>ERZ857998.150-NODE-150-length-105240-cov-327.779180_pt1 | contig 105240 bp, 111 predicted proteins | sample MGYA00519954_ERZ857998 | MGnify/ENA primary metagenome ERZ857998 (study PRJEB31778, sample SAMEA3449424) | human gut metagenome | biome: human gut; feature: human-associated habitat; material: faeces | place: United Kingdom | collected 2010/2012 ...
TTCCTGCAATTTTCGTTGATATTCCTGCAATTTTCGTTGATATTCCTGCAATTTTCGTTGATATTCCTGCAATTTTATGTTATTATTGTATATGAATATGGGAGGATGGTTATATGAAAGAATTAAATAAATGTTATTTGATTGATAATAAATATATTATAATTAATTATACTTCTAGTAAGAAAATTAAATATGATAATGAAAAGAAAATTGATAGAATTATTAATGATGGATATTATAAAATTAATTTAGAAAATATTATATTAATAGTTAGAAGCATATTAGGTATGGAAAATGAGAATACTTTTAGAGTTACGATTGTATATCATGAAAATATTACTGACTTAGTATATTTTAGTAAAGGTAAAATTGTTAAATATGCTAAGAAAGTAGGAAATAATAGCAGTTATTTAGATATATTATATACTGTGAAGAAAGGATTGAATATTAATACTAATAATAAAGATAGTGATTTTGTTGATTTGATTCCAAACGAAGTTAAGAGAATGAATAATTTAGAAAATATTAAAGATATTACTTTGAAAAAAAGTGATTTGTTATTATATGAAATATATAAATTATTTTATTGTGATACTCCTAATTTCTTCGATAATAATGATAGAATTAGGGCACAAGTTATGATGTTTATACTTAGTGAATATGGTATTTCTATTGATACTGATATATTTTCTTTAAGTAAGGATTATCCTAAAAGTTTAAAGATTAACGAGAGTATGAATAGACTTATGATTGCTAATGATATTTCTAAAATAAATGTTAGAGATTATTATAAAAAGGATATTATTGCCATAGGTAAAATTCTTTTAAATTGTAATACTGATGAACTTATTGATATTGTTAAGTATATGTATATAAGTAAATATAGAGATAAGAACTATATGAATGATAATGCTTATAGATTGGTAAAGAAAATTAATAGAAATAGAAATAATTAATTGTTTACATTGAACTTAATTTATTTTAGAATTGTGATTGTAAGATAATTGAAGTAGGCATTTAGACATGGATAATAATAAGAGTAAAGGAATTATACTAGGAATATTAATATTAGTGTTTACTACTGGTAATGCTCTATTAAAGAGTTAATTTATATATTAGAAAAATAAAGACAGGACTTTAGGCCCTGTCTTTATCTATATCTAGTAAGTTTAAATGGGTGATCATTGATATCGTAACCAAGTTCACTTATTCTTCTTACTACAAAGGTAAGTAAACGATGATTTAGGTACTGATCTCCTTTGCCCATTTGATTTAGAACATCTTGGTATGCTGGCATCCAATTTAAATTATTAGGATTTTCATATCTAATTAGTTCATGAGTTACTGCATTTACTTCTTCAAAAATATTGTCTGGTATAATATAAGACTTTGGTTCCATTATAAATTCCTCCTGCTAATTCTATTATACTACTATTTTTTGTTAAAATATGTAACTTATTTGGTTACAAAAATAACAATGTTTTTTACAGCCTTGTATATAATACTATATTTTTTATATAAAAGCAATAGTTTTGGGAGTAATTCTTTATTTACTAATGGTTAAATACATGATATAATTAGGTAGGATGGTGGATATATGGATTATATATCAATAGATAATTTTGAAGGGCCTTTGGATTTACTTTTACATTTGGTAAAGGAGTCTAATATAGATATTTTTGATATTAAAGTAGAAGAGATAACGGATAAATATTTAGATTATATTAATCATGAAGAGAATCTTAATATTAATATTTCTTCTTCTTATTTAGTTATGGCTGCAGAGCTTATGTATTTGAAGTCTAAACTATTACTTCCTAGTAATAAGAAAGAGGAAGATAATAGTGAAGAAGATGAAGAGATTACGAGAGAGAATCTTATTAATAAGTTACTTGAATATAAGAAATATAAAGAGATGACACCAGTATTTAAAGAATTAGAGGAAGAAAGAAAGAAGATATATATTAAAGCTCCAGAGAAGGTTAGTAATTATACTGAGAGTGTTCTTAGTGGAGAAGATACGATTGATAATTTACTTGAGGCTTTTAAGAAATTTTTAGAGAGAAAAGAACTTGATAAGCCTTTAGAGACTACTGTTACTAAAAGGGAATATTCGGTTAGAGAGAGAAAGAATAATATTAAGAAGATTCTTATGACTAAGAAGAAGGTTTATTTAGATGATTTGTTTGAAGAGTATAATAGACCAATAGTGGTTGTTACTTTTTTATCAATATTAGAAATGGTTAAAGAGAAAGATGTTGTTATTAATCAAGATAAGAATTTTGATAAGATATTAATAGAATTGAGGAATTAAGATGGAAAGTGTAGTAGAAGGACTTTTATATGTTCAAGGTGATCTTGGTATTACTTTGAAAGATATTGAGAGAATATTAGAAATTGATGAAGAAGAGGCTAAGAGGATTGTTCTTAGTTTGAAGAATTATTATGATGATAATAAGAGAGGACTTAGAATTAATTTTTTAGGTAATACGATTAAACTTACGACTAGAGAAGAACATAAGGAATATTATCAGAAGTTACTTGAAGAACCTACTTCGAATTGTTTATCACAATCGGCTTTAGAGACACTTGCTATTATTGCCTACAATGAACCTATTACGAGGGGGAATGTCGAATCTTTACGAGGAGTGGATTCGGCTTATGTTATGAGAAGGTTACTAGCTAAAGGACTTATTAAAGAGTGTGGTAAGGCTGATACTATTGGGAGACCTACTTTATATAAGACTACTGATGAGTTTTTGGATTATTTTGGGCTTGGTAGTAGAGATGATTTACCTAAAATTGAATTAAATATGGAAGAAAAGGGGACTAAAGATTTATATAAGACTATATACAAGGAGGGGGAATAGATGAATGATAGAATAATGAGTAGTGAAGAATTTAAAGAGGATAAGGATATGACTATTAGACCGGTATCTTTAGATGAGTATGTTGGTCAAAGTGAGATTAAAGAGAATTTAGGGGTATTTATTAAGTCTTCGGTTATGAGAGGAGAGACTTTAGATCATATTTTATTATATGGTCCTCCTGGGCTTGGTAAGACTACTCTTGCTTATATTATTGCTAATGAACTTGGTACTAATATTAAGACTGCTAGTGGGCCTTCGATTGAGAAGAGTGGGGACTTAGCTGCAATACTATCTACTTTAGAAGAAGGGGATGTTCTATTTATTGATGAGATTCATAGAATTCCTAGATATATTGAAGAGATTTTATATCCAGCAATGGAAGATTTTTACTTAGATATAATAGTAGGTAGTGATGGTTCATCTAGAAATATTAAGATTAATTTACCACATTTTACTTTAGTAGGAGCTACTACTAGGGCGGGTGATTTATCTAGTCCTTTAAGAGATAGATTTGGTATTATTTCTAAACTTAATTTTTATACTGAGGATGAATTATATCAGATTATTAAGAGAACCTCTAGAGTACTTGATACTCCTATTACGGATGATGCTGCTAGAGAACTTGCTAAGAGAAGTAGGGGTACTCCGAGAATTGCTAATAGGTTATTTAAGAGAGTTAGGGATTTTGCTTTAGTATATGGTGATGGTATTATTAATAAAGAGATTCTTGATAATTCTTTAGATAGATTAAAAGTTGATAAGACTGGTTTAGATGATACTGATTATAATTTACTTCTTTCTATTGTAGAAAGATTTAATGGGGGACCTGTAGGACTTGAGGCTCTTGCTTCTTCGATTGGAGAAGAGGCTTCTACTATTGAAGATGTATATGAACCTTATTTATTACAACAGGGTTATTTAAAGAGAACTGCTAGAGGTAGAGTTGTTACTGATAAGACTTATGAATATTTAGGTATTAAGAAAGATTAATATATTATGCCCTACAAGTCTAAGGTCTTGTAGGGTATTTCAAAGCCATTAAGTCTTTGAAATAAAGTTTTTGGTGGTATATGCAAATTTTGGGATAACCACTGAGTAAAGAAATGAATTTCAGTTATTGTAAAAAATGCAACAACTGAAAGAGATGGTTAATTGAATAGGTTATTATAATTTGAATGATGGAAAACTTGATATAATTTTAACTTGTCGGAAATACTGACAAATTGAAGAGTTAAAATAATGATATGTTTATTTAGATAGGAGTGTGTTATGAGGAAATTTAGTTATATTACTGATTATGGTTTAATTAATTCTAGTGTAAGAGGTTATATTACAGAGTTAGAGAAAGAACTTGCTATGCTTATTGATATGGAAGTTAATAATGGTATTTATATAAATACTTATAAGAAATTAAAAGAATTTAAAAGTAAATATTTTAATTTATATGATGTTTATAATAGAATACTAAATGATTTAATTAGTAGTGATAATGTAGAGTATTGTTTTAAGTATGGTAAATATAAAGATGATGCTTCACTAGTAGGATTAGAATTTGAAAAAGATTTAAAAGAGATATTTGAGTTAGAAGAGAAGTGCAGAGACTATTCTGTTAAGTTATGGGAAAGAGATATTACTAATTATGATAATATTACTAATGGAGAAGACTTTATGACAGTAATTCATGCTAGTTATTTAGAACCTGGTGTAAAGGGAGACTCAAATTATCGTGGTAATGGGTATAGTAAACAATACTTATCTTGCTCTTTAATATCAGGTAGAGAACTTAATACTTTTGGAGATGTTAAAACATTATTTGTTATGGATGTTAATAGTGATAGTTATATTGCTTCTTCTTTTGTTGATTCTGTTACTTCAGAAACTACTAGGGCTGATTTTAATACTTTAAAAGAAATTGATGTTAATGGAAATAAACATTATATTAAGGTTGGTTATACTAATGATATGGAAAGTTCTGTTACTTCAATTAGTAGTCCTAAAATGATAGAAGAATTAAGTATTCAAAGGGAATTAAAAGATAGTGGAGAGTTATATAGATATAATAGTCAAACTAATGAAGTCGTATTAGATAGAATTAAGACAAGAGCAGTAGGTGCTTTACTTCTTAGTAATGGATGTGATTTGTTACTAGGAGAATATATTAATCTTAAACGAATGGGAATAAGATTTAAATGTATTAATAAGGGATTATATAGACAAAAAAATAATATTCCTCCATATAATGAAGAAGAGTATAATAAATTTCTTATTAATTTAGACAGTTTAGATGAAGTTATTTCTAGATATAATATTTCAGATGATATACTTAGAGAATACTATTATGAAGTAGTATTACCTATGAAATATGATAATAATGTTATGAAAGTAATTAATAAAAGATTTTCTTTATATTTGCCAGATATTGAGAGTGGAAAGGGTAGATAGATAGTTAACTTATAGTAAACTTAAGTCGTTTTACGAACTGAAAAAATGTACACAAATGGTACATTTTTTTTAGCTTTTGATTATGGTATAATATTAATGTTTTAGAGGGGGAATTTTGTAAAGGGTGGTTTAGATGGAATTACTAAAAAGAATAGAAGAATTAAAAAGGGAAATACTGAATAATCCTAGTGATAGTTTTGATATTATTCTTAATAATATTCCTAAATATACTATGTATGGATATATTAGGGAGTGTAATAAGAATAATTTAGATAGATATGCACTTAGATTTGGAAGAAAAAGGTATACTTATGGGGAATTTATTGATTTAATAGATAGGTATGCTAAGGGATTTGCTGCTATGGGGATTAGAAAAGGTGATAGAGTAGCACTTTTACTTCCTAATTTACCAGAGTCTACTATTATTATATATGCTTTAAATAAGATTGGAGCTATTTCAGATAATATTGATCCTACTAGTAAAGAATATAGAATGAAATATTTTTTAGAGAAAGAAAAAGTAAATGCTATTGTATGTTTTGATAAGGTATATGAAACTTCAATTAAACCTATTGAGGATTATATTTATAATGAATTAAATATTGATAAAGTATTAATTACTAAGATTACTGATTCTTTACCTATGATTGAAAGTGCTATGTATAGAATGAAATTTAGGGATGAAGATATTGTTAAGAGAGTAAGTACTTCGTATGGTAATATTAATATATTTGGAGTAGATAGATTTCTTAAGGATTCAAGATATCAAGTATGTTATACTAACCCATATGTAGAGAATGAGGTAGCTACAATATGCCATTCTTCTGGTACAACAGGAGTACCGAAAACTATTCCTTCAACTAATGAGAATGTTAATTTTATTGCTTTTCAACATCAAATATCAAATATAGATTATAGTAGAGTTAAAACATTTTTACATGTACTTCCTGGCTTTGCTCAATTTGGTTTTTCTGATTCGATGCATTTGGGTCATAGTTTGGGATTAGAAATGATAGAAATACCAATATTTTCACAAGAAAATATTATTGATATTTTACTTAAAACTAAGGCTAATTGTTTATTTGGTACACCTTCTTTTTGGCTTAGACTTTTAGGCGATGATAAATATAATAATGCTGATTTATCTTTTCTTGAAGAAGCAGTATATGGAGGCGGTACACTTACTATTACACAGCTTGCTAATATTAATAGATTTTTAATATCGCATAATGCTAAGTGTTTACTTAGAACTGGATATGGTATGAGTGAATTTAATGGTACTTGTATATTAGAAGATCCTTTTATGTCTACTCCTGGTAGTTGTGGAATTGATTTACCTGGTGGTAGTGGTATTATTATTAATCCTGATACTATGAAAGAATTGAGTTGTGGTGAACTTGGTCATCTATATTATAGTAAGGGTAGTAATCCAGTATGCGAATTTGATGGAGAAGTATTACATAAAACAATTAATATTGATGGAAGAGAGTATATTGATACTGGAGATATAATGAAAAAAAATGCTAGAGGGGAATACTTTTTTGAAGGTAGAGCAAGTGGTATGATATCTAGATATGATGGTTATAAGATATATCCTAATGCTTTAGAAAATGCTGTTACTAGTTCTTCTTATGTAGAAGATGTTATGATATCTGAATATTATGACGAAAGTAATTTTGGCGCTATGCCTCTTATATATGTTGTTTTATCTAAAGAGAGTAAAGGTATTGATATAAAAGATATTATAAAGAATATTATTGATAATTATATTTTAAGTAATAATAATATGTCGTTTCGTGATATACCTACTAAATGGAAAGTGGTAGATGAGTTACCATATACAACGGCTTTAAAGAAAGACTATAAAAAAATAAAAGAAAATGGTATTGATGGAAGTGAGATTAGTATTGTTTGTCATGAGACTAATATGGGACTTGGTTATTATGATATAGTTATGCCTACTAAAGGTAAAAAATTAATAAAGAAATAAAAAGGTGGTAGTAGTATGAATTTTAATTTAGGTTTAACATTTTCAGGGATGGTTTATATATTACTTATAATTATTATATATTTTAAAAGAAAAAGAATTAAATCTAAAGAAAATAAGATATATAGTTTACTTCTTATATCTACATTTGTAGAGTTATTATTAGGAATGGTTAGTTATATATTTATTATTAATATAGATAGTATGGCTTATATTACAAGAATAATTAATGTATTATATTTAATATCTTTAGATAGTTGGATATTATTCTTTATGTTATATGTTATTTCAATATCTTCAGATTTTAAGTCTAAAAAATTATATAAAATATTTTGGGTAGTATATGTTTTGATTGCATTTTTGATATCAATATTACCAATTAATTATTATTATAAAAATAATATTATGTATACTAGTGGTTTAGCAGTTAATTTTACTTATTTAATTGCTATAATTGCTATTTTAGTAATTGTTATTAATTCGATTGTTAATATCAAAAAACTTGGTAATAAGAAGTATATACCTATGTTTATATTTCTTTTGTTTGGAGGAATTGCTTTGTTTCTTCAGATAAAATATCCAGAATTATTTTTAATTAGTCCTTTAGAAGTATTAGTTACTGTTGTTATGTATTTTACAATAGAGAATCCTGATATGAAGATAATTGAAGAGATACATAAGGCTAAGGAGATTAGTGATAATGCTAATGAAGAGAAGACTTTATTCTTATATAATATGACTAATGAGATAAGGGGTATTACTAAAGATATTAATAAAGAAGCTGATAATATATTAGATGAGACTGATAATAAGAAAGTTAATGTAGAAGTTATTGAAGATTCTGCTAGAGAGATAAAGGGTAGTACTGCTAAGTTTACTACTATAACTAATGAAATATTAGATGTTTCTAATATGGATGGGGCTAGTATTAGAGTGTATGATGAAAAATACAATATTAAGTTGATACTTAAGAGTTTGATTAATACTTATAAGAAGAGATGTAATGATAAGAATATTGTTTTTAGAAGTAATATTAATAGTGATATGCCAGAATTTTTATATGGTGATGGTATTAATTTGAAGAAAGTTATTGATATTTTGTTAGATAATAGTGTTAAGTATACTAATGATGGTTATGTAGAGTTAGATGTTAATACTATTATTAAAAATGATATAGTTAGACTTATTATAACAGTAGAGGATTCTGGTATTGGTATTGATAGTGATAAGTTAGGTAGTTTATTTGTTAATGAGAAGGATTATAAAGAAGAGAATTATGATTTAAATGATACTTTATATAATGTTAAGAAGATTATTACTTTAATGAATGGTACTATTATTCCTAGTAGTATATATGGAACTGGTACTAAGATGAAGATTATATTAGATCAGAAATTAGTAGTTAGTGATAATAAGTTAAATGAATATGAAAAAGTAATTGATAAGAAAGATGTATTATTAATCGGTAATTTAAATAGTAAGGTAATTAGAGATATTGTTAAAGATAAGAATATTAATTTAGAAATAATAGAACTTGGTAAAGAGGCTTTAGATAAGATTAGAGGTAAAAAGAAATATGATTTAATATTAATTGAAGATAATATTAAGCCTCTTAGTGGTATAATTATTATGAAGAAATTATTGATGATTAAGTCTTTTAATACTAAGGTTATATTACTTAGTAGTAATAATGAGTATATTGATAATTATGATAAATATGGTTTTAGTGATGTTATATCAGAACCTATAGATGAAGATATATTTATTGATAAGATTAATAAATACTTGGAAAGATGAGAAAATTCATAAAAACTATTTACAAATCGTAAAATATAGTGTATTATTAATATGTTCCTTGAACTTTGTTATTGGTACCTCTTACCATAACTAGGTTAAAGGTGAAAATAAGATAAGGAGGAAAATATAATGGCTTTAAATAAAGATAAGAAAGCACAAATCATTAAAGAATTTGCTAGAGATAGTAAAGATACAGGATCTCCTGAAGTACAAATAGCTATTCTTACTAATGAGATTAATGCTTTAACTGAACATCTTAAAAATAACAAACAAGATAAAGCTTCTAAGAGAGGACTTTTAATTAAAGTTGGTAAGAGAAGAAGTTTATTAAACTATCTTGTTAAGACTGATGTTAAGAGATACAGAGATGTAGTTGCAAAATTAGGATTAAGAAAATAATTAATAAAAGTAGGCACTCTTTTTTGAGTGTCTTTAATTTTAAAAAGATAACTGAAATTGGAGGTAGATGATATGGATAAGAAAGTATTTGAGTTAGATTTTTATGGAAGAAAGATAGTAGTAGAACATGGACAAGTTGCTAAACAAGCTGATGGGGCTGTTCTTGTTAGATATGGAGATACGGTAGTACTAAGTACTGCTGTTGTTAGTAAGAGTGCTAATCTATTATCTGATTTCTTTCCACTTATGGTTTTATACCAAGAAAAGTTATATTCTGTAGGTAAGATACCTGGAGGATTTATTAAGAGAGAGGGTAGACCTACTGATGCTGCGACACTTGCGGCTCGTATGATTGATAGACCCCTTAGACCATTGTTTCCTGAGGATTTTAAGAATGAAGTACAGATTGTTAATACAGTGTTATCAGTAGATCAAGATAATTCACCTGAACTTACAGCGTTATTTGGATCTTCACTTGCTACTTGTATTAGTAAGATACCTTTTAATGGTCCGGTAGCAGCTGTTAAAGTTGGTAGAGTAGATGGGAAATTTGTTATTAATCCTACTGTAGAACAAAGTGAGAAGTCTGATATAGACCTTACAGTAGCGGGAACAAAGGATGCTATTAACATGGTTGAAGCTGGGGCTAGAGAGGCTTCAGAAGATGATATGCTTGAGGCATTAATGTTTGGACATGAGGCTATTAAGAAGTTAATTGCTTTTGAGGAAGAAGTTATTAGTGCTATTGGCGTAGAGAAGATGGAATATGAGAAGTTAGAAATAACTGATGAACTTAGAAGTGAAGTAGATAGTATTGTTAGAGATAGACTTGATAAGGCTCTTAGAATTAAAGATAAATTAGAGAAATATAGTGCTATTGATAACTTAGAAGAAGAAGTAATAGAAAAGTATAAGAGTGAAAATGAAGATACTATGAAACCTGAGGAATTAAAAGAATTACTTACTAAGGTGGCTTTAATATTCCATGGTATTGAGTATGAATTATTTAGAAATATTGTTGTTAAAGAAAAGACTAGAGCTGATGGTAGAAAAATGGATGAAATTAGACCATTATCTACAGATATTGATTTATTACCTAGATGTCATGGTAGTGCTTTATTTACTAGGGGACAAACACAAAGTTTAGCTACTGTTACACTTGGAGCACTTGGAGAACATCAAATTCTTGATGGTCTTGGAATTGAAGATGCTAAGAGATTTATGCTTCATTATAATTTTCCACCATTCTCAGTAGGTGAAACTGGTAGATATGGGGCTCCTGGTAGAAGAGAAATTGGTCATGGAGCATTAGGAGAGAGAGCACTTTCTTATGTTATTCCTAGTGAAGAAGAATTTCCTTATACGATAAGAGTTGTTAGTGAAATATTAGAAAGTAATGGTTCTAGTAGTCAGGCTACTATTTGTGCTGGTACGATGGCTCTTATGGCTGCGGGGGTTCCTATTAAGAAACCAGTAGCGGGTATTGCTATGGGTCTTATTACTCATGAAGATGATTATACTATTCTTACTGATATTCAAGGTATGGAAGATCATCTTGGCGATATGGACTTTAAAGTAGCAGGAACTCGTGATGGTATTACTGCTCTTCAAATGGATATTAAGATTGATGGTATTAATAGAGAAATATTGAAAGAAGCTTTAGCACAAGCTAAGAAGGCTAGATTTGAGATATTAGATGTTATTGAGAAACAAATAGATAAACCTAGAGAAGATGTATCTAAGTATGCTCCTAAGACTGAGGTATTTATGATTAATCCGGATAAGATTAAAGATGTTATTGGCCGTGGCGGAGAGATGATTACGAAGATTATCTTGGAATGTAGTAATGTTAATACTGTTAATGATATTAATGCTGTTAAAGTTGATCTTGAAGATGATGGTAGAGTTATTATTTATCATACTGATAGGGATGTTATTAATAGAACTGCTGATAGGATTAAAGATATTGCTAGAGAAGTAGAGATTGGTAAGACTTATACTTGCAGAGTTGTATCTATTCAAGATTTTGGTATCTTTGTTGAATTATGGCCTGGATGTGAAGGACTTATTCATGTATCTCAATTAGATACTAAGAGAGTTGATAAACCTAGCGATTTATTTAAAGTAGGAGATGAAGTTATTGCTATTGCTACTGGATATGATAAGAAGGGTAAACTTAATTTATCAAGAAAGGACTTACTTAAATAAGTCCTTTTTTTTACTTCAACCTTAAGTAAACTTAAGTTTTACGTGGTATAATAGAACTTATATAATAGACTCTATTATAAACAATTGTATGTATATATAAATTAAAATAAATAGTCATATTATATTGACTATTAGGCATAATTGAAATGGGAATTTTAGTAAGTGAATGAAGTCACACTAATAATATGGCTTACTTTAGTTACACTATACTTAATAGATAGTCGTAACCATAGATAAAAAATGAGCACTCTTCAGGGGTGCTCCATTCTCAAACAATGGAGAGAACACCTTTGGCGATAGGTGTTACCCATTTTTATTATGGATAAATTTCTCTTTCCATATACAGTGTATCAAATTTTAATAAAAATATCAATATATTAGTGGAATAATTGTTTGCTTTAATTTAGAAAATGAAAAAGAAGATAAATAAATGTTGCTTTATTTTGAAAAATATAGTACAATTATGTTAGTAATATAGTAGAAAAGATGAAAGGACGATAGTATGAAGTTGAATAGAAAAGGTCAGACATTAGTAGAATATGTACTTATTATATCTTTAATTACAGTAGTAGCTATAGGATTAGTTAAAATTTTTGGGGGATATTTACAAGATGCTGTTACTAAGATGGGATGTAATATTTCTGGTAAGGAATATGTTGAAGGAGAAAAAGTAGGCGGTGGCTATTGCTCTGGAGATGAAAATAAATTATTTGAATAATAGAATATAAATCGACATGATATTTATATTCTTTTTTTTATAATCAATATATGAAAATATATATTGATTTATTTTTTTTGTTTAATGTAATTATGGATTTTATGATTATACTTGGTACTTCAATTATATTAAAGAGAAATAGTAATCTTATTAGAATTATAATATCTTCTTTGATAGGAGGGGTTTCTTCAATATTATTATTTGATAATATTAATAAGATATTAATTGAAGTTATAAGTATTATTATTATGGTACTTATATCTTTTGGATATAAGGGAATTAAATATGTACTTAGAAATATATTTTATATGTATTTACTTAGTACTTTGATAGGAGGTATTATATATTTATTTAATGTTAAAGTATCTAATAATATAGTTATTAATTATTTTATTATAATTGTTATTAGTAGTTTGGTTTTAATATTATATATTAAAGAAAATAGAAAGATTAAAAATATTTATAATAATTATTATAAGGTAGACATATATTTTAAAGATAAAAGTAAGATATCAGTAGTAGGATTTATTGATACTGGGAATAATTTATATGATCCATATAAGAAGAGGCCTATTATATTATTATCTAATAAATATATTAGAGAGGATAATTATATATTAGTTCCTTATTATACTATGAGTGGAGAAGGATTACTTAAATGTATTAAACCTGATATTATATTTATTAATGGAATAGGGTATAGAGGAAATGTTTTAATAGGTTTTTCTGATAGCCCTAAGCTTATTGATGGAGTAGATGTTATATTACATAAAGATATTATGAAAGGGTGAAAATGATGCTTAAATTACTTAGAAAGATATTTAGTAAACTTAATTATTTGTTTTTTGTAGGAAGTACGGATATATTACCAGAACCTTTTAATAAAGAGGAAGAGGAAAAGTATGTTAATATGTTTTTAAATGGTGATATGACTGCGAGAGATAAACTTATTGAACATAATCTTAGATTAGTAGTGTTTTTAGCTAAGAAATATGAGAATACTAAGATTGATTTAGAAGACTTAGTATCTATTGGGACAATAGGATTAATTAAGGGAGTTAATACTTATCAGAATGATAAGAATATTAAACTTGCTACTTATGCTTCTAGATGTATAGATAATGAAATACTTATGTATCTTAGGAAAACTAAGAAGAAAAGAACTGAAGTATCTTTTGAAGATTCTTTATCTTTTGATTCGGAAGGTAATGAACTTCATTTAGAAGATGTTCTTGGTACTAAAGAAGATATTGTTACTAAGCCTATTGAAGATGAACTTGATAAATATTTAATGTATAAAGAAGTAGATAAGTTAGGTAAAAGGGATAAAGAAATTATTGAACTTAGATATGGCCTTAATGGTAAAAAGGAAATGACTCAAAAGGAAGTTGCTAATTTACTTGGTATATCACAGTCTTATATATCTAGAATTGAAAAGAAAGTTATTAAGAAATTATCTAATATAATAAAATTATAGAGATTACTTTTGTAATCTCTATAATTCTTCTTCTTCAAATAGAAATCTTTTGTCTTTTTTATTTAAACTTATGGATATTACTTCTTTTTTGTTTAATAATTTTTGCATCATTTCATTAGATAGATTATCATTATCTGAATTAACAGTTATACATAAATCTATTTTGATATTACCGTTTTCAGTATCATTTATTTCTAAACTTGTGATGGTACTATGATTTTCTTTTACGATGCTTTTAATTATTTTGGTTATTTCTTTTTCTTTGTGTTCTTCTGCTATTACACTGAAATTATATAAGTTATAATTGATATTGCCACTTAAATGATTTATTTTACTATTTACTGTTCTTAGTATTATGTTAGTAAATAGTATAAATAGGGTACCGGTTATAGCTTCTACTAGAAGGTTAGCAGAACATAATATTCCGATAGCAGCAGAACACCATAAGGTGGCTGCAGTTGTTAATCCTTTAACGGCTTTACCATCTTTTATTATTACTCCAGCTCCTAAGAAACCGATACCTGCGACTACTTGAGATGCTATTCTATTCATATCTGAATTGGGAAATGAATAGGAGTATCTAGTAAATAGAAAGGATCCTAGGCTTACTAATATTATTGTTCTTAATCCTACTGATCTTCTTCGGTATTGTCTTTCGATACCGATACAAGCACTAAGTAAGAAACAGACTATTATTTGCATTAAAAATTCTATATAACTACTCATAATGTTCCTCCTTATTCTATATATATAGTATAGCAAAAATGATATTTGTTGTAAATAATTAATTTAAAAAATATTAGTTTATCTTTTATTTACTTATTTATATACTTGTAAATAATATAAAAACTACATAACTTGTGTAAAGTTAGGTAGTTTTTTCTTTTAAAATAAAGAAATATATATTATAATATATGTAGAGGTGGTAGAAATGAAATTAAGTATTGGTGTAATATTTGGTGGTAATAGTCTAGAACATGAATTATCTATATTGACTGCTGTTCAAGCTATGGATAATATTGATAAAGAAAGATATGAGGTAGTTCCAATATATATTACTAAAGATTTAACTATTTATAGTGGTGGTATGCTTAGGTATATAGATAGTTATAAAGATTTTAGATTAATAGAAAGATATGCTATTAAAGTTAATTTAATAAATAGAAATGGTAAGTTTATATTACAAAGAGCTAAAGGGTTAAAGAGAGATTATAAAGAAATACATCTTGCTTTTCCAATGGTACATGGTAAGAATACTGAAGATGGAGGTATAATTGGTTATCTTGAAACACTTGGTATACCATTTGTGGGTAGTGATATTTATGCTTCTAGTGTATGTCAAGAGAAAGTATTTACTAAAGAATTATTAATGGCTAATGGACTTGCTGTTACTGATTATGTTCATTTTACTGATGATGATTATAATTTAGATAAAGAAGATATTTTTAAACAAATTGATAAATTAACATATCCATTAATTATAAAACCTGCTAGAGGTGGAAGTGGAATTGGTATTGAGATAGTTAATAGAAAAGAAGAATTGGAGTCTTCTATTGAGAAAGTTATGGAATGCGATACGCATGTTTTAGTAGAGGAATATATTAAAGATAGAAGAGAATTTAATGTGGCTATTCTTAAAAGTAAAGGTAAACTTATTGATTCATTAGTTGAAGAAATTGAAAAAGATGGATTTTGTAGTTACTATGATAAATATCATAAAGATGATGATAATGATGACACTTTTAAGAGGACATATCCTGCGGATATATCAAAGGCTTTAACGGAAGAAATATGTAAGACTGCTAAGAGGGCATACAGTTCTTTATCACTTGGTGGTGTTGCGAGAATTGATTATATTTATGATACTAAGAATAAAAAATTATATATTAATGAAATTAATACTATTCCTAATTTCTTTTCACATCATTTGTTTGAAGATAAAAATATTGATTATAGAGAATTACTTGGTATTATGATTAAAGAAGCAATAGATAAAATTCATAAAGAGGCTAAAATGATTCATTCTAATGATGATCAGTTATTTAAAAAAGTTACTAGTAAAGATGTAAGGAATATGAAATAATGTATGGTTATATTAATGGTAAGATAACTGATATTGAAGCTAGTTATGTTATACTTGAAAATAATGGTATTGGTTATTTAATTTATGTTCCTAATCCGTATGGTTTTATGATGGAGAGGGAATATACGATATATACTTATACTAAAGTAGCTGAAGATGAATATACTCTATATGGATTTAAAACTAAAGAAGAAAAAGAATTATTTTTAAAACTTATTTCTGTTAAGGGACTTGGCCCTAAGATGGCACTTCCAATGCTTGCTACTGGATCTATTAGTATGATTGAAGAGGCTATTGAAACAGAAAATATTAATTATTTAAAGAAATTTCCTAAAATTGGTGATAAGGTAGCTAGACAATTAGTACTTGATTTAAAAGGTAAATTAAATGTTATTAATACGGGATTATTTAAGAGAGAAGATCATTCTAGTGAATTATTTGATGCATTAGTGGGACTTGGATATAAGCAGGCTGATGTTAAAAAGATTGTTAGTAAGGTTGATCCTACTCTTGACTTAGAAAATCAAATTAAAGAAGCTCTTAAGTTATTACTTAAATAGCTTCTTTTTTATTTACACTTTGTTAATTATGGTAAAAGTGTAAAGTATTTACACTATAAAATACTAAAAATATTACAAATGTAAATTGACAACTATATTATTCTAGGTTAAAATAGATATTGATTATTAAGGAGTATTATGAAGAAAGTTACAGTATTTATTTTAACATTTATTTTATTTATACCAATAGTTAATGGTAAGAATATTAATGACTTATATGGTGAGTTAAATGCATTAGAGAGTCAAAAGAATTTATATTCTTATCTAAATAGTGAAGATATTAAGTCTTTATCTAATAATGGGCTAGATATACAGATAATTATTGATTCTTTAAATGATGAAATTAATGAACTTGATAAAGAAATTACTAGTAAGGAAGAATTTATTAATTCTTTAAAAGAAGAAATTGATAATGTTATGGTTTATAATCAAGTTAGTCAAGGAGAAAACATATATTTAGAATATATATTTGCTGCCGAAACATATTCGGATATGGTATATAGATATATGATAGCAGAACAAATTAGTAATTATAATAATACTATGATAGAAGAGATGAACAAAGAGATAGAAGAATTAAATAAGAAAAAAGAAGAATTAAATGAAAAGATTAATAAACTTGATAAAGAGAGAAGTAAGTACCGGGAATTGGAAGTTATTCTTAAGAGTGTTAGTTATTTAGATGGTGATAGTATTAATAGTAGCATTGATGATGATATTACTAGTATTAAAAAGGAAATTGCTTTATATGAAAGTATAGGTTGTTCTAGATACATGGATATATCGGCATGTTTAAATATTAGAGATGGAGGTAATTTTATATTTCCTTTGGATAAGGGATGTGTAAGTCAAGATTATTTATCTAATCATAAAGGTATAGATTTAGCCTGCAACGGGGAGGGGACTAATGTATATAGTTCTGCTAAAGGGGTAGTTAGTTCTATTACTTATAAAGCAACTTATGGTGGAAATATAGTTTACATTTATCATATTATTGGTGGCAAACAGTATACTACTATCTATGGACACTTACTTGAGGTTAAAGTAAACGTTGGTGATGTAGTTGATACTGATACAGTAATAGGTTTAGTAGGAGGAGAATCTACAGCTTATATTAATGGCGGTTATGACAAAGGAACAAAAGGGGCACATCTTCATTATGTAGTAGTAGAGGGCTTTCATGTTAATGATTTTAGTAGCTATACATTAAATCCTAGATATTTTAATACTTATCCAGGTATATTAAATGGTTATTTTAGAAGAAAAAAGGCTTGACAAAATAAGAAAATGAGTATATTATATACGACTAACAAGGGACGAATATGATATACTCTTTTGTTATGGGTTTTTGGTTAAAATAATTCTAGATCATTTTTTAGTCAGAGATAATAATGAAAGAAGTTAATTATATTTAATAATTAGTCTTTTGAAATATTTGATGGAGGATGTTTTGGAATGAAAAAAACAAAATTATTTTTACTTGCTTTAATATCTCTATGTTTTTGTATTACTGGTGTTAAAGCAGAAGAAGTAACTGCTAAAATAGGGGATAATGAATATAATACATTAGATGCCGCTATTGAAGAGGCTAAAGATGGTGATGTCATTGAACTTATTAATGATGGAACAGTTACTAATGCTTTTAATAAGTCATTGACTTTTAAAGGTAAATATACTATTACATTTGATGGTATGCTTGATAATACAGGTGAAGCACAATGGAGTTATAAAGGTAATATGACTTTTGATGGAACTAATTTCATCTGGGATGCTACTGATTGGAATAATACTAATGGTAGATGGGTAATGCTTGTTTTAACTGGAAGGCTAAAATTAGATAATGGTGCTATTGGTACATTTAAGTTTGATTCTTTAAATGGAGTTAAATGTGCTATCTATAGTAATGGAGGAGCTTCTATTGAAATTGATAATGCTTCTACTTTAAATATACTAGGAACTAATACAAAAGGAATAGATGGACAAGCTATTCAACTTGATAGTACTGCTGGTACTGGTATATTTGTAAAAAATGATTCTACTTTATTTATTGATGGTACTAATAGAGGCTATGTTAATAGTCCAGAGATATATGTAGAAAATTCTAAATTTATAGTACAAAATTGTACTAGTAATGCTTCAAATGGTGGAGTGTTTACCGCTATTAATTCAGAAATAAAATTCTTAAATAATAATGGTCATGGATTATCTGTTGCTACACTTACTGCAGTTAATTCTAATATTACTACTAATGGTAATGCATTTTATGGAATAACTGTAATATCAGGACTTAGTGCTGATAAGACAACAGAAATAATTTCTAATGAGAATGGTTATGGTTTTACTGGAGGAGCTATTAGAATATATCTTTCTAAAGCTATTGCTAAATTTGAGGCTGGTTCTGTAATTACTATGAATAAAAATTATAGAAATGCTTTAGAAAATTATGGTGTTACTACTTTTGAAGATGGAAGTATACTTACTATTACTGAAAATAATGAAGCAGATAATGGTGCAGGAATATTTAATAAAGGTACTTTAACATTACCAATAAATGCTAATATTACATTAAATAAAGCAAATCAACTAGGTGGCGGTGTTTATAATGCTGGTACAATGATTATATCAAAAGATACAGATTTATATAATAATCATGCTGGAGTAGCAGGTGATGATATCTATAATATTGGTACTATTACTTTTAGTAGTGTAGGAGAAGATTGGATTCTTGATGATTGTGAACATAGAATAAATGGTTGGTACGATGATGCTGAAAATAGTAGATGGGAAGCACATGATAAAGAGAATCTTCATATTGATTTAATTGAAGGTGGAGAATATACTTCAGTTACTGAAGATGGAGAAATAGCTGGTGCTTTAGCTATTAAGGCTGCTCATGACAATATTGGTAAAGTAGTTATTAACTATTTAGATAGTGATAGTAATAAATTAACTGAAGAAGTTACTACTACTGGTGAAGTAGGTAGTGAATATACTACTATTAAGAAAGAATTTGATGATTATACATTCATTATGGTAGAAGGACCTACTAGTGGAAAATATGATTTTGATACAATATATGTTACTTACTATTATGATAAGAATACTGGTACTGGTGATATAATGCCTCCTCAAACTGGATTTGAGCCTAGTACTATTAATAATAATAGAGTAGAAGTTATTACTCTATATAAAAAAGAAGATTAATAAAATAGGGTTTTGGTTATAAATAGAACATTCTATTTATAACTTATATGTTTAAAAAATGTTAAATATTTACATTATATAAGTGGAAGGAAAGATAGAATGAAAAAAATAAAATTATTATTGTTTGCTTTAACTGTGTTATTATTAGCTAGTACATCTGTTTTAGCGGAAACAAGATGGACTGCTATTGAGCCGGTTAAACAAACTACTAGTGATGGTATTGATATTGAATATCAAACTAAGGTAGAATTTAAATATGATTGTTGGGAACAAAGAGGCGAGTTGATTTGTGATCCAACATCGCGTGTTGGTGTTGACATTACAGTAGATGTTACAGTAACAATTCCAAGTGATTATAATAAAGATAATATTGTAATTGCTCCTGAAGTATTACAAGAACTTGCAAGACAAAATTATGAAAAACTATTATTAGATGAAAATAGTGAGTATTTACAATTAAATAACTCATTAGAGCCAGGAGATAATATTAAAGTAAATTTAACTATAATTAATAACTCAAAATATACATACAATTATGATGAAAAATCTTTTGATATATTTCCTGTAGAAAATACTACATTTGTAAGAGGAGAAGAGAATACAACATTTAATGGTTTAACTATAGGTGAAGACTATCATTTATATCGTTTAGCTAATCCAGCATTAAAAGCTTTAGGATTAAATAATAATGCTAAGGTTACAGATGAAAATATAGATGTTGCATTAAAGAAAATTAAAGATGTTGATGGAAATCAAAAATATCCTAATGGTATTAACGATTTAGCAAAATATTATGTAGATTTTTATAATGAAAAGTATAATACTAATTATACAAGACCGGATGAATTTAGTTATGGAGTGATTAGAGAAATACTTGGATATAATGATACAATAGATAGAGTAAGTACTAATTTAGGAAACTTTAAAACTTTAAATGATGCTTTTAAAGTATATAAAGACAAATTTAAACAAGATAATCCTGGTAAAAGAGCTTATCAAGATGCTATATTAAGATATGCTGGATTTACTGGAGCATCTTCTCTTGAAGTATTTGAAAACTTTGCAAAAAGTGAATATAGTAAAATGTGTGGAACAGAAGTTACATCATTTGATACTATGTGTGAAGAGGCACAAGCTGAATTCTTTGCCCACTACGGAAAAGAAACAACTCCAAGTGTTGAAGAGACAAATGAAGAAATATTAAGACTTTCTTATGATTATTTCTATAATAAAGGTTTATCTCTTGGACTTGAAGATGATGACATAACTGATGCTTCTTCTAATAATTATTCTGTTGGTGAATACATGAGAGATGAAAATAAAGGGGAAGAAGTAATCAAAGAAAAAATTGGTATATTAGAAAGCAATAGTTCTAATAAATTAAATATGACTTTCCATATCAATGGTGCTTATATTTGTAATGCTTATTTAGGATATAATTTTATGACTGATATGCAATTATCATATAGTGTACTAAAAGGAAAATTAGTTGTTAATCATGTAGATAGTGATGGTAATAAATTAACTGAAGAAGTTACTACTATCGATAAAGTAGGTAGTGAATATACTACTGTTAAGAAAGAATTTGATGGTTATACATTTATTATGGTAGAAGGACCTACTAGTGGAGAATATATTGATGGTACAATATATGTTACTTACTATTATGATAAGAATACTGGTACTGGTGATATAATGCCTCCTCAAACTGGATTTGAGCCTAGTACTATTAATAATAATAGAGTAGAAGTTATTACTCTATATAAAAAAGAAGATTAAAAAAATGTCAGAATTAACTGACGTTTTTTTAGAATTTTCTATATAAACCAATTGCTTTACCTAAGATAGAAATATCTTTTAATATTATAGGTAGCATGTAATCATTTTCGGGCTGTAATCTTATATAATCATTTTCTCTAAAGAATCTTTTAATAGTAACTTGGTTTTCTTCATCCATGGCTACTACTATATCACCATTTTTAGCTGTTTTACATCTTTCTACGATTACAATATCTTTATCTAAGATACCAGCATTAATCATAGAATCTCCTTCTACTTTGATTGTAAATACTTCTTTTCTTTTAGGAAGTAAATATGCTGGCAGAGTAATAACTTCGTTAGGTACTTCAATTGCTTCAATTGGATTACCTGCGGTTACTTTTCCTAATAATGGAACAGTTACAACATCATCACTTTTAGTTTCAAATTCATTTGGTACTTGAAGTTCAAGTAAATGATTACTTGTTTTACCTCTTTTTAAGTATCCTTTTTCAATTAGTTTTTTTACATGAACATGAGCAGTAGCAGGAGAACTTAAATTAAAATTAGCAGATATCTCTCTAATTGATGGGGGATATTTTTTTTGCGCTGAATATTTTTTTATGTATTCTAATATTTCTTTTTGTCTTTTTGTTAATCTTCCTTCTTTAGTCATAATATGCTCCTTTCATTTATAATATTAACACATAAAGTGTAAAATGTCAAACAATTATTCGTTAAAACAGTGATTTTATATTGACACGAACATAAGTATGTGATAGTATTAAGGTGTAAGGAGAAGTGATAGATATGGAATTTGTTAAAAACAATAAAGGGGTAATTATATTTTATCTTCTACTAATTGTTATTAGTTTAGTAGTAGTTAATAATACTAAGAATAATCTTAGTATAGAAAATGATTATGTCTATCTCGAAAGATAGATTCTTTTTTTATTTACTTTTCTATTTAATTATATTATAATTATAGGTAGGAAGAAGGTAATATGATGAAAGATAAAGTAATGAGTGAGAAGACTGCTAAGGCGTTGGTAGTAGTAAGTGCAATATTTCTTTTACTTGTTGGTTTTGGCTTGTATAAATTATTTGAATATCAAGGTATTAATAAAGATACTACTAGCAGAAAGATAGTTAATTATGATATAAAAGATTATGTGGAAACAGTACCGGTTGTGTTTAATGGTTATAGCAATGTATATAGCAAGATTAATGTATCTAGAGTTACTTTAAAAGATTTAGATAATGATGTTATTAAAAACTTTATGGATGAGGAAGATAAATTAATTGAATATATTACTACTTATTATAATGAAATAAATAATGAAGTAGAAAATTATATACCTAGTAATGAAGTTACTAGTTCAATAAAGATGCAAATTAATGGTGCTATTTTATCAATATATTATGAACTGGATTTTAATTTAGATAAAAATATATATAGTAATAATATTAAGAAATATGTTATTACTACTAATATTGATTTAGCTACTGGAAGAATTCTTAGTAATAATGATTTATTAAAAAAATATAATTATACTAGAAAATATATAGTAGAAAAAATATTTGATGAGGATTTAATTATTGGTAATGGTCAAATTGTTATTGATAAGAATACTAATATTTCTCTTACTAAAGAAGATATTGAAAGAAATAAGGAAGAATATATTAATGAATTGATTACTGAGTTTGATAATTTTATTAATATGTATATAGATAATAAAACTTTGGTAATTGTTTATAATAAAAGTGAATTAAGAAATATGTTTTTTGATAATGATTTTGATTCGGAGTTAATTGTTAGATATTTGAAATAAAAAAAGGGTGGTGTTTATGGAAAAATTAGATGTATATAATATGAGGGTTGTTCCACTAATGAGAAAGATTAATATTGTTAAAGATGGAAAGACAAAAAGTATTGTTGAAGAAAATATATCTATGAATGAAATTAGAAATATGTCTTGTGAACCTAGAATGTTAATTAGAAAAGATGATGATGTATATTTTACAGAACTTCCAATTAATTATCATGGTACAAAAATGAGATGGTCTATATTTTATCTTTATGATGAATTAAATGATTTAGAAAAAGAAAGATTTGCTTCAAGAACTATTACAATACCAGTTACTGTTGATTCTGTTATTAAATTATATACTAATAAAGTTAGAAAAAAGAAAAAATAAATTCTTTTTTCTTTTTTTATTCATATATTTTAGTGGTGATATTTATGAATGAAATAGATAAGAAGAAGTATATGGATATTATTAATAAAAATAAAGTTAGTACTGAAAAGAAAGATAATAATTTTGGTAAATGTGTTAAAAAATTTTTTGTTAAAACTTTGATTGTTTTATTACTATTTGTTTCTTTAGCAATATGCTGTAAAAGAAGTGAATTTTTGAAAGAGAAAATTACTGATTATTTATATAGTGATGATATATCTTTTACTAAGATAAAAAATATATATGATAAATATTTAGGAGGAATTCTTCCTATTAAAAAAGAAGTTAATACTGAGAAAGTATTTAATGAAAAACTAAAATATAGTTCTTCTAGTGTATATTTAGATGGAGTTAAACTAGAAGTTACTTCAAACTATTTAGTTCCTTCATTAAGGGAGGGAATGGTTGTTTTTATTGGTAATAAAGAAGGATATGGTAATACAGTTATTATTGAAGACTTAAATGGAATATATAACTGGTATGGTAATATTGATAATACTTCTTTAAAATTATATGATTATGTTGATAAGGGAACGTTAGTTGGAGAAGTAAATAATACTTTATATTTAGTATTTAGTAAAGGTGATAAGTATTTAAATTATGAAGAATATCTTAAATAAAATAGAATTTCATTATACTTATATAATTATGGCTTTTGGTCTTGTTATTACTGGTCATTTTGTTAATTTAATTATTTTTACATCACTTATTATTATTCATGAAATGGGTCATATTATTATTTCTAAAATATTATCATATAAAATAGATAAGGTTATAATTTATCCTTATGGTGGATTTGTTAAACTTAATACAAGAATTAATACTAAAATAGAAAATGATTTACTAGTAGCTATTTCTGGTATAATTATGCAGAGTATTTATTTTGGTATTATCTTTTTTTTATATAGAAATGGTATAGTAAGAGAATATATTTATAGTTTATTTCTTTTATATCATAAGAGTATGCTTATTTTTAATTTGCTTCCTATATATCCATTAGATGGTGCTAAGATAGTTAATTTGATTTTATCTAAATATTTTAGTTTTAATATTGCTAATTATATTAGTATTGTTATTTCTCTTATTACTGTTGTCTTTTTTTTATATAGTGATATATATGAAAATAATTATAGTATTATTTTAGTAATAGGAGTACTTATGAAAAATATATATAAATTTTATAAAGATATTTCTTATATATATAATAGATTTATATTAGAAAGGTATTTATTTAAATTTAATTATAAGAAGAAAGTAATTATTAAAAATAAAGATAAAATGTATAAAAATAGAGTACATATATTTAATGATAATGGTAAACTAATGAATGAAAAGGAATATATTAGTACTTTTTTTGAAAAAAAGCCTTAATTTATTTGACTTTAATATTTATTTATGGTAGAATTAAATTGTTTTGAAGACGCCAAGTTGAATATTCTCAACCACATTGAAAAGGTTATAAGTTCAGTTTGACACCTTAAGAGTGAGTCTTACAAATATATAAAGGAGGGAATGAGATGAAAGCAATTATTGAAACTGGTGGAAAACAATATTATGTATCTGAAGGAACAGTAATCTATGTTGAAAAACTAGATGGTAACGAAGGAGATAAAGTTGTTTTTGACAAGGTTCTTATGGCAAATGGTGTAGTAGGTAATCCTTATGTTTCTTCTAAAGTAGAAGGTGTTATCTTAAAACAAGGTAAACAAAAGAAATTAACTATATTTAGATATAAACCTAATAAGAGATCTACTAGAGTTAAAAAAGGACACAGACAACCATATACTAAAGTAGAGATTAAAAAGATCAAATAAGGTGGTTTTATGATTAAAGTAAAACTTACTAAGAATAATAATTACTATAAGAGAATTATTATTACGGGACATGCTAATTATGATGATTTTGGTAAAGATATTGTATGTGCTGCGGTTAGTAGTACAGTAATTACTTCAGTTAATTCTTGCTTAGCTATTGATAATGAATCTATTAGTTATGAAGATAAGAATGGACTTGATATTAAAGTTTTAAAAGATGATGAGGTAACTACTAAAATTATTAATGTTATGGTAACTAATTTATATGAATTAGAAAAAGCGTATCCTAAGAATATAAAAATTAAGGAGGAAAATAATGAATAGATTAATGGAATTTAATATACAATTATTTGCCCACAAAAAAGGTCAATCATCTACTAGTAATGGAAGAGATTCTGCTGGTAGAAGACTTGGAGCAAAAGCTTCTGATGGTGAATATGTAACTGCAGGTTCTATTATATATCGTCAAAGAGGAACTAAAATTCATCCTGGAACTAATGTAGGTAGAGGTACAGATGATACTTTATTTGCTAAGATTTCTGGATATGTTAAATACTCTAGACTTGGTAGGGATAGAAAACAAGTTAGTGTATATGAAACTAAATAATAAACTTATAAAAAAAGTATTGACAACAATATAAATTATTGATATAATTTATATTGTCCGTGGGGAATTAGCTCAGTTGGCTAGAGCATCTGCCTTGCACGCAGAGGGTCAAGGGTTCGAGTCCCTCATTCTCCACCATTTTTTTCGGGAAGTAGCTTAGCTTGGTAGAGCGCTACGCTTGGGACGTAGAGGTCGCAGGTTCAAATCCTGTCTTCCCGACCATTTGACTTTGAAAGCTTACACTTTGTAAGCCTTTTCTTTTTACCCGAAAAAAGTGGAGAATGATTTTAGTTATTGCCACTTATTTTATTATATAGTTTAGATAGATGCTCTAATTTAATATCAAATGAAGCTTTATGATTAGCGGGTAATCCACGCTTATATTCCCCACGGTAAATACTTAATAAAGGTGTTAAAAATTTTTAAATTATAGATATATTAATTTGGTTTTGTTATTGATTTTTAATATATTATATGATAATATATTCAACATGAGGGGATGATTATATGGATATTCCATTAGCATATATAATATTTGATATTATGATTTCTTTAAAGAAAAATAATAGAGATACGATGATATATAGAGATATATTGATAATATATTTAAAGAGATTTATTAATTCTTTTGATCTAGATAAAGATGTACTTGAAGATCTTATATTTGATTTTAATTTTGCTAATGAACTTTCTTTCTTTTTGGATGATTATGAAGATTATTTTGAAATGGAAGATGGTATTATTAGATTAAATTCTGATGTAAGTATTAGTGAATTAAAAAAACTTCAAGAAGAAAATGTTATACTAGAAGACTTTGATGAAGAATTTATAAGTGATGTTGAAAAAGTTATTCATAATGATATATCTTTTTTAGAAATTATAGGTATTAATCCTAATATTCAAGTTTATAATGCTTTACTTGAATTAGAAGAAAAATTAGAATATAAATATTTAGATCTTAGTTATGATGGACTATTTGATGAAAATACGATAGAGAAGACTAGAGAAGAAATAAAGTTACTTAAAGTTATTACTAATATAATGTATATAAATATTAATAATAATTTTAGCAGTGTTGATTATGATAATTTATATTTATATGCTAAGGATCGAGCTAAATTAATGCATGGTGAAGAATCAGAGGTTAAATTATCTCGTAATCCTCCTTTTGATAAGACACTACTTGTTAAGACTCCTATGGACAAGGCTTTATTTATAAATGATAGTTCTGCTAAAGGGGCAATTAAGGGTAGATTAAAAATGAATAATAAAAAGAATAAAAAGAAAATTAATATGCAAGATATGACAAAACTTAATTTTTATTTGATGTATTTAGAGTTATTAGATAAAGAAATTAATAAAACTAAAAATATTGAATTAAAAGATGAACTAATTATAGCTAAATATAGACTTATGTATGTACTTGATTCTATTTATGATTTAATGAACTTTAAAAAGAGAGAATCTTCTATTAAGATTAATGGCGATTATAGTTTTATTGAAACTATTATATATTTCTTTACTGTTGAAGTATTAAGTTATGATGATAAAGAATATAAATTAGATGGTACTAATAAGAAAGATATTATTACTTATTATTTCAATATTATTAAGAAGTTATATGTAGAAACTTACTATAAACTTACTAATGATAGGGCAATTATTGATTTAATTAATAATAGTAATTTTTATAATGTTAATACTATTAGTAGTAAGTTATTTAGTAATATAGTTCCTTCTGAAAAAAATAAAAGTAAAATAAAGAAGAAAAACTTTTAATTAATTATAATATTAATAAAAAGAGGTTATATTTGATATAAATAACTCTTTTTTTCTGTGATTATGGAAGTGAATATTTATGGAAAAACAAAATATAATTGATGGTATTAGATTGATAGTAATTATTGGTGTTTTTATTTTTATGGTAATTGGTAGTTATAGGAATATTATTAATCAGAATAAAGTAATTAGTACTAATACTTATATAGATAAAGATAATGAGATAGTTAATTCTAATTTAGAAAAAGAAGAAGTAACTGATATAGAAGATAAATATTATGAAGATATAAGTAAAGAAGATATAAATGAATATAAAAATATACAAAGTGAAAATACTTATACTGATTTAATAAATGAAGTATATGAAATTACAAATAATTATCGTTCTTTAGTAGGAGTTTCTTCTTTAACTTTAGATTCTTCTTTAGTAGAAGCTGCGAGTATTAGAGCAAAAGAGTTAAGTGATAGTTTTTCACATACTAGACCAAATGGGAGTAGTTGTTTTACTGTTTTATCAGAACTTGGAATATCTTATGGTACTGCTGGGGAGAATATAGCAGCAGGCTATAGTTCTTCACAAAGTGTAATGGAAGGGTGGCGTTCTTCTAGTGGCCACTACCAAAATATAATTTCTTCTAAATTTAAAAAAATAGGAATAGGAGTTAATATAATTAATAATCAATATTACTGGGTACAAATATTTTCTAATTAAAATATTTATTAAAATATTTATTTTTTTTGATTTATGACTGCATTTTTATAAAAAATATGATATATTCTTAATAAGAAAGAGTGTCAAGCAGTATTAGACCTTTTATCTTAATGATGGTTTTTTCTGCTCGTCAATTAATCGTATTATTATGAAAATACCATCTAGAATGTAGGTGGTATTTTGAATTAAAATTTATATTTATTATTTAATTTAGGGGGTAATAAAAAAATAAAGGAGGTTCTATATGAACAAAAAAAATTTTATTATTATTTACTGCTATTATTTTTATGATGTCAACATCAAATGTTAGTGCTTCAGAAGGATGTGGAGTTTATACAGAGGAAGATTTAGCATTTTATGAATCTTTAAATAGACCAGATATTTATGATTTAAGTTGTTCTAATGGTACACCATTTACGAATGAATATTTAGAAACTTTAAATCAAGATCCTAACGTAATGACACGTAGATATTTTGCTAATAAAATAGATGTCCCAGCATTTGAACAATTACCAAATTATTGTGGACCTGCTTCAATGAAACAAGCAATACATGCTATTAGAGGTACCTCTAGTTCTCAAGAATATTATGGAACATTAGTTGGTACAAATACATCAGCTGGTACTGATCAAAGATATATTGCAGGTGCTATGAATTCAGAATTAGGTATATCTAACTATACTTATGTATGGACTAATTCTTTGACAAATAGTCAATTTTATAATATTGTAAAAAGAAGTATTGACTTAGGTTATCCACCAATTATGCACATCAGAATGGAAGAAATGCCTGCATATAATTATAGTAATTCAGGAGGACATTTTGTAACAATAAGTGGACATACAATTACTGGAATTTTTGATGATGACTATAGTCCGATAAATGTATATTATGTTGATCCTAATAGAGCGTATAATAATGGTTCTGCTTTTGGAGAAAAAATGGTTTCTTTACCTATTATAAAAAATGCAGGATATTCTGGGGTCCTTGTATACGCAGCTTAATATGTTTTTATTAATAAGTGAAGTAAAAAAATGAAAAATATAAAGAATATAGTGATTGTAGTTTTACGAAAACGTGTAGAGTTGTAGATAAAATGAATGGTTATGTAGCAGAAGTTCTAGAAATATCTTATGTTATTGTTTATAAATTTCAATCTCATAATGCATATGCTCATCCTATTCTTACCAATTTAGAAGAAGATTAAGAAGTTGATAAGTATTATGAATTTACTTATCAAGTTAAAGGAACAGGAATTATAAATGATATTTCTGATATTACTCGTTATATAACAGATGAATCACTAGATGAAGTTCCAGATGGAGTTCTTAAAGTAAAACTTAGCATTAAAGAAACAAATAAACAAGGATTGGATCAAATACAAGAAGATATATGTAAATAATAATTGAAAATAGAGTAATTTAAAGTAATATTTATCTTTATATTACTCTTTTTATATAATAACTAAAAATGCAATATTAAATATTTTTAACTATAATAGTAGTAAAAAGTGTATTAATAAATGCAAAAAATATTAAAAATTATTTTAATCAAATGTGGTAAAAAAAATAAAAATTATGCTATAATATATTTAAGAGTAGAGTGTAATAAGATAAACTATATAAATTTGAGAAAGGAGGATTGTAGGATTATTTATATAAGTTTATAATGTTTAAGAAAGGAATACTATTATGAAAAATAAAAAAATAGAAATTATAACTATAATAGTTTTATTAGTAGTTATAATTATATGTGTAGTGTTTGTAATCTTACAAAAAACAAAAATTTCTTCATATAAAGAAGATGTTGATTCGTACAAAGAAAAAGTTAGTACATTAGAAAAACAATTAGGGAATAAGCAAAATGAAGAATCACGAGAATATGATTGTAGTTTTACACGAACATATAGAGTGATAGATAGTATAGATTATCCTTTGGCTTCAGATGGGTTATCTTATATTGTTGTAGATGATTATCAAGGCTATGTTCCATTTGTTGTTGCGATTCCATCATCTATAAATAATTTAGAAACATATAAATATTATGAATTTACCTATCATTTGAAAGGAAAGGGATTAATAAATAATTTTGAGCAACTAAATTCTTATTTAATTTCTTCATTATTTAATAAATATCATGGTAATCCTTCATCAGGAACAGTATATGTTGAATTAGATATTGTTGAAACATCAAAAAAAGGTGTTGAACAAATACAAGAAAACATATGTAAATAATAATTGAAAATAGAGTAATTTAAAGTAATATTTATCTTTATATTACTCTTTTTATTATGAATTTAAGTTAATAAAAAAACAACTCTGTACTAGCAGTTGCCTTATTATATCTCATAATTCTTTATTAGTCATTTTATGTAGTTTTTCATAATTGCTTGAAATGACTAACTGAAAATTCTTATCGCTATAGTCTTTTTGTAAGTCCACAATAACTTCTATAATGTTTTTAGCATTTCCATATCTTTAGTAGTAATTATAAATGTTATTTTATCATTTTCATTTATTTTTTTCTGTATACTTTTTATAGATTTAATGTCATTAACTTTAACTGTGACATCTTTTTTATTATTTGTTAACATTTTTCACATCCTTTTGCATTAATTACTTCAGATGAAGTAATTATGAGTGGTCTTAGTAGCCTTGATTATATAAATTTTGTATATATTGCAAATCAAGATAATTATTTTACTACACCAAGTTATTGGTATTGGACGATGACCCCTTTTGTCACCGCGGGTGGTAATGCGATTGTTGATCGTGTGAATAGTGTTTATCTTGGTGGTGGTACGACTGGTAATGGCGGTAACCACCCCGTAGTTTCTCTCTCATCTGATGCTATATCAGGAGGGGGTGGAACAGCAGCAAGTCCATTTCTTGTTGGATAGAAAAGAGGACATGAATCTGAAATCTAAAGAGCCTAGTGAAACCCTTTTCACTAGGCAGAGGAAATCGGGTTGATAGAATATGATAAGAAAATAAGGAACCAAAGTAGGGGAATTCGCCGTAAGGCAAAAAATTAAATATATAAAATGAGGTAGAATATGAAAAATAATAAAGGATTAATAATAGGAATAATAGGGTTAATTATAGTAATGATAGGTGGTACTTATGCTTATTATAGATGGAATAGTACTTCTAATATTAATGTTAGTGTTAAGATATCTGGTAATACTGTTACTTTTGTAGGTGGAAGTAATGTTACTGGTACTTTAACACCAGTAGATAGTAAAGAAGAAGGAATTAAGAAAGATATAACAGTTATAGCAAGTGAAGCAGGTAGTACTATGAGTTTATATATGGATTTAACTACTATGCCTAATGAATTAAAAGAAGAATCATTTGTATATGAATTATATTATAACGATACTACTTTAGTAAAGAAAGGTAATTTTAAAGCTTATAATGCAAGCAGTAATGCTAGTGGCATTACTTATGCTAGTAGTGGAGTAACTACATTAACATTATTTACTGATAGAAATGTTAATACTACTACTGATAAATATACTTTATATTTATGGTTTAATGGTAAAGACTTTACTAATCCAGATACTATGCAGAATAATACATTATCATTTAACTTATATGCTACTGGTAAGAATGCTACATTAAATAGCTAGTTATTATGACTAGCTTTTTTCTTTTGGTTTTAACTTATATATGATAGGTCTAATGAGACTCTGATATAGACTAAGAATTAGGCTATATCAGACATGAAAATACCTTGGATTTTCATGAAAGGAGAAAATATTAGATAAGTTTACATCTTTTTTTGTCAAATTAGAAGAAAGATATTTACAAAGATAATACTTTATAGTAGAATATAATCATAGAGTGGCACGAAGTGGAAGAAAGTGGGGGATATTATGTTAATTGGAGAATATCATCATAATCTTGATGAAAAGGGAAGATTAATTATACCTTCTAAATTTAGAGAAGATATTGGTGATGAGTTTATTGTTACTAGAGGATTAGATGGATGTCTATTTGTCTATAGTAAGATAGAATGGGATAATATTGTATCTAAATTAAAGAGTCTTCCATTTACTAAGCAAGATGCCAGAACATTTAATAGATTTTTCTTATCTGGTGCTACTGTATGTGAATTTGATAAGCAAGGTAGAATAAACTTGCCATCTTCATTAATTTGTTATGCGGGTATTAAAAAGGAATGTACAATAATTGGGGTTAATGATCGCCTAGAAATATGGGCTACTGATAAGTTTGATAATCTTATTGATAGTAATATGAATAAGATATCTGAAGTAGCAGAGAATTTATTTGAAGGATTTGATATTGATGCATAAGACAGTACTTTTAAATGAAGCCATTGATAATCTTAATGTAAAAGAAGATGGAATTTATGTAGATGCTACACTTGGCTTTGGGGGACATAGTGGTTTAATTTTAAAGAGAGTTAAAAGGGGCTTTCTTTTCGCCTTTGATCAAGATGAAATGGCGATAGAATATAGTGATAAGAAATTATCAGAAATTGGTAATAATTATGAGATAATTAAATCTAATTTTGTTAATCTTAAAGAAGAATTAAATAAAAGGGGTATTAATAAAATAGATGGTATTGTCTTTGACTTAGGTGTTTCTTCACCACAACTTGATATTCCTGAGCGAGGTTTTAGTTATCATAATGATGCTCCTCTTGATATGAGAATGGATAGAGATAAAGAGTTTTCAGCATACGATGTGGTTAATACTTATTCTTATAATGATTTAGTTAGAATATTAAGAGAATATGGTGAAGAAAAATATGCTAGTAGTATTGCAAATAATATTATTAAGACTAGAGAAAATAAAAAGATTGAAACGACACTAGAGTTAGTAGAAGTAATTAAAAAGAGTATGCCATATAAGGCTATGAAAGATAGTCATCCAGCGAGAAAGACTTTTCAAGCGATTAGAATAGAAGTAAATAATGAACTTGGTGTTCTAAGAGATGCTTTAGAAGAAGCAATAGAGATGTTAAATGTTGGAGGAAGAATATCTGTAATTACTTTTCATTCTTTAGAAGATAAGATTGTTAAAGAGATATTTAATAAATATTCTAAGGTTGATAGTAGTCTATCTAAACTACCATTTATACCTAAGGAATATTTACCTAAGTTTAAATTAATAGCAAATATTACTCCTAGTAAAGAGGAGTTAGAGGAAAATAATAGAGCAAGGTCATCTAGACTTAGAGTTATTGAAAGAATAGAGGATTGATTTTATGAAAAAGAAGAAAAAGAAAGGGTTTACTAAGGTAGAGAGATTTCTATATAAGAGTTCTCTTGTAATTATAGTATTCTTAGTAGTAGGTATTGTATTTACTAGTACTGCGGTTAGTAAGATGAATATTGAATTACAAGATATGAATAAAAAAGTAGAAAAGGCTTTGGATACTAATGAGAGTTTAGCTATGAAGATTAATGAGATGGCTTCACTTGATAATATTCAGAGTATTAGTAGAAATCTTGGTCTTGCTTATAATAATGAAAATATTAAGACTATAGAATAAGGTGATTATAATGAAAAAAGGTAATGTTAATAATGACAAGTTTAAAGTTAGTAAATTAGTTATTATTGGTACCTTTTTTTTGTTTTTACTACTTATTGGTAGATTATGTTATTTATGTTTAGTTGACTATAAAGTAGGTAATTCTACAATAGCGGCTTTTATTAAGAATAGGAATACTAAAGAAGATATTATTATGCCTAAGAGAGGTACTATATATGATATTAATGGTAATGTACTAGCTAATGATGTTGTTAGTTATACGCTTATTGCTTATTTATCTAATGAAAGGGTAGATGCTAAGGGTAATAAGAATTATGTTGAAGATATTGATGATACTAGTACTAAATTAGCGGGTGCATTAGGTGTTACTAGTGAAGAGATTAAAGATGTATTAGTTAAGGGTAAAGAGAGTAATAAATATCAAGTAGAATTTGGTACTATTGGTAAAGGGCTTAGTGAACTTACTAAAGAAGAAATTGATAAGTTAAAATTACAAGGAATTGATTTTCTTAAAGATATTAAGAGATATTATCCTAATGGGGATTTTGCTAGTTATATACTTGGATATACAGTTCTTAAAGAAGATGATGATAAGAATAAATGGATTACTGGTGAGTTAGGATTAGAGGAATATTATAATGATGAACTTAAAGGTAAGAGTGGGTATATTACTTATGAGAGAGATAAATATGGTTATAAGATAGCTAATGGTAGAGAATATACGGAACCTGCGGATAATGGTGATGATGTTTATCTTACTATTGATAATAATATTCAGTTATTTATTGAGTCCGCTGTTAAGACTGCTCAAAATGATTCGGAGGCTGAATGGGTTGTTATGGCGGCAATGGATGCTAAGACGGGTAAGATACTTGGATATTCTAGTACTCCTAGTTTTGATCCTAATCTTAGAAATATGACTTCTTATATTGATCCTATTGCTACTTTAACTTATGAACCAGGATCGACGATGAAGATATTTAGTTATATGTGTGCAGTTGATTCGGGTAATTATGATGGTAATACGAAGTATATGTCTGGTAGTAAGACTTATACAGGAGAAGATGGTAAAGAGACTACGATTAATGACTGGAAAAAAGAAGGATGGGGAGAATTAACTTATGATCAAGGTTTTGCTTTATCCTCTAATATAGCGGTTGCTAATATTGTTGAGTCTACTATTAATAAGGATGATTTGAAAGCCTGCTACTTAAAGTATGGTTTTGGTAGTAAGACTGGTTTTACGATGAATAGAGAAGAAGCTGGTAGTATAGATTATACTTATCAGATAGAAGCTGCTACTGCAGGTTATGGTCAGGGTATTACGACTACACCTATACAGCACTTGCAGGCACTTACTATTATTAGTAATAATGGTACGATGTTAAAGCCTTATATTGTTGATAAGATAGTGGATACGGATACTGGTAAGACTATATATAAGGGTAAGAGTAAGAAAGTTGGTACTGTTGTAAGTAGTACTACTGTTACGAAGATGAAAGAATTAATGGCTAGTGTTATTAATGGTGATAATACTAATTCGACTGGTTATTTATATCATATGGATGGTTATAGTTTGATTGGTAAGACTGGTACTGCACAGATATATGATTATACTAAGGGTAAGTATATGAGTGGAGAATCTGATTATATTTATTCTTTCTCTGGTATGTTTCCTGGAGATAATCCTGAGATTATTTTATATGCTGCGATTAAGAGACCTAAGGATACTACTAATTATGTTGCTCCGATGATTAAAGAGGTAGAGAAGAATATTACTAAGTATCTTAATATTGAGAAGTCTAATAAGGATAAAAAAAAATATGTTATGGAATCTTTTTATAATATGGATATTGGTACTTCTAAAGGATATTTAGAAGGTAAGAATATTAGAGTTCTTGTACTAGGAGATGGTAATAAGGTTACTAGTCAGTATCCTAGTACTAATAGTACTATATATGAAGATGATTTGGTTATATTAAAGACTAATAGTAATACTAAGAAGATGATTGATTTAACTGGTTATTCTTATAAAGAAGCTAATAATATTCTTAAGATGATGGATGTTAGTTTTATACTAGAGGGTAATGGTTATGTATATGAACAGAGTGTTCCTGTAGGAGAAGATATTACTGATACTGTTACTATTAAATTAAAAGATAAATATTAGGTGGTGTTATTATATGGATGAAGATACTAACGAGATATCTAAGATTTTATATACAATACTTATTATTCTTATATGTATTGTACTTGGTGTATATCTTGGTAAGATGATTATTAGTTAAAGAAGAAGTATTCTTCTTTTTCTTTTTGGTTCGAGCCTACATAAGTAGTCTTAAAATTAATTTATTATAATATTTTTATGAGAAAGACTACTAAAGTAGGCTTACGAATACCCCTGAAGACTACAGGCTGAAGGGAAAATATACTAAAATATATATAAATGTTTGCTTTTTTGGCAAAAATATTATATAATACTTACATATGAAAAAGGGAGTGGTTTTATATGAAAAAATTAACAGGTTATCCATCTATAGATAATATACATAATAGTGATTATAGTTTTTTTAGTAGAAATCCTATAATACCTAATATGAGTATTTATAATACTATTAATTTAATTAGTAATTTCTATAGAAAAGAAGAAGCTATTGATTGTTTAGATTTAAGAGTAAATTATGATGAAATGTTAAAAGATGCAATTACTTTATCTAAGACATTAAAAGAATTAGGAATAAAGAAGGGAAGTATAGTATCTGCTGCTATGCCTAATTATTATCAAGGAGTTATTATTTATTTAGCTTGCAACAGAATAGGAGCTATTACTACTTTTATTAATTCAATGTCTTCGATTGAAGAAGTATTAGGATATTTGAATGAATTTGAATCTAGTTTATTTATTAATTTTGATAAAGATAAAGAATATAATAAAAAGATTAAAGATGGTAGTAAGGTAAGAAATATTATTACTTTACATAGTAATGAAATTAGTACTAAGAATTATGGTAGTATAGAGACAGGTGCTAATGGATATAATGATGATTTATCTTTTAGTGATATTGGTAGTATTGCTAAATATTATAAAAAACCTATATATACTTTATATGGTGGTAAGGAAGATTCTTTAATTTTATTTACTAGTGGTTCTACTGGTAATCCTAAGAGTGTAGTATTAACTAATGAGAATTTACTTGCTTCTGGTATTTATATGAAAAATACTGGTAAGATTAAAGCAAAAGTAGGAGAAAGATGTTTGGTATGTGTACCATTTTCTTATCCTTATGGTTTTGCTACTTCTACTATTATGAGTTTAATATGTGGTAGAGTAGCAGTACTTGCTCCTACTTTAAGTAAAGATAATATTAGATATTATCTAAGTAAAAATCCTAATTATGTATTTGGTAGTCCTGCTCTTCTTGAACTTATTAAAAGAAATGTTAAAGATAGTGATGATTTATCTAGTATTCATACTTTTGTATCAGGAGGGGATTTCTTATCACCAATGCAAAATGTTGATGGAGTAGAATTTTTTAGAAAACACGGAGCTAATACTGTTATATGTAATGGTTCTGGTAATGCTGAAACAGTTGGTACTAATACAATGGCAGTTGGCTCACTTAATAGACCTGAAACAGTAGGTAGAGTGCTTGTTGGTACTAAGGCTATTATTGTTGATCCTGATACTTTGGAAGAACTTAAATATGGCGAAGAAGGAATGCTTTGTATAGCAGGTAAACATATTTATAAAGGATATTATAAGAATGAAGAAATGACTAAAAATACTAAATTTATGTATAAAGGAGTAGAGTATTATAAGACTGGTAATATGGGTACTTTAGATAATGAAGGATACTTTACTTTAACTGGAAGAAGTAGTAGATATTATATTAGATCAGACTTAAATAAAGTATATCTAGAACATATTCAAAATGTTATAGCTTTAATTGATGTAGTAGATAGTGTAGTGGTAGTTCCTAAACCTGATAAAGATTTATTATTTACTAATAAAGCATATGTAGTATTAAAAGAAGGGGTTATGCCTACGAAAGAAGTAAGTGATTATATACTAGATATGTGTTATAAACCAATTATTAATAATGTTACAGGAGAGACTATTCAATTAAAACCATATGAAGTACCAGAATCTATTACATTCTTAGATACTATTCCTAGAACTAAAGCAGATAAGGCTGATTATAAATTATTAGAAGAACTTGCTAAAGAAGAAGCTGAACATAAAACTAAGAAGAGAGAACTTAAATAGTTTTTTCTTCTTTTTCTATTGTAAAAAAAGCAAAAAAATTGTATACTTAATATAGATAATAGATAGGAGTTGTTTATATGTATACTGGTATTTATTTTTTAATTGAAGCAATAGTATATTCTATGTTACTTATGACTGTATACTTTAGAAAGAAAGTATTTAAAAGTAAAGAAAATAAAGTATATTCTATACTAGTAGTGGTATCATTCTTTGAACTTATTGTAGAACTTATTTTGGATTTTGTTGGACCTATGTATAAAGAAATACCTAATGTTAGTTATTTTGTAGCAAGATTATTTTCTTTTGGAGTAGAACTTTGGATTACTATATTACTCTGCTACGTACTATTTGTATGTCTTAGTATTAAAAAGAAAGAAAGATATATACCGGTAGTTAGAAATATAGCTATTGTATTAATGATTATCTTTACTACTTTGAATTTTATCTTACCACTTAACTTTAAATATGATGGATATATTGCTTATACTTATGGCCCTAGTGTTAATATTATATATCTTTCCGCTTTCTTATATTCTTTTATAGGTATTATTGCATTAATTAGAAATATTAAAAATATTAAAGATAAGAGATTTTTTCCAATACTTATATTTTTAATTGTTGGTGGTATTGCATCTTATATTCAATATATGAATCCGGGATTATTACTTGCTACTCCTATTCATGCCTTTATTACTTTCCTTATGTATTTTACAATAGAGAATCCTGATGTTAAGATGATTGAAGAATATCATAAGGCTAAAGAGATTAGTGATAATGCTAATGAGGATAAGACTATGTTTTTATATAATATGACTAATGATATTAGACTTATTACTAAGGATATTAATTATAATACTGATGCTGCGATTAATGAAATGAGTAATAAGAAAGTAGATAAAGATTTAGTTAATGATTATTTGAGGGCTATTAAAGAAAATACTGCTAGATTTACTACGATGACTAATGAGATACTTGATGTAGATAGTATTGATAGTGCTAGTATTAAAGTATATGATGATAAATATAATATTAAATTATTATTAAAAAAGATAGTTACTTTATATAGTGATGAATGTAGTAAGAAAGGTCTTACTTTTAGAAGTGATATTGCTAGTGATTTACCTGAATATTTATATGGAGATAATTTAGGACTTAAAAATGTTTTAACTAGTATTTTAGATAATAGTATTAAGTATACTAAAGAAGGTTATATTGAACTTAATGTTAATACGATTATTAAGAATAATATAGCAAGACTTATTATTATTATTGAAGATTCGGGAGTAGGAATATCTCCTGATGAGATGGATAGTATCTTCTATAAAAGAAAAGAAGAAATAGATGGAAGTAATATGAAGAGTAATTTATTTACTGCTAGAAAATTAATTACTTTAATGGGTGGTACTATTATTCCTAGTAGTAATTATGGTAATGGTACTACTATGAAGATAGTACTTGATCAAAAGATAGTAGAAGAAGCTAATGAAAAATATAATAAGTACGAAAGCTTTTATGATGAAAAGAAAATACTTTTAGTAGATGATAATATTTCTACTGAGAAGATTATTAGTAAGTTAATTCGTGATACTAATATTAAACTTGATTATGTTAGTTTAGGTAAAGAAGCACTAGATAAAATTAGGGGTAAAGAGAAATATGATTTAATATTACTAGATGAAGTTATGGACCCATTAGATGGAGTAACTGTTATGAAGAAATTTAAAGATATTAGAAACTTTAAAACTAATGTCATCTTACTTACTAGAAATAATGAATATGAATATAATGAAGAATATTTAAAATATGGTTTTAGTGGTTATCTACTTAAACCTATTAGTAAAGATAAATTATTTGAAATAATTGATAAGTACTTGAAATAGTACTTATTTTCTTTAAAATTAATGACTTTTTATTAAATATTTGATACAATAAAATTATAAGAAGGAAGATTCTTCTATGAAGTTAAACCTTTTGATGAAATAATTAAAGTAGTCGAAGATATTAAAAGAATTGATATAAATAAACTAGATGGAATAGTAGAATGGTTTGATGCCTTACTTCATAAGTATCAATATATAACTAATTTTTCTGATACTAGAATAAATAAATTATGTATTCTTTTAAATAGACAAATAAATAAACTAAAAAAATATTATGAGGAAGACTAGAATAGGCTTCATCATACCTCGGAAGACTACAGTCTGAAGAGGTTAAAGAAAATATTATGGAGGATATAGTGAATAATAATATTAAATTAGAAAAAGTTAGATTAGAAGATAGAAATAAATTAGAAAGATTATTACAATTATATTTACATGATTTAAGTTTATATTTTCCTATTACTTTTAATTCTGATATATATCAGTATGAATATGATTTAGATAAATATTTTATAGATAATTATGCTTATTTTATTAAGAGTGATAAAGATATATTAGGATTTGTACTTATAGATGATAATGGGAATAATAATTATGAAATAAGTGAAATATTTGTTTTAAATAATTATAAAAGAAATAAAATAGGTAAAGAAGTAGCAATTAAAATATTTGATATGTATAAAGGTAATTGGACTATTAAGGCTGTACCTAATTCTAAAGTGGCAGAATCTTTTTGGAAGATGGTAGTAAATGATTATACTAATAATAATTATATAGAAAAGTATACTGGTAAATATAATAGATTAGAAATCTATTTTAGTAATGGTGATTTAGATGATTAGAGAAGCTAATACAAGTGATGCTGCAAGAATAGTTAGAATACATTTAAATTCTTGGCGAAGTACTTATAGTAATGTTTTCCCAAAAGAAGTATTTGATAAACAAGAAAGTGAATATAATACTAGAGTAGAAAATATTAAGAATGCTATAAGGAAAGGTAGTTCTAATTATGCTCTTCTAGAAGAAGATAATATGGTTAAGGCATTTATCTGCTACGGAGACGCAAGAGGAGATAAGTATAAGGGATGTAAAGAAATATATTCTATCTATATAGAAGATAATAATCAGAAAAAGGGTTATGGAACTAAACTTATTAAATATTGTTTTAATATATTTAAAAAAGAAGGATATAAAAGGGTTATTATTAGATGTCTAAAAGAGAATACTGCTAATGAATTTTATCAAAAGATAGGCGGTAAAATTGTAGAATTAGAGTCTTCTAATATACATGGTATTGATATAACTGAATGTGTATATGAATTTATTTTAGGGAATAAGTACTCATAGAGTACTTTTTCTTTTTGGTAAAAATATTACCAATAAATGTATCAAAATTCATTGACTTAGATATTTTATATGTGTTATATTGGGATTGTAAGAAAAGAGGAGGGTTATATGGAAAAAGACAAATTATATTTGATTAACAAAATATTTAATGATAAGAAAGTTAGAACTGTTTGGAATAAAGAAAGTGAGAAATATTATGTTAGCGTTGTAGATGTGGTAGGAATTATATCAGATAGTAAAAATAAACAAGCTTACTGGAGAAAGTTGAAGCAACGTTTAAAAGAAGAAGGAAATGAAACCGTGACAAATTGTCACACTTTGAAATTGAAAGCTCAAGATGGTAAATATCGTATGACTGATGTTACTGATATAGAAGGAATGTTTAGAATAATAGAATCTATTCCTAGTAAGAATGCTGAGCCTATAAAGCAATGGTTAGCTAAGTTAGGTAGTGAGAGAATTGATGAGGTATTTGATCCATCAATTGCTATGCAAAGATCTATAGATTTATATAGGTCAAAAGGTTATGATGAAAACTGGATAGCAAAGAGAATGAAAGCTATTCAAAATAGAAAACAATTAACTGATGTTTGGAAAGAAAATGGTATAGCAGGTGCTAAAGAGTATGATATTTTAACTAATGAGATATATAAAACTTGGTCTGGTATGACTTGTAAAGAATACAAAGAGTATAAAGGACTTAGAAAAGAAAATCTAAGAGATAATATGGATAGTATAGAATTAATTCTTACTGATTTATCTGAAGAAGCTACTAAAAGACTTGCTGAAAAACATAAACCAGTAGGACTTGATGGTAATATTAAAGTAGCCAAAGTAGGTGGTAATGTTGCTAAGGTTGCTAGAAATGAACTAGAAAGTAATTTAGGAGAAAGTATTATTACTTCAAGTAATAGATTAGATTATGAATATGATAATAAGGAAATGATTACGCAAAAGTAAAGAAAAGAGGTATATATGAATAAAATAGGAATTATATTTGCTATGTATGAAGAATTAGAAGAAATGTTAAAACTAGTTAAATTAAATAAGATAAATAAAATATATGATTTAGATTTTTATGAATGTATTATTAATGATAAGGAATGTATTTTAGTAGAATCAGGAGTAGGTAAAGTTAATGCTTCAAGAAGTACACAAGTGTTAATTGATAACTATAGTCCTAACTATATAATTAATGTTGGAGTAGCAGGAGGTATAGATGATAGACTAAATGTTTGTGATATAGTAGTTAGTGATAAATTAGTACAATATGATTTTGATATAACAGCATTTAATCATCCTAAAGGTTATATACCTAAGGTAGGTGTATATGTAGAATGCGATAGATATCTTAGAGAATTAGCCTTTAATATAAAGAAGGATAATGTTTATGATGGTACTATTGCTACTGGTGATATGTTTTGTACAGATATAGAATTATCTAAAAAAATAAAAGAAGAATTTAATGCAGTAGCAGTAGAAATGGAAGGCGCTAGTATAGGAATGACCTCCTATTTAAGTGGTATACCATTTTTAGTAATTAGATCTATATCTGATGTAATAGGTAAAGATAATCTAATTACTTATGATAAATTTTTAAAGAAGAGTAGTACTGAAGTAGCAGAGTTTACTCTGGAAATAATTAATAATTTGTAGAGGCCTATAGAGGGATGTTTTAAATAAATTTGGCTAGAAAATTACAAAAGGTACTGGAATATAAAAGATGGGATAAGTTTAATAATATAATTAACAATGTAAAAATAGCGTTAAGAAAAGTAATTGCATATGTGAAGAACATTTTTCCTAAGTGGGAAAAATGATAGAATTATCAAAGAAGACTAAAAGAACTATACTAGATTATAAATTATCTCGTTATGAATGTCATTTAATAGTACAAAATGGTGAAGTTAAAAACTTTGATAAATTTCATAATTATGATTATAAAAATAGTGATTATAGGGGGGAGATGTTTTGAATGAATGAAATAAAAGAATATACAGAAAAGATGTTTGATGATATAAAACATATAGATGAATTTGGTAATGAATACTGGTTGGCCAGAGAATTACAAAGTGTATTACAATATACTGAATGGAGAAAATTTAAAGGTGTAATTGATAAAGCAAAAATTGCTTGTGAATCAAGTGGCTATAAGGCTTTAGACCATTTTGTCGGAGCCGACAAAATGGTTGAAATAGGCTCTGATACCAAAAGAGAAGTTCCTGATTACAAACTGTCAAGATATGCCTGCTATCTTATTGCTCAAAATGGTGATTCTAGAAAAAAAGTAATAGCTTTAGCACAAACATATTTTGCTATTCAAACTAGAAAGATGGAATTGACAGAAAGAGAATATTCTAGTTTAACAGAAGAAGAAAAAAGATTTTATCAAAGAAATCTAACAAAGAAAGGAAATTATTCATTAAATATTGCTGCACGAAATGCTGGAGTTAAGAACTTTGATAGATTCCATAATTATGGTTATAAAGGATTATATAATGGAGAAACAGCAGATGATATTGCTAAAAGAAAGAAATTAAGATACCGAGAAGATATATTAGATAATATGGGTAGTGAGGAATTAATTGCTAATCTGTTTAAAATATCTCAAACGGAACAAAAATTAAAAAGAGATGATGTTAATTCTGAAAGTAAAGCAAATAAAACTCATTATGAAGTTGGAAGCAAGATAAGAAACACTATTAAAGAATTAGGAGGTACTATGCCAGAAGAATTGAGGGCTCCAGATAAAAGTTTAAAAGAATTAGAAAAAGAAAATAAAAAATTAAAGATTGATGATTGTAAATATAATATAAAGTAATAATAAAGGAGGATATTATGACTAAGAAAATAGTGGCTATAGGTGGAGGAGAAAATGGTAGATATTTAGGTAATGGTAAATATCGTGAATATGAAACTGAACCTATGGATAAGGAAATAATAAGATTAACAGGTAAAGAAAACCCTAATTATTTATTTATGGTTCATGCACAACCATTTAATAATACTATCGAAGAGGGTTACTTTGAGACGATGAAAAAAATATATGGAGATATGTTTGGGTGTAATTGTAGAGATTTAAAAAGTACTGAACTAGATGATATGGAAGTAGTAAAGGAAAAAATAGCATGGGCTGATATTATTTATGAAGGTGGCGGTGATACTTTAGAGATGATTAATTTATGGAAGAAAACAGGATTTGATAAAGTATTACTTGATGCATATACTGATGGTAAAGTATTATGCGGAGTATCTGCTGGAGCAGTGTGCTGGTTTAATTCTTGTAATTCAGACTCGGTAACTAGTGATAATGATGTAACTTTTAGTAGTGTAGATTGTCTAAATTTTATTGATGCTTACATTACTCCTCATACTGATGAAAATGGAAGATATGAATCTACTAAAGAAGAATTAAAAAATAAAGATAAAGTAGGTATAATGTTAAGTAATTGTTCTTGTATTGAGATAGTAGATAATGAATATAGAATAATTACTAGTGAAGTAAAGGCTCATAATATTAAAGAAGCATATGCTTTGAGAGGCTTCTACCAAGATGGTAAATATTATGAAGAAAAATTAGAAGAATCTAGTGAGTTTAAGTCATTAGAAAAACTATTAAGTAAAAATTAATATAAAACTATTGACAAAGTATTTTAAATATTATATATTTATTATGACATTTGCGAAGAAAAAACCATATATTTAATTGCACGATGAAACTACATATTTAAAATATGTGGCTTTTTTGCGTTGTCAGAAAGGATGTGATATTAAAATGTCATTCATCAAAGTTGATAACATAACAAAAACTTTTAAAGTGGCCAAAAGAAATAGTGGACTAAAAGCTGCTTTAAAATCATTTTTCAAAAGAGAATACAAAATAGTAGAAGCAGTAAAAAATGTATCTTTTGAAATAAAGAAAGGAGAAGTAATTGGTTATATTGGTCCAAATGGTGCTGGAAAGAGTACCACAATTAAGATGCTTTCAGGAATACTTCTTCCTACTAGTGGAAGCATTAAAATAAATAATTTAGATCCTATTAAAGATAGAAAAAAATATGTATCTAAGATAGGAGTAGTCTTTGGTCAAAGAAGTCAGCTTGCTTTTGATATCCCAGCGGAAGACACTTTTGACTTGTTAAGAGATATCTATAAAATAGATAATAATGAATATCAAAAGACAAAGAAATATCTAGTAGAACTTTTAGGTATTGAAGAAATAATAAAAAAACCGGTTAGAACGCTTTCTTTAGGAGAGAGAATGAGGTGTGAAATAGCATCATCTCTTCTACATAAACCAGAAATATTATTCTTAGATGAACCTACAATAGGATTAGATGCTATATCTAAAAAGATAGTAAGAGACTTTATTAAAAAGATAAATAAAGAAAATAAAGTAACAGTAATTCTTACTACTCATGATATGAATGATATTGAAGCACTGGCTAAGAGAATTATCTTAATTGGTAATGGAAAGATACTATATGATGGAAATATTAAAACATTAAAAGTTAAATATGGTAGTTATAAAAATATTAAGATATTTACTAAGGATAAAATTGATAATATTAAAGTAAAAGGCGTTATAAAGAAATGTAAGAAGGAAGATAGTTATAATTTTATAATTGATTCTAATATAATAAGTATATCTAATTTCTTAAGTAAATTTACTACTAAATATAATATTGAAGATATTGAAATAGATAACGAAAGTATTGATGATGTAATACTTAAATTATATGAGGACTATGAATTATGAAATCATATTTAAGTTATTTTAGATTAAGATTTATAACTAATCTTCAATATCGAATGGAAGCAATAGCGGGTATATGTACTCAAATATTCTTTGCTTTAATATTTATTATGGTATATTTAGCCTTCTACGAAAGCGGTGGTAATGTACCAATGAACTGGCAAGAACTTGTTAATTACTTATGGCTTCAGCAATCATTTTTTGCTCTAATATATCCCTTTGATAGAGAAAACGAATTACTTGATATGATTAAAAATGGTAATTTAGCTTATGAATTAGTAAGACCTCAAGATTTTTATTTTAAATGGTATGTTAAGATGCTAGCTAAAAGGTTAGTAGCAGTTTTACTTAGATTTGTTCCTTTAATAATTCTTGCTATATCATTACCAGAACCATTTCATTTATCTGGTCCTTATTCGATAAATAATTTTATAATATTTATAGTAGCATTAGTATTAGGATTATTCTTAGTTACAGCTTTAAACTTATTTATGCATATTTTAACAATGTTTACTTTAGATGAAAAGGGGTCTATGACTACTTATAGTGTAATTGCAGATATATTTATGGGTGGAACGGTTCCGATACCATTTTTTCCAACATGGTTAAAACATATAGCGGAATTTCTTCCTTTTAGGTTTATTGGAGACTTTCCCTTTAGAATATATTCTAATAGTATACCATTAGAAGAAGGATATATCCTTATTATTGGTTCTATTATTTGGATAATTATTACAATATCATTAGGATACTTAATATCAAGAATATCACTTAGAAAGGCTGTGATACAAGGTGGTTAAGTTATATATAGAATCAATGAAACTTAAATTAAAATCACAGTTAGAATATCGTCTATCATTTATCTTGACTTTTATTAGCCAAATAGGAGTATTTTTTACTTATTATTTTATGACAGTAGCTTTATTTCAAAGATTTGATAATATTAAAGGTTTTACTTTATATGAAGTACTATTATGTTTTTCTATTATTCATTTTGGCTTTGCTTTTAATGAAACATTCTTTAGAGGAGTAGATAAGTTTGATAAATTTATTATTGATGGCTCTTTAGATAGACTACTAGTAAGACCTAGAGGGGTATTATATCAAGTAATATGTAGTGAAATGGATTTTGTAAAAGTAGCTAGAATTATTCAATCGTTAATAATATTCTTTATTGCTATAAGTCATTTAAATATAGAATGGAATATTATAAATATATTATTAATAATAGCAATGTTTCTATCTTCAATAATATTATTCTTTGGAATATTCTTGTTAATGGCTTCATATTGTTTTATTACTATTCATGGCTTAGAAGTAAGAAATTTATTAACTGATGGTGGTAAACAAATGGCTCAGTATCCAATAGGAATATTTAGAAAAGGTTTTATATTTATATTTACTTTTATTATTCCATATGCTTCAGTTAATTATTATCCTTTACTTTATCTATTAGGAAAATCTAGTAATACATTATATTTATTATCACCATTATTAATAGTAGTATATTTAATACCATGTTTTCTATCTTTTAAAATAGGTTTAAAACATTATAGTAGCACAGGTTCATAGGAGGTGTTTATGAAAGATATATTAGTAGATACTGATGGATTTAATCAGTATTATGAAGAATTAAATAGATTGAAAGATATAAGTTTATCTATTGCCAGCATAGGAAGTGAATCCTATGCTGATGCAGTAGGAGATGGATGGCATGATAATTTTGCTTTTGAAGATACAATGAGAGAAAGTAGAAAGATTGCTTCAAGAATAAATAAAATGTTAGAGGATGAAAAATATTTAAAAATAGTAGATAAAAAAAGTAATTCTGATGATATAATAGATATAGGAGATATTCTTAAAATAAAAGTTATATATGATATAGATGATATCGAAGAATATACTATTAAATTAACTGGTAAATATATGATAGATAATAATGTTAAAATTAAAGAGGTATCTTTAAATAGTCCAATAGGAAGAAGTATATATTTGAAGAATATTAATGATAATGATACTCATTATTATGTTAATGATAAAAAAATAAGTATAAAAATAATAAATAAGATTTTATGATAGAGACTAGAATAGGCTCTATCATACCACGGAAGACTACAGGCTGAAGTGGAAAAGGAGATATAATGAAAATAATTGAATATGAAGATAGATATTTAGAAGATGTAAAAGATTTACTAGTAGAACTAGAAGAATATATTCTTAGTATTGATGAGGATAATCTAGATCAGTTACATCCTGAATATCGTGATAAGATGGCTATGTTAGATTTAGAAGAAGTAAATAATAATAATGGCAAATGTTATCTAGCAATAGATAATGATGTAGTAGTAGGTTTAATAATGGGATGTTTAAGGTGTTATGATGAATATGATTATTTAGATTATAAATGTCCTAAATGTGGTGAAGTAACAGAGTTGGTAGTATCTAAGAAAGTAAGAAGTAGTGGTATTGGTACTTTACTTATAAATAGGATAGAAAAGTATTTTAAAAGTATAGGATGTGAATATATTTCTATCGAAGTATTTGCCTACAATAAAATGGGAATTAACTTCTACGAAAAACATGGTTATCATACTAGAGGTTTAATTGATATTAAGAAAATAAATTGAGGTAATGTTATGAAAAAAGAATATTATGAAGCTTATGAAGATAGATATAAAGATGCTTATGATAATAATATGTTATGGGAAATTAAAGATTTTAGTAAAGATGTAGTTAAAGTAATAGAGGACTATAATATTACTAAGAATAATAGTATATTAGAAGTAGGATGCGGAGAAGGTAGAGATACAATTCATCTACTTAATATGGGTTATCACAATATATTAGGTATTGATTACTCTAAAACAGTAATTGCTAAATGTAATGAACTGACTAATAATAAATATGTAAATAATTTTAAATCTTTAGATATAATGGAAGATAAATTAAATAAAAAGTATGACTTTATCTATTCAGTAGCGGTTATTCATATGTTTTTAAAGGAAGAACATCGTAATTTATTCTATAAGTTTATATATGAACACTTAAATGATAATGGTATTGCTTTAGTTATATCTATGGGTGATGGTACTAGTACTTATAAATCTAATATTGATGATGCTTTTAAGAAAGTAGTAAGAAAAAATATTAATACTAATAAAGAAATAATGGTAACTAGTACTTCGTGTAATATAGTAGATTTTGCTACTTTTAAAGAAGAAATTATAAGAAATAATTTTAAGATAATTAAATGTTATATCAGTAGTGATATACCTAATTTTGATAAGTGTATTTGTGCTATTATTTCTAAATAAAAATGAATTAAAACGAGATGAAATAAGCAGATCTAAATGATCTGCTTTTGTTTATGGTGGTAATAAGAAAATTACTAAAAAACATGTATTTTAATATTGACATCACCAGGTATTTATATTATCATAAACGATAAGACAATGATAAAAGAGATATAATTTTTTAGAAATCAAAGAAAGGATGATAAAGTGAACAATATAGTTGTAAGTGATAATATAAAGATAGAAAATATGATATATGAAATTAGAGGTAAACAGGTCATGTTAGACTCTGATTTAGCAAAATTATATGGTTGTAAAAATGGAACCAAATCACTTAATTTAGCAGTTAAAAGAAACATAGAAAGATTTCCACAAGACTTTTATTTTCAAATAAATAAGAATGAATATGATAACCTGAAGTTTCAAATTGAAACTTCAAGTTGGAATATGTATGGTGGAGTTAGAAAACTACCATATGTATTTACTGAACAGGGGGTCGCAATGTTAGCAACAGTACTTAAAACTGAGAATGCTAGTATAGTAAGTGTAAATATTATGAGGGCTTTTGTAGTAATGAAAAATATAATAAATACTTCATTAATAGAACAAAAATATTTTAATGAATTAACTATAAAAAATACAGAAGATATAAAATTATTACAAGAATCTTTTGATAAGTTAAATACGAAAGAAAGTAATAATCATATTTTTTATGAAGGACAGATATATGATGCATATTCTTTACTTATAGATATATTATCTAAAGCAAAGAAAGAAATAATTGTAATAGATAATTATGCTAGTAAAAAATTATTTGATATTATTAGAAATATTAATGTTAAAGTAAAAATATATACTGAAAATATAGATAATATTTCTAAAGAGAAGTATGAAAAACAATATAGTAATATAGAAATAATAAATACTAATATATTTCATGATAGGTTTATTATAATAGATAATAAAGTGTTATATCATTCTGGTGCTTCATTTAAAGATTTAGGTAAGAAGTGTTTTGCTATTACTAAGATAGTAGATAATAATATATTAGAAGAATTATTAGATAAATTAGAAAAGTAAGAGAGGCAAAGTTATGAAAAGTGCGTAAATGGTAAAAGTTATGAGACCACTATATTTAAAAATTAATTAGTTTAGAAATCAAAGAAAGGATGATAAAGTGAACAATATAGTTGTAAGCGATAATATAAAGATAGAAAATATGATATATGAAATTAGAGGTAAAAAAGTAATGTTAGATTCTGATTTGTCAATGTTGTATGGTTGTAAGAATGGAACTAAATCACTTAATTTAGCGGTTAAAAGACATATAAATAGATTTCCAGAAAGATTTATGTTTCAATTAACCAAAGAAGAATATTCTTCTATTTATTCAAGGTTTCAAATTGAAACCTTGAATAAAAATAATCAAAAACAAGGTCTTAATATTAAATATTTACCTTATGTGTTTACTGAACAAGGAGTAGCAATGTTAAGTGCTATATTAAAAACTGATGTTGCAGAAGAAATAAGTATAAAAATTATGGATGCCTTTATAGTAATGAAAAAGATAATAAATACTTCACTAATAGAACAAAAATATTTTAATGAATTAACTATAAAAAATACAGAAGATATAAAATTATTACAAGAATCTTTTGATAAGTTAAATACGAAAGAAAGTAATAATCATATTTTTTATGAAGGACAGATATATGATGCATATTCTTTACTTATAGATATATTATCTAAAGCAAAGAAAGAAATAATTGTAATAGATAATTATGCTAGTAAAAAATTATTTGATATTATTAGAAATATTAATGTTAAAGTAAAAATATATACTGAAAATATAGATAATATTTCTAAAGAGAAGTATGAAAAACAATATAGTAATATAGAAATAATAAATACTAATATATTTCATGATAGGTTTATTATAATAGATAATAAAGTGTTATATCATTCTGGTGCTTCATTTAAAGATTTAGGTAAGAAGTGTTTTGCTATTACTAAGATATTAGATAATAATATATTAGAAGAATTATTAGATAAACTAAAAAAATGCTATGAGAAAGACTAAAGTAGACTTCATCATACTACGGAAGGCCATAGGCTGAAGTGGCATATAAAAAATAAATGTAACAAATAATGGTTGACATACATAAAATAATATGATATAGTTAGGTTGAATTTAAAGAGAGAGGAGTGAAAATCATGAAGATGAGAACTTTAAGTTTAAATATTTTTAATAGTGATAGAGTAGTTTTAGAGAAAAGTGGGATTCTTTTATGTTTTTCACATACTTTGTAATAAGTAAAAATAATTAATTATATTAAATTGGAACTACTTTATAAATAAGTAGTTCTTTTATTTGGAGGTGTAAAGATGAAGAGTTTGAAAGAATTTAGGCCTCTACTTAAGTTAGTTAAAGAAGATTTAAATAAATTAATATTTGCTAGTATAATTATATTTATGTCTGGTATATGTGAAGTATTTACTGGATATTTAAATGGTAAAGTAGTAGAAGAGATAACTATGTTAGATATTAAGAATGCTTTAATATTTTTAGGGATATATTTTGTATTAGAAATAACAATGGATGGAGTAATATTACATTATGCTAATTCTATATTATATAAAGAAGAGAGTAAGTTAACTAGAAAACTAGGATTTTATACATATAAGAAAGCGTTATGTTTGCCTCCTGTTGCTTATGAAAAGGTGTCGTCAGGAGAAATAATAAACAGAATAACAAGTGATGCTGATACTTTAAGCTTTGCTTTTGGTAGATTACTTAATATGATATCATCACTAGTGGCATCAATAATTGTTATAGTTTATGTATTTATTAATTCTTGGATAATAGGATTAGAGATAGTAGGTATTGTATCGATATTATTCTTAATATTAAAGAAATATAATCCATTACTTAAAGATATACATAAAGAGAGAAGAAAAGAGCAAGATAAGTTTACTTCTTTAACTACGGAGTCTATTAGAGGTATAAGAGAAATTAAAACATTAGGTATTAAAAATAATTTAATTAGTGATATGACTAGTATTATTAAGGATATATATAATAAATCTAGTAAAGAGATTGATATTCAGAAGAGTTTTAATATAAAGACTAGATTATTAAAGTCTATATTAGAATGCTCAGTATTTGCTACTTGTGTTATATTATTATATTATAAGATGATTAGTTTAACTTTCTTTATTGCTATGACTTATTATGTATATAGGTTTACTTGGTTAATAGAGAATATTAACGACTTAACTCAGACATATCAGAAGGTTAGTGTATCTATATCAAGAGTAAATGATATATTAGAGAATAGATTATATAAAGATGAAGAGTTTGGTAATAAGAAGTTAGTTAATGTTAAAGGGGTAATTGAATTTAAAGATGTTAATTTTAATTATCCTGATGAGGGTAATATATTAAATAATTTTAGTTTAAAGATTGAACCTAATAAGAAGATTGCTGTAGTAGGAGCTTCTGGTCAGGGTAAGAGTACTTTATTTAATTTAATTACTAGAATATTTGATACTACTAGTGGGGAGATATTGTTAGATGGTATTAATATTAAAGACTTAAGTGAAGATGAATTAAGGAAACATATATCAATAATTAGACAGGAACCTTTTGTTTTTAATAGAACTATTAAAGAAAATTTTAAATTAATTAATAAGAATATATCTCTTAAAAAGATAAGGGAATATTCTAAGATGGCTTACTTAGATGATTATATTATGTCTTTACCTAAAGGGTATGATACTGTATTGGGAGAGTCTGGTATTAATTTATCTGGTGGTCAAAAGCAAAGACTATCTATTGCTAGAACTTTATCTAAGGGTAGTGAAGTGATTTTATTTGATGAAGCGACTTCAGCTTTAGATAATAATTCTCAAGATTATATTAAGAAGACTATTGATAATTTAGTTAATGATCATACTATTGTAATAGTGGCTCATAGATTATCTACGATTATGGATGCTGATATTATTCATGTTGTTGATGGTGGTAAGGTAATAGCAACGGGCACACATAAGGAATTATTAAATAGTTGTAAGATATATAGAAATCTTTATGAGACTGAATCTTTAAATTCATAATAGCCTATGAAGCCTTAAGTTAATCTTAAGTCTTCATTAGGTATCATAGAGCCTATAGTCTCTATGATAAAATATTTAAAATATAAAAAGGAGAAAAAATGAAAAATATAGAATTAATAATACCAAAATTGGAAGAATATTCCTATGAGCAAAAACTAGAAAGTGAACCAAAAACAATGAGTTATAATGCCGGCTACAAAGTTATGTATAATGGTTATCATTATGATACAGGGTGCATTGACTTCCCTAAAGAAAAATGGCAAGAAGTTCAAAATAGAAGAATCAAAGAAAATAGATATTTCGCATATATCAAAGACAAAGACTTAAATAAATATGTTGGATATGTAAATTACCAATATGATAAAGATGAAGATATATATGATTGCGGTATTTTAATAGAAGATAAATATAAAGGTAAAGGATATTCAAAACCAGCCCTTAAACTACTGATAAAAGAAGCAAATAAAAATAATATAAAATACTTATATGATACTTTTGAAAAAAGTAGAGAAAAAGCATTGAAACTATTCTTAGATGTAGGATTTGAAATATATGAAAAAACTACAGCCAATAAATTTAATAAAGAAGTAGAAGGCGTAATTATAAGAATTGATACCAATAAAATAACCAATAACACAGATTAATTAGAAGTTTTTTCAGCATAAACAATTGACTTTTTACATAAAATATAGTATATTATTATTGCATTCGAAGGAATGTCTTAGTGATAAATGTTAATCGCTTCTAGGTGGTGCGAGCAATAAATGATCCTAGTCGTGAAATGTTAATCGCTTCCGAGTGGTGCGAGCAATAAATGATCTCGGTTGTAAATGTAAGAAAACTTCTATCTAAAGGTAGAGTTTTCTTTTCTTTTATGATAATATAGTACTAAGGAGTTGATTCACATGAAAGTTCAGACTGGTTATTTATATCATATTAAAGATGAATTCTTTGATCAAATTAATAAAAAAGGATTAATGATAAATCATGAAAATGGTCATTCTAGACCATCATATTTAGCAATTAAAGATAAAGAAATTTTATGGTTTATACCATTAAGTACAAAGGTAGATAAGTACAGAACTATTATTGCTAAAAAAGAAAAAAAGTATGGTTCTTGTAAAACAATATTGATCAAAAGAATTGCTGGTAGAGAACAGGCTATATTAATTCAGAATGCCTTTCCTACATTAGAAAAATATATTCAAAGTAGACATACTGTTGATGGTAAGGTAGTTAAAATTGCTTCTGCTGTCGAAAGAGAAATCATTGATGATTTTGAGTATATGCTTTCTTTAAAAGCAAGTGGATTAGATTTATTTTTTACAGATATTGATTTTATTAAAAATTTGATGCTTGATGAATTAAAAGTTTTAAATTAACTAAAGAAGACTATTGATTCTTGAAGTGAATTTTTTCACCTCAAGGAATAATACAATATATTAAATAATTTACAAAAGTGTAATAAATGATTGACAAAACATAAAATAAATTATATAGTTATAACAAGTGAGGAGATATATAGAGCTATCTCGGGGTAAAGCCTACACGTATTTTATAATTAATAAAATCCGGAGTCACTATTCTTATATGGAATAGTTGCCTTCGGTTTTTTCTATATATGATATTAATAAAAGAAAGGAAGTAGATAAAATGGATAATTATATATTACCAAAATATGATAATAGTATTGTTAGTTTAGCATCTAGTATTAGGAGATATTTTGAACTTGATGTTTATCATAATACTTTAAGTGATATTGACAAAATATTAGAAGAATATAAACCAAAAAATGTAGTAGTTATATTATTTGATGGAATGGGCTCAAGATTAATAAAAAAAATATTAGGAGAAAATAGTTTTCTTTATAGAAATATGTTAAAAGAAATATCTTCAGTAGTACCAGCGACTACAACTGCTTCAACTACATCAATGCTTACTGGTCTTACACCAGTGGAACATGGTTGGCTTGCTTGGGATTTATATTTTAAAAAAGAGGATAAAATAGTAACAATGTTTACTAATAAGATTAAAGATACTGATATAGATGCTGATAGTGTATCACTAGCTAGAAAATATTTTCCATATAAAGATATTTGTGAATTAATAAATGAAGATGGAAAGCATTATGCTAAATTAATTGCTTCGTTTAATGAAAATAAATATGAAGATATCGATGATATGATAAGTAAAATCAAAAGTAGTTTAAATATTAAAGATAAAAATTATATTTATGTATATAATCCTGAACCAGATACTACTATGCATATTACTGGTACCGATAGTAAAGAGACTAGAGATTATTTTGAGTTGATTAATAAAAAAGTAGAAGAATTATATAATACTATATCTGATGATACATTACTTATTGTAGTAGCAGACCATGGTCATATTAATTGTGATACTATTATATTAGAAGATTATAAAGATATATTTGATACACTTGATGGAGATGTCTTTTTTGAAGGGAGACTATGTAGTTTTAAAATAAAAGATGGTAGAGAGGAAGAATTTGTTTATCTATTTAATAAATATTTTAGTAATTATTTTGTATTAATGACTAAAGAAGAACTTATTAATAGTAAGTTATTAGGTAATGGTACTGAACATAAATACTTTAGAGATTCACTAGGAGATTATTTTGCTTTAGCTTATAGTAATAAATATTTTAAATATAGGAATGTTGGCCATATTCATAAGTCTACGCATGCTGGTTTAACTGAAGATGAGATGAAGATACCATTAATAGTTTTAAATAAGTGTAAAGTTAAGAGAAAGTAGGTGATGTTATGATAATATTGTTTAGTGGTTGTGATAAAGTAAAAGGGTTTAATACTAGAATAAAGGAAGTTATAAATAAAGAATTAGATAGATATAATAGGATGGCTGTTATATGTGCTAGTGATGATTATAGTAAGAATGATACTTTAATAGATGGTACTAGTGATATGATGGGTATAAGAAATATGTTTAATAGTATTAAAGAATTTTATTTAATAGATGGAAGGGCTTCTGTTGACAATATGATAAATATAATAAATAAAGTAGATATTATATATTTATTTGGTGGTAATCCTTTAATACAATTAGATATAATAAAAAGAATAGATTATAAAGAATTATTTAAAGATAAAGTATTACTTGGAATATCTGCGGGTAGTATGAACTTAGTTAAGATAGGGTATTATTCTAAAGATGATAATTATGATAAGACATTCTTTTATGAAGGATTAGGTTTTACTGATATAACTATTGATCCTCATTTTGATATTAATAATAGAAAGCAAGTAAATGAAATAATTGATAGTTCTTATAAATATAGAATAATAGGTTTACCTAATGATTCTTGTATAGTAATAAAAGATAGTGGTACTTATTATATTAACAATTATTTTGTAGTAAAAAATGGTAAAATTGAAGAAAGAAAAGGAGATGATTTATATGAAGAATATAGGAACAGTAGAATTAGAATCAAATAGACTTCTATTTAGAAAAGCAAGTACTAGTGATTCTAATGCTATGTTTAATAATTGGGCTAATGATAAAGAAGTAACTAAGTATTTAAGATGGGATGCTTATGAAAAAGAAGAAGATACGATAAAATTTCTTAATTATTTAGAGAATAGTTATAAAGAAGATAATTTTTATAACTGGATGGTAATACCAAAAGAAGAAAGGGTTCCTATTGGAACAATTGGAGCAGTAGATATTGATGTCAATAATAATACAGTAGAAATAGGACACTGCTACGGAAGAAACTTTTGGAATAAAGGATATGGTACGGAGGCTTTAACTAGAATAATAAAGTTCTTCTTTGAAGAAGTAGGGGTGGAAACAATTTATGCTTATTATGTAGAAGGAAACTCTGCTAGCGGAAAAGTATTAGAAAAAGTAGGAATGAAGTATGAAGGTATTCTTAGAAAAAGAGTATATGATAAAGTTACTAAAAAACAAGTAGATTTAATTAGTTATTCTATTACTTGTGATGATTATTTTAAATAAACTATATTTACTTTGATAATATATCATGATAAAATGATATTATGAATGGAGGTAAATATGAAAATCAATTATATGTTTAGTAGAATAGATAGAGATAAAGGTTTTAATGATAATCAAAAGAAATATATAAAAGAAGATATAAAGAATAATATGTCTATTACTTTTATAGCTAGTTTATTTGATGAATATGAAAGAAATGATACTCAGGTTAAAGAAATTATTAATGTATTTAAAAATATAGATATTAATTTTAAAGAAGTACATTTAATAGATAATAGAGTATCTAAAGAAGATGCTTATAAATATATAGAAAAAACAGATATAGTTTATTTAATGGGTGGTAGTCCACAGTTAGAAATGAAATCTATTATAGAGTATAATTTATTTAATATATTAAGGGATAGAAATGGTATAACTATTGGTACTAGTGCTGGTGCTATGAATCAAACAGATAGAGTAATATATAAAGATGATTTTAAGAATTATGAATTAGTAGATTATCAAGGACTTGGTTTTATTGATTTAAATATATATCCTCACTTTGATATTGATAATAAAGAATATATGGACGAAGTATTTGAAGTTAGTAAATATGCTAGAATAGTGGGATTACCTAATGAATCTTTTATTAGAATAAAAGATAATGATATAGATTTTGTAGGTAAACATTATTTTATAGAGAATGGTATAATGGAATAAAATATTATGATAGAGACTATTATAGAGGCTCTATCATACCACGGAAGACTACAGGCTGAAGTGGAAAAGAAGGCAAAGATGAAAAATAGTATTTAAAATAAAAAATATTAAAAGAAAAATTAGTAGATAAGCCAAAAACATTAGTTAAAAAAATATATAATTTAAATTATAAAAATCATAATTTTAATTTAATACAAAATTTGTACTCTAACACATAGAGTACTTTTTCTTATACCACGCTGTGAATTGTTATGAGGAAGACTCTCTTTAGGAGGCTTACTCATACCCTGGAAGACTTATTTTATATAAGGCTGAAAGGGTAATAAATATATAAATATAATAAATTAACTAGATTTTTATTATAAAATTTGATAAAATAAAGAAGTAGGATGTGAAGTATATGTATTTAAAAGAAATAAAAGCATATGGGTTTAAGTCTTTTGCAGATAAAACTTCGATTGAATTTGGTAAAAATATTAATGGTATAGTAGGGCCTAATGGATCAGGAAAATCTAATATAGTAGATGCTGTAAGATGGGTACTAGGAGAACAATCTATGAAGAGTCTTAGAGGAGATAATTCATTAGATGTAATATTCTCTGGTAGTGATAGTAGAAGAGCTCTTAATAGTGCTTCAGTTACTTTAGTATTTGATAATACTGATAGAAGTCTTCCAATAGATTTTAATGAAGTATCAATAAAGAGAATGGCTTTTAGAACAGGAGAAAATGAATACTATATTAATAATGAAAGAGTAAGATTAAAAGATATTACTGAGCTTTTAACTGATAGTGGTACTGCGAAAGAGAGTTTTAATATTATAAGTCAGGGTAAGATAGATGAAATATTATCTAATAAGCCAGAAGATAGAAGAATAATATTTGAAGAAGCAGCAGGAGTTTTAAAATACAAGAGAAGAAAAGAAGAAGCAATTAGAAAATTAGATAAGACTAATCAGAATCTTAATAGGGTTAATGATATTATTAATGAATTAAATAGTAATATTATACCACTAGAAGAAGCTAGTAATAAGGCTAAGAAATATATTGAATATAAAGATAGGTTATCTAATATTGAAGTAGCAGTTATTGCTAAAGAGATTAAAGACTTAAACTTTGAATATCAAGAAGGTAAGAAAAGAATAGAAGAGTTAGAGAATGAAATTACTAAGGTATCTACTGATAGTAGTACTTATGATATTGATATACTTAAATATAAAGATAAGTTAAAAGAAGTAAGAGATAATATTAATAAGAGTCAAGTATTATTAATAGATTTATCTAAGAAGGAAGAGAAGATTACTTCGGATATTAGATTATTACAAGAGAGAAATAAATATAGGGGTGAGGAATCTCTTATTAGTAATAATATTATTACTTTAAAAGAAGATATTCTTAGTATCAAGAATAAACTCACTAATTATAATAATGATATTGAAGTATTAGATAATAAGATTAGTAATATTAATAATAATATTAATGAATATAAAAGTAAGATAGATAATTTAATAGTTAGAAAGAATAATATTAATAATAATATTGTTAAGAATAATAGAGATATTGATAGTAGTACTTATAAAATTGATTACTTAGAGAATAATCTTAATAATAATTTATCAGTACCTAAACAGATTAAGAGTATTTTAGATAATCCTAAGTTTAATGGTATTCATAATGTTATATCTTCTTTGATTGAGGTACCTTCTAAATATAGTGTATGTATTAATACTGCTCTTGGAGGAGCATCTTCTTACTTAGTCGTTGATACTCCAAATACTGCTAAAGAGTTAATTTATTACTTAAAGAATAATAATTTAGGTAGGGCTACTTTTTATCCATTATCAGTTATTACTGGTAGATATATTGATGATAATACGATTAATAGTATTAGTAATGAAGATGGTTATATAGGTATAGCAGCTGATTTAGTTAGTTATGATAATAAATATAGTAATATTATTAGTAATGTTTTAGGTAATATTATAGTAGTGGATTCTATTGAGATGGCTAATATTATTAGTAGTAAAATTAATAAGAGATATAAGATTGTTACTTTGGATGGACAAGTTATTAATGTAGGAGGCTCTTTAACTGGTGGTAGTCAGGTAAAGAGTGTTAGTTCGATATCTATTAAATATGAAATAGAAGAAGAAGAGAAGAAAAAAGATATTCTTAGTAGTAAGAATAAGGAATTACTTAGAGAAGTTGATAATATTGATAAAGAGATTAATTCTTTAAATAGTTCTTTATATAAATATAAAGAAGAGAGAGTTGAATATTTTAGTAAGAAAGAGGCTATTACTAGTGGTATTACTAGTAGTACTAATGTTTTAGAAGAGAAAGAGAAAGAACTTAGGGATTTGACTAATATATCTAATAATGAAAGCGCGGAAGATAATTTAATTAATTCTTTATATAGTGTTAAGGAAGAAATATCTAATTTGAGTAAGAATATTGCTTTACTTAAAGAAAGTGAGAATAAATATAATGATAGTATTAATGAGTTAGAGGAGACTAGAAGTCATAGTAATAGTCTTACTAGTAAGAAAGAGAGAGAACTTAATAATCTTAATATTATGACTAATAGGATTGATGTTAAGTTAGATAGTTTATTAGAGAATCTTACTAATGATTATAATATGACTTATGAGTTTGCTAGTGAGAATTATAAGTTAGATATGGATATTGATACTGCTAAAAGGGAAGTACTTAAGTTAAAAGATAATATTAGTATTCTTGGTAATGTTAATTTGGATGCTCCTGAAGAGTATGAGAAGGCTAAAGAGAGATTTGATTTTTTAAATGGTCAGAAGGAAGATTTAGTTAATGCTGAGAATACTTTATATGATATTATTAAAGAGATGGATATGGTTATGAAAGATAAGTTCTTAGATACTTTTGAGAAGGTTAAGGTTGAATTTAAGAATGTTTATAGAGAGTTATTTAAGGGTGGTAAGGCTGAGTTATCACTTACTGATCCTGATAATATATTAGAGACTGGTATTGAGATTAAGGCTGAACCTCCTGGTAAGAAACTACAGAGTATTAGTTTATTATCTGGTGGAGAGAAGACTTTTACTGCTATTTCGTTATTATTTGCTATACTAAATATTAGACCGGTACCTTTTTGTTTATTTGATGAGGTAGAGGCAGCACTAGATGATGCTAATGTTGAGGCTTTTGGTAGATATTTAGATAAGTATAGGGATAATACACAATTTATTATTATTACTCATAAGAAGAAGACGATGGAGTATGCTGATATTTTATATGGTATTACAATGGAAGAGTCTGGGGTTAGTAAGATTGTATCTGTTAAGTTAGAAGATATTAAGAAAGATTAGGTTCTTTCTTTTTTTCACTATAAGCCTTACTATGTAAGTCTTATTAGTGTTAGATTAAGCCTAAGTTTTAGTCTTAATCTAAGATATCTACATATTTATTATATATAAGAGGAGATTATTTGATGGTTGACTTACTTTGGTATGTATGTTATATTGAATTTGATAGGGGATTAGTATGAATGATATAGATAGAATTAAATTAGAAGTTATTAATAATAAACTTAAATATAATGAATTATTAGAGTTATATATTAGATATTTAAAAGTTAGACAAAGTATGATGAGTAAGATTCCTAGTTATAGAAAAGATTATAAATATTATATTAATGATCGAAGGAGTAACTGCTACGCATATGCTTTTAGATTTGATATGCCAGATTATTTTGATTATGCTTTTAAATATTTTGATAGTAATGGTTTTTATTTTGAACCGGGTTGTTTTAGTAATATGTATGATATTAATACGGAAAGTACTTTATTAGAGGCTATTTATAGAGATTTAGATACTTTGGAAATAAAATATTGTGAAGACTTAGATAATGAATATTTATATAAAGTGGCTATATTTCAAGAACATAGTTATCTATATGATAGTGATGATATACCTGATTTTCATTTTAGTAGATTAAATAGTAATGGTTTATGGTCTTGTAAAAATGGAATTGGTGGTGGAATAGAAAAGGGAAATAGACCACTTGCAGGTTTTAGTTATAAGTTAATTAAAATATTAGATATTAATAAATAAAAAATATTAAGAAATTTATGCTTTTTGGTTGACAAGTATATGGCTTTGTACTACAATTAATAGGCTAAAGGTTTTTAGTAGAAAGAAAGGGTGGTTATAAATGAAATTTAATAATAAATATTATGATATAAAAAGAAGATTAATAGCATTTGCTATGGCTAGTTATTTAGGGGTTACTTCAGCAGCATTAACTTCATGTGGTATTAATGATACTGGTAGTTCTTTAGATGATGGTTATTATAATGTTATGGAAAGAGATAGCAATATGAAAAAATATATTGCTAGTGGATGGTTTTGTGATGTTTGGACAGAAAACTATGATAATGAAAAAATTAATGGAGCTAAATTTCAATTATTTGATAGTAATGGAACATTAATTAATGAATGGGTTAGTTCGGATACACCATTTAGGATAACAGGATTGGATACTGGTAAATATACTTTAATAGAAAATCCTCCGGAAGGATATATTACCGCTAATAACAATTATAAATATGAAATAGAAGTTGGTAATAATGATTATTCTGTTTTAGCAATTAAACATGTTGCTATTGATAAATATTTTGGAGAAAATATAAATAATGTTCTTTCTTCTGGTAAAGAAGAAGATATAACTGATGAATACTTTGTTTTAAGACTTAGAGATAGTTATATAAATAGAATGAATGATAAAGATTATTTAAAGTATGAGAATGGTAATAATTTGGTAGTAGATGAGCTTCCTAAATATGTTATTTTAAAAGGTACTAGTAAGAAAGATAGTTTGAATGCTGTTTCAGAAGGTTCAGTAATATATAATTTTGAAGATGTTACTTCTTTTAAAGATAGTGAATTTTCTTTAACTGATATTTCACTTACATGTAATTTAGATGGTAGTTATCAAACAATTGTTTATTGTTCTTTTCTTGGATTAAAGGGAAGTATATATAATATGAGTCTTTATATGATGCCATTGAAAGATTTGACTAATGATCAAATTAATGAATTATTTGATGAAAATGTTAATAATCAAGAAATAATGGATTTCTTGAAAGAAAATGGTTATAGTAGAACTACTAATAAGATTAGAGTATTAAAAAAGAATTAATTAGGTACTATATAGTTTGATAGGTAAGGTGTTATGACTTGTATATGATAGACATAATGATGTTTCATTTCTAGACTAAGAGGCTGGAAATGACATGAAAATACCTTGGATTTTCATGAAAGGTATAGTAATTTTAGTTAATTTATGATAGAATTATATTGATGAGGTGTAATTATGAGTAATAAACAAAATAATAAAATAACAAGTAGAGATGTAGATTTTGCTAAGTGGTATACTGATATAGTAAGTGCTGCTCATCTAGCAGCTTATTCTAATACTAAAGGTTGTACAGTATTTGAACCAAATGGTTATGCTATATGGGAGCAAATGCAGAAAATATTAGATGAAAAATTTAAAGAAACAGGACATGTTAATGTCTATATGCCATTATTAATACCAGAGAATTTACTTAAGAAAGAAGGAGAGTTAGTTGAAGGCTTTGCTCCAGAAGTAGCATGGGTTACTAGAGGTGGAAGTAAAGAATTAGAAGAACGTTTATGTATTAGACCAACTTCAGAGACATTATTTTCAGATTACTATAGAACAGTAGTAAGTTCTTATCGTGATTTACCAAAATTATATAATCAGTGGTGTAGTGTATTAAGATGGGAAAAAGAAACAAGACCATTCTTAAGAAGTCGTGAATTCTTATGGCAAGAAGGACATACTATTCATGAAACAAGTAAAGAAGCAGAAGCAGAGACATTAAATATGTTAAATATATATAATAATTTCTTTCATGATTATTTAGCTATACCTAGTATTGTAGGAAGAAAAACAGAAAAAGAAAAATTTGCTGGAGCAGAATATACTTATACCGTAGAATCACTTATGTATAATGGTATCGCACTGCAGTCTGCAACTAGTCATTACTTTGGACAAAAGTTTTCTAAAGCTTATGATATCAAATTCACTAGTAGAGAAAATAAACTAGAATATCCATATCAAACTTCATGGGGAGCTACTACTAGAATGATAGGAGCCCTTATAATGGTACATTCTGATGATTATGGTTTAGTATTACCACCTAAGATAGCACCTAAAAAAGTAGTTATTATTCCAATAGGAAATGACTTAGAAGTAGTTAGTTTAGCTAATGATTATCTTGATAAATTAAAGAAAGAAGGAATTGAAGCCTATATTGATAATAGTGATAAGAGTCCAGGATTTAAATTTGCTGAAGCTGAAGTAAATGGTATTCCTGTTAGAATAGAAATAGGTAAGAGAGATTTAGAGAATAATATGATTACTTTAGTAAGAAGAGATACTAGAGAGAAAAGAGAGGTATTTACTAATACCGATATTATTCATGATGTTAAGTTGTTACTTGAAGATATTCAAAGAGATATGTATGATAGAGCCTTAAGAAGAAGAGAAGAAATGACTTATACATGTACCGATATAGAAGAATTTAAAGATATAATAAATAACCGCCCAGGCTTTATTAAAGCTATGTGGTGTGGAAACGCTGAGTGCGAAGCCAAGATTAAAGAGATAAGAGGATGCAAATCTAGATGTATTCCATTTAATGAAGAAAAAGTAGATGATAAATGTATTGTCTGTGGTAAACCTGCTAAAGATGTAGTTATTTGGGGTATTCAGTATTAAAAAATATTTACAAAGAAAAAGTTATTTGTTATAATATATAATGTGTGAAAGGATTGATTACTATGGAAATAGCATTACTTATTGTATCAATATTATTAATCGCAGTAGTTTTACTTCAAAGTGGTAAGGCTGAGTCTGCATCACAAATAATTCAGGGTGGAACATCTGATTTGTTTGCAAATAGGAAAGAAAGAGGATTTGAACTATTTGTTACAAGAATAACATATATTTTAGGTTTTACTTTCTTTGTATTATGTTTAATAATATCATTATAAGACTTAAAATATAATTTTAAGTCTTTTTGAGTATAAAGAAGAGGTTAGCATGAATATGAAAGATATAATTATAGATAAATTAAAAGAGAATACATCACTTACTATTATGGAAATTAATGATTTACTAGGACTAACTAGCATAGAAGAATATCAAAGTTTAGAGAATGCTTTAGATAGTTTAGTTAGTGATGGTATACTATATTATAGTGAGAAAAAAAAGAAATATCTATTACTAGAAAATAGTCATTTAGTTAAAGGTAATTTAATACTTAATGATAAAGGTTTTGGTTTTATAAATATCGGTAAAGATAGTAAAGATGTATATGTTAGTAGAGATAATATAAATGGAGCAATAGATGGTGATTTAGTATTATTTGAATATTTAAATAAAGATATGAATAGACCAGAAGGTAAGATAATTAAAGTTATTAAAAGAAACTATGATCCTTTAGTAGGAGAAGTAATAAAAATAGATAATGATTATTTTGTTAAGCCTGATAAAAAGGGAACTAATATATACATACCAAGAGACAATTTAAATGGAGCAGTAGAAGGACATAAAGTAGTCGTAGAACCATTAAAAGATGGTAAAAGAGTTGGTAAGATTATTAAGATTATTGGACATAAGAATGATGTAGGAGTAGATATATTATCATTTGTTTATGAATATAATTTTAGTCCATCATTTCCTGATGAAGTAATAGAAGAACTAGATAGTATTCCTTCTTATTTAACCGAAGAAGAAATAAATAAAGAACTATCTTCTGGTAGAAGAGACATTAGAGATAGAGAAATATTTACAATAGATGGATCTGATACTAAAGATATTGACGATGCTATATCATTATCAATGACTGAGGATGGCAAATATTTATTAGGAGTCCATATAGCGGATGTTTCATATTATGTAAAAGAAGGAACTAAATTAGATGATGAAGCATATTTTAGAGGTACTAGTGTTTATTTAGTAGATAGAGTACTCCCAATGCTTCCTCATAAGTTATCTAATGGTATATGTTCATTAAATGAAAATGAAGATAGATTTGCATTTAGTTGTGAGATGGTTATTGATAATAAAGGTAATATTACTCATTATGATATCTTTAAATCAATTATTCGAAGTAGAAAGAAAATGACTTATGAAGAAGTAAATAAGTTACTTGAAGAAAATAATCCTAGCGAAGATTATAAGCCTTTTGAGAAGACCCTTAGATTAATGGAAGAATTATCTAAGATACTTAGAAAGAAAATGATCTCTCGTGGATATATAGAATTCGAAAGTACTGAGGCTAAGATTAAGGTGGATGAAGCTTGTCATCCAATAGATATAGAGGCTAGAGTACAAAGAACAGGAGAAGAGTTAATAGAGAACTTTATGATCGCAGCGAATGAAACTGTAGCAAGTTCAATCTATTACAAAAATTTACCTGGTATATATAGAGTGCATGATAAACCAGATGAAAAAAGATTAGGAGAATTTATGAAGTTCTTATCACTTCATGGATATGTAGTAAATGGAAAGAGTAAGATAGAGTCTCCTAAAGATTTACAAAACATACTAAAACAATTAGAAGAAGTACCAGAAGTTAGAGTACTTCATGATATGGCTATTCGTAGTCAAGCTAAGGCAGTATACTCTGATGTTAATATAGGACACTTTGGTCTAGGTAGTAAGTGTTATAGTCACTTTACTTCACCAATAAGAAGATATCCTGATTTAATATTACATAGATTATTAAAAGATTATAACTATAATTATAGTGATAAAATAATAAACGAAAGAAAAGAAGAACTTCCAATAGAGAGTGAACATTGTTCAATTAGAGAACAAGATGCACAGAACTGTGAAAGAGATGTCGACAAAATGAAGAAAGCAGAATATATGGCTGATCATATCGGAGAAATATATGAAGGCATTATATCAGGGGTACAAGAATTTGGTATCTTTGTCGAACTAGAAAATACCGTTGAAGGGCTTATTAAGGCTGAAAATATTAAAGGAGACTACTATGTATATGATAGTGATATGATGGCTTTAATAGGTAAGAAAACAAAGAAGAAGTATGCTTTTGGAGATAAGATAACAATTAGAGTAGTAAGAGCAGATAAAGATAAATCAGAGATAGATTTTGAAGTATATGATGAGAAAGAGGAAACTAAGAAGAAAAATAATAAGTAATAGGAGGGTTTTAAATGGAAAGTAGTATTGTTACATTACTTAGTATGAAGAAGAATAGAATTATGAGATTAGAAGATATCTCTAAAGAATTAGATATTAATGATAGTGAAAGATTTATGAATGCGATTAAGGTTTTAGAAGAAGAGGGTATTATCTTTCGTGATAAGAAAGGAAAATATACCCTTACTTCTAATACTAGTTTAAAGAAGGGTAAGATTAAGGTTACTAAGAGAAAAGGACCAATAGTAGTATTTGACGATAAGACAGAATTAGATGTAGTATATAAAGATCACAAGTCTTTAGTTAATCATGATATCGTACTAGTGGATACTTCAGGAGTTACCGCTAAAGTTGTTAAGGTACTTAAGAGGGAATATCATAATTATATTGGAGAAGTTATTAAGGAAGGTAAATACTATTTAGTTAGAAGTAAAGATAAAGAAGATATTATTTTAGATAAAATATATCCCATTGGTACTAAAGTTTTAATAGATGGTAAGACTAATGAAATTAAAGAAGTAATTGGTCATAAAGATGACTTAGGTACTAGAGAGAAAGAGATATTATTAGAGAATGATTTTCCTATTAGTTTTAGTGATGAATATATGGAAGAGCTTAGAAAAATACCTAACAAAGTTACTAGTAGTGAGATAGAAGTTTCTAAAAGAGAGGGGACTATTGATCTTAGAGATATTGTTATGACTACGATTGATGGTGATGATACAAAAGACTTTGATGACGCTGTTGGAGTATATAATAATGATATTTATATTAGCATTGCTAATGTCTGTAAGTATATCAAAGATGGTACTAAGATATGGGATGAGACAATGAATAGAGGAATATCCGTATACCCTCCTGGTATGGTTAATCCCTATTTACATCATTATATTTCTAATGGTATATGTTCTTTAATACCAGGAGAAGATAGATTTACCATTACTTCAGTTGTTAAGATTGATGATAAAGGTAAAGTTATCTCTTATAGAGTAAGTCCTTCAATTATTAATAGTAGGAAGCGTATGACTTATGATGAAGTTAATAGTTATCTAGAAAATAATAATGTAATAGAGGGTTATGAAGATTATACTAAGATGTTAGATAGGCTATATGAGGTTGCTAAACTTATTAAAGATGATATGTTAAAGAATGGGTTCTTAGATTTTTCTAGTAGTGAGGTTAAGGTTATATTAGAGAATAATAAGACTAAGAATATTAAGAAGAGACATCAAGGTAAAGCAGAAGATTTGATTGAGTTTTTAATGATATTACATAATTTAGTTCTTACTGATTATTTTATAAAACATAAACTACCATTTATTGCTAGAAATCATGATGAACCTAATAGAAATAAGTTATCTTCTTGGAATCATTTACTTAAAGAAAGAGGATATAACCCTTCTAAAATGAGTGATTTTTCTAGTAGAGAGATTAGTGATAGATTAGATTTATATAAGGATAGTAAAGAGAGAATTATTCTTGATAGTTATGCTATTAAAGGGCAAGCTAAAGCTAAATATGGGGCTTATAATATTGGACATTTTGCTATAGGAGTACCTGCTTATGCTACTTTTAGTTCTCCAATTAGAAGATGTGATTTAATTAATCAGAGAGTACTAATGGACTCTATTACTTATGGAGATGATTATGCTAGAAAGAAATGGTTAGTACTACTACCTAAACTAGCAGATATGGCCACTAGTGCTGAGAGAAGAGCAGATAAAGTAGAGAAAAGTACTACTGATATTAGGAAAGCCGAACATATGGAGAAATATATTGGTTATGATTTTGATGGTTTGGTATCAGAAGTTAGTAATGAATATATTAAGGTATTACTACCTAATATGGTAGAGGGTAAGGTATATATTAGTAAACATGAATATAATCTAAAAGATGGATTCTCTTTATATGGTATTAATTCTAATGAGAGAATTTTAGTAGGAGATTTTATTAGAGTTAGAGTAGTTAAAGTTGATACTTATACTGGTGATATTACTTTTAATAGAGAAAGTAATAGAAATATAGAGTATACTTCTAGTAAGAAGAGAGTTAAAAAAAAATAATATATCCTTTGAAGTCCTTTGGTCTTCAAAGGTAAAAGGAAGCCTAGATAGTCTTCCTTTTAAACAATATAATTGTAGTTAAAGATTTTACTAAATAGTGAAAAATCTTTCAGTAGAGATATGAGGTATATATGAAAAGAAGAAGAAAAGTAAATAAAAAGAAAGTAATATCATTTATATTAATAATAATTATTTTAGTTATAGGAAGTATCTTTATAGTTAGTAAATTATTTGATAAAGAAGTAGTACCTTCAGATAATATTATAGATAAAGATAATGATAAAGAATATAGTATTAACATGCTTATGGTAGGAGATCTTTTAGTACATGATAGATTATATAATGCTATGAAAACTAGTGATGGTTATGATTTTAAACCAGCCCTAACATATATAAAAGATATCGTTAAAGATTATGATGTAGCCTACTATAACCAAGAGACAATACTAGGAGGATCAGAAATAGGTTTATCAAGTTATCCAGCCTTTAATTCACCATATGAAGTAGGAGATGCCATGATAGATGCTGGCTTTAATTTAGTTAGTTTAGCCACTAATCATACCCTTGATAGAGGAGAAAAAGCAATTACTAATTCAGTTAATTATTGGAACTCTAAGTCAGATGTTTTAGCAGTAGGTAGTTATTTAAGTAATGAAGATAGAGATAAAATAAATATTAAAGAAAAGAATAATATTACTTATACAATGCTTAATTATACTTATGGTACTAATGGTATTAAAGTACCTACTGGTAAAGATTATTTAGTAAATGTATGGCCTTGTACTGGAAATGATCCTAGTACAGATACTAAATATCAAGAATATAAAAACAAAGTAAAAGAAGATATAAATAGAGTAAGAGATAAAGTAGATTTACTTATAGTAGCTATGCACTGGGGAGTAGAATATACCCATACTCCAACAAGTTATCAAATAGATATGGCTAACTTTTTAGAGAAGCAAGGAGTAGATATTATAATAGGAACTCATCCTCATGTAGTAATGCCTGTTACTTATATAAATGATACTTTAGTAATATATTCACTTGGTAATTTCCTTTCAGCTCAAGAAACTAATATTGATTATAATACTACAGTAGGACTACTTAGTACAGTAAAAATAACAAAACATATTGATAAAGATAATAATACAAGTATAAAATTAAGTAACCAAACTAATGAACTAATATATACATACTCTAAGAATAATAAAGATTATAAAGTAATACCATTTTCTAATCCAGATATAAAAACATATCTTAGTGATTATGAAAGAGTATATAATAAGTATGCTAGTGTTATTAAGAATATGGATAATACTATAGAAGTGAATAGTATAAATTAAAAAAAAGGAAAAATGTGATTAGGAGACATAAATATACAGGAAAAATGTGATAAATATAAAAAAATATACAGGAAAAATGTGATAGTAGAATAATAATTAGACTTTAATTTATAAGCAATATGATAGATATATTGTTAAAATATAAAAAGTAAGATATAATATATATAGAAAAGGTGATTACTATGGAAATACTAAATAGAAAAGCAAGATATGATTATGAAATTGAAGATACCTATGAAGCAGGAATAGTACTTACAGGTACTGAAATAAAATCAATTAGAGAAGGCAAAGTAAATATTAAAGATAGTTATGCTATAATAAGAAATAATGAAATATATTTACTTAATACTCATATATCTACTTATAAAGAAGGAAATATATTTAATCATGAAGAAGATAGAACAAGAAAACTATTACTTCATAAAAAAGAAATATTAAAATTAAGAGATAAATTAGAAGTAGAAGGTTATACTTTAGTACCCCTTAAAATATATTTCGTTAAAAATAAAGCTAAAGTTTTAATTGGAGTAGCTAAAGGTAAAAAGAATTATAATAAAAAAGAAACTATTAAAGAGAGAGATATCAAAAGAGAAATGGAAAGAAACTTTAAATATAGATAATGGATAATGTTATAGAAAAAACTAAAAACTTAATAGAAGTTTTTGAAGAAAGTGATTTAATAAAAAATCTAGATCACTATAAAAAAATAGTATTAGATAATCAAGAATTACTAGAACTTATTAATAAATATAATACTAGTAATGATGACTATGAAAAAGTATCTCTAAAAGTAAAAATTAATAGTTATGAAGAATATAAAGAATATATGAAATATTATAATGAATTATTCTATTATGTAATGGATATTAATAAAAGATTTAAGAAGTATACTGATGTAAGGGGTTGTCATAAATGAGAGTAATAAGTGGATATTTAAAGGGTAGAAATATTTTAGGATATAATATTCCAGGCACTAGACCAACGATGGATAGAGTAAAAGAATCAATGTTTGCTAGTATTCAAGATTATATAGATAATTCTACTGTATTAGATTTATTTTGTGGTACTGGTAGTTTAGGAATAGAAGCATTATCCATGGGAAGTAACAAATGCTATTTCGTAGATAATGGTAAAGAAATATTAAAATATCTTAATAAAAATATAGATAACTTAAATATCAAAGATAAAAGTATAGTAATAAATAAAGATTATAAAGATGCTTTATTATATTTAAAAAATAATAATATAAAATTTAATATCATATTAATGGATGCACCTTATAAATTAGAAGTAGCAGAAGAAATAATTAATCTAGTTAATAAATATGATTTATTATATAATAATGGTATATTAGTATTAGAATATAGTACTGATAAATTAAAAGATAATTATGATAATTTAACATTAATAAAGAATAAAAAATATAATGACAAATATGTAAATATTTATCACAAAGTAATTGACTAAGAAATTATTTTATGGTAAGATTATATTATAAATAGAGGAGGATTAAAATAATGAAAAAATTAAATAGAAAAGGATTTACTTTAATAGAGTTACTAGCAGTTATCGTTATACTTGCTATTATCGTAGTAGTTACTGTACCTACAATATTATCATCTATTGATGATGCTAGATTATCTACAATTAACTCATTATCTAAAGAAGTTGCTACTTGGTATGATGAGAGTGTTGTTAAAGATGAAATGGCATTTGGTACTAACTATACATCTATATTAAATGGCGCAAAACCTACTGCTACATGGCAATGCTTAAGTGCTGTAAAAGGAACTGGAACAGATGCTAAATCTTTAGATGTACTATATGGTTTAACTTCAACTGATATCAAATTAGATGGTACAGCTTATAGTGGTTCTGGTGATCCAACGAGTGCTAATTGTTCGTCAATTAGATTAAATGGTTCAGGTCATGCTGAAGTTCTATTAGTAGGTGCTACTGGTGGTAAATTTGGTTCTAAATATTCATTTAGTACTGATGCTAATGGTAAAAAATTAGCTAGTTAATAATTAAAGAGGAGAAATCCTCTTTTTTTTAGTACATACTTATGCTTATATATAATATATATGGTTGATATCTTGTTATTAGACTTTAGGCTAATAACAACACTCTAAGACCTTGGCTTAGAGTGAAAGGTAGAAATAAGTCTTTTTCTTTTACTAAAAATATAGTATAATGTTATAGAAAGAGGTAGATAGAATGAATTTAATAATAGGAAGTCATGTATCATATAATAATAAAAGTCAGTTACTTGGAAGCGTTAAAGAAGCACTAAGTTATAAGGCTAATACTTTTATGTTTTATACAGGAGCCCCACAAAATACTAATAGAAGTGTTATTGAAGATTCTCTTACAATGGAAGCATATAAATTAATGAAAGAAAATAATATTGCTTTAGAAAAAGTAATAGTACATGCTCCTTATATAGTTAATTTAGCTAATTTTAATAATTTTGATTTTTCAGTATCATTTCTTATAAACGAAGTAGAAAGATGTAGTACTTTAGGTATTAAGTATTTAGTATTACATCCAGGATCAGCAGTTAATTGTTCTAGAGAAGAAGCTATTAATAATATAAGTAAAGGATTAAATTTAATATTAGATAATGATTATGATGTAACTATCTTACTAGAAACAATGGCAGGTAAAGGTAATGAAATGGGTAAGACATTTGAAGAATTAAAAGCTATTATTGATAAAATTAAATATCAAGATAAGATTGGAGTATGTATAGATACTTGTCACTTAAATGATGCTGGTTATGATATGAGTAAGTTTGATATGGTACTTGATAATTTTGATAAAGTAATTGGTATTAATAAAATAGGATGTATTCATGTTAATGATAGTAAGAATGAGATAGGTAGTCATAAAGATAGACATGAGAATATTGGCTTTGGTACTATTGGTTTTGATAATTTGATTAAGATTATTTATAATGAAAGATTAGATGGAATACCTAGAATATTAGAAACACCATATGTTACTAAAGAAGATAATAGTAAAGATAAAGTATATCCTCCATATAAATATGAAATAGAAATGATAAGAAATAAAAAGTTTGATAGTAATTTAATAACTAAAATAAGAGAAGGTTAGCCTTCTCTTATATTTTGTGTAAACATATCTATTTTATCTTTAAATTTTATATATAAGTTTTCTATTTTATTATAAGTAAGTGGTTTTACTTTGAATTTTATTTCATTTAAGATATCTTTAGGATTACCATAGATAATAGTTTTATAATCTTTTTTTATGTAGTTATATATTAGTTCTATTTCTTCTTTGTCTAAAGATATACCTTGTTTTTCAGCATAATAAGTAATATCACTTTTTTTTAATCTGTTTACATATTCACTAATTAGATAAATATTCATAAATTCCCCTAATTAACTATATGTATAATTGGGATAAATATGATATAATAATAAATGGATGGTTGATAAAATGATAAAGTTAATAAAGAAACCTATAAATAAATCTAAGAAGAAAAAGGTTAATAAGAAATTAGTTATAAAGAAAAATAGTAGACCTCTAAATAAAGTTAAAAAAGATGAGAGAAATCTTACTGAGGTTATTGATAAAAGATATGGTGGACTTATTTTTGTAGTTGTTATACTATATACTATTATATTAGGTAGAGTATTTTATCTACAGATAATTAAAGAGAATGATTATAAAGAGAGCCTTGCTATGGCTACTGAAAAGACAGTAGAAAGTACTAGTGCTCCAAGAGGTAGAATATATGATCGGAATTATAATTTACTTGTAGATAATGAAGGCGTTAAGACAATATATTATAAGAAACAAAATGGAATAACTAATAAAGAAGAAATAGAACTTGCCTATACAGTAGCGGATAATATAAATTTAGACTATTCTAAAGTTAATGAAAATAGATTAAAAACCTTCTACTACAAAGGACATTATAAAGAATGTAAAAAGAAGATTACTGATAAAGAGTGGGAAGAATATAATAAAAGAAAACTAAATGATAAAGATATAGAAAAACTTATATATGAAAGATTAGATGAAGAAATAAGTACCTATGATGAAAGAGATAAAAAAGCTGCTTATATATATTATTTAATGAATAAAGGATATTCATATGCTGAGAAAGTAATTAAAAATAAGGATGTTAGTGAAGAAGAATATGCTTATATAAGTGAAAACATTGATAACTTAAAAGGTTTTAATACTAAGTTAGATTGGGAAAGAGTATATTTATATGGAGATACTTTTAAGAGTATTTTAGGTAGTGTATCTTCAAATAATCAAGGTATACCTTCGGAATTAGCAGAAATCTATTTAAAGAAAGGTTATTCGTTAGATGATAGAGTAGGAATATCTTACTTAGAATATCAGTATGAAGATTATTTAAAGGGAACTAAAGCTAAGTATAGATTATTATCTGATAATAGTTATGAATTAGTAAGTGAAGGTAAAAGAGGTAATGATATTGTTCTTACTATTGATATTAATTTACAAAAGCATTTAGAAGATGTTTTATCTAATGAGGTATATAATGCTAAAGGAGAAGCAGGTACTACTTATTATAATAGATCATTTGCTGTAGTAGCAGATCCTAATACGGGAGAGATACTTGCTATGGGTGGTAAACAAGCACTTGATAAAGATGGTTCTAAGGTAATAGTGGATTATACTCCTGGTATTGTAACATTACCGGTAACTCCTGGATCAGTAGTTAAAGGGGCTTCAATGATGGTTGGATATAAATATGGAACTATTGATATTGGTAGTCATCAGTATGATGAATGTCTTAAGATAAAAGATACGCCTTTAAAATGTTCTTGGAGGACAATGGGTGATATTGATGATATATATGCTTTAGCATTTTCTTCAAATGTATATCAGTATAAGATTGCTATTAGTGTAGGTAAAGGAAAATATGAATATGATAAGGGATTATCATTAGATGAAGAAGCTTTTAAGAAGTATCGTGATATGTATGCTGAATTTGGTCTTGGTAAAAAGACAGGTATTGATTTGCCAGTAGAAAGTTTAGGATATATGGGTACTAGTAAATTACCTGGTCATTTACTTGACTTTTCGATAGGACAATATGATACTTATACACCAATACAATTATCACAATATATTAATACCATTGCTAATGGTGGTAAGAGATTAAAACCATATTTATTAAAAGAAGTATATAAAGCAAGTGATAATGGTGATAAGTTTGGTTCACTTATATATAAAGCTGAAACTAAGGTAATGGGAACTTTATCAGTAGAAGATAAATATATTAATAGAGTAAGAGAAGGATTTAGTGCGGTTGTTCAAAGAGGATTAGGATATGGTTATATGGGTTATTATACTAATTCTGCTGGTAAAACAGGTACTAGTCAAAGTTTTATTGATACAGATGGAGATAATAAAGTAGATACGGAAACTATTACTTCTTCATTTGTAGGATATTCTCCTAGTGACAATCCTAGAATGAGTATAGTAGTGGTATCACCGGATGTTGGTATTCCAGATGTAGCACAGTCAGGAGTTACTAAAAGAATATCAGCACAGATTGTTAATAAATATTTTGAACTTAATCAGTAGAAGGATAGTTATGGATAAGAGAAGAGAACTATTTAGAAAACATTATGAACATTATGATATAAGAAAAACCGCTATTGAGAGAAAGTATTATCATTCTCTTAGAGTTATGGATCTTTCTATACTTATCAGTAGATATTTAGGATTAGATGATAAAGATATAACTCTTGCCAGTATTATTGGGTTATTACATGATTATGCTAGGTTTGAACAATGGACTAAGTATAAAACTTATAGTGATAAGGATTCTATTGATCATGGTGATTTAGCAGTTAAAAGATTATTTGAGAATAAAGAAATTGTAGATTATGATCTAGATATTAATGACTATGATACTGTATATACCGCTATTAAATATCATAATAAGATTGCTATTCCTTATTCATTAGGTAATAGAAGTAAATTATTTTGTAAGATTATAAGAGATGCTGATAAGTTAGATATATTTTATTTAAGAACTAATAAGAGTTTAGTTAAAGAAGGTGGAGATATATCTTTAAAAGTAGAAGAGAATTTCTTTAATGAACAGAGTATTAATAAAATGGATGTTATGAGTTATAATGATGAGATTATATCTGTACTTGCTATGATCTATGATTTAAATTTTGATTATAGTCATGAGTATTTAGATAAATCACAACTTATATGGAAAATGTATTCTGTACTAGAAGATAAGAAAAGATTTGAGAAATATTTTGACTATATTGATAAATATATAAAAAGAAGAATGGGTTAAGATGTTTAATATCTTTTTTTCCATTTCAACCATAAACAAGTTTATGTTTTCCATGGTATGAGCAAGCCTTGTTGTCTTGCTCATAAAGTTTATGTGGTTATATAGAAAAGAACTTGTACTACTATTCATTTAGAATATTTGGGATATGATTTTATATTATTATCTTAAGTGACAGAGTTCTTTTCTTTCTTTTAGGTATTCACCGTGAATATAATAGATATGGCTGATATTCATTTCTAGACTATAGGCTAGAAATGACATGAAATGACCTTGGCATTTCATGGAAGGAAGATAATAAATAATCTTTACTTTAATTGTTATATTTGATATAATTAGTAAGAAATGAGGCGTATTATGAAAGTTAAATATACATTATTACATAAAGATAAAGATACTAAGGCTAGATATGGAACGTTAGAGACTAACTATGGTAAGTTTGAGACTCCAATGTTTATGCCAGTAGGTACTCAGGCTACGGTTAAGACTCTTGATCCAGAAGAAATTAAAGAGATAGGAGCAGGTGTTATATTATCTAATACTTATCATTTATGGCTTAGACCAGGAGAAGATATTGTTGCTAAAGCAGGAGGACTTCATAAGTTTATGAATTACGATGGTCCTATTCTTACTGATTGTGGTGGTTTTCAGGTATTTAGTTTGGCTAAACCTAAAGATATTAGTGAAGAGGGAGTAGTATTTAAGAGTCATATTAATGGAGAGAAATTATTCTTAACACCTGAGAAGAGTATTGAAATTCAAAATAAATTAGATAGTGATATTGCTATGAGTTTTGATGAATGTCCTCCATATCCTGTAACTCATGAATATATGAAGAATAGTGTTGAGAGAACTATTAGATGGGCTAAGAGAGGGAAGGCTGTTTTTAATAATCCTAATCAAAGTTTATTTGGTATTGTACAGGGAGGAGAATTTGAAGATTTAAGAGAATGGTCTTGTAAAGAGACGGTTAAATTAGATTTTGATGGTTATTCTATTGGTGGTACTTCAGTAGGAGAGGATAAACCGACGATGTATAAAATGATTGAATATGGTATTAAATATTTACCAGAAGATAAACCTAGATATTTAATGGGAGTAGGAGAACCTACTGATTTATTTGAAGGAGTAGAAAGAGGAGTAGATATGTTTGATTGTGTACTTCCTACTCGTCTTGCTAGACACGGTCATGCTTTTACTAGAAATGGTAAGATTAATTTAAGAAATGCTAAGTATAAAGAAGATTTTACTCCAGTAGATGAAAGCTGTGACTGCAAATGCTGTAAGAATTATACTAAGGCTTATATTAGACATCTTTTAGTAGCAGATGAGACTCTAGGTCAAAGACTTTTATCTATTCATAATTTAAGATTTTTAATTAGAATTATGGAAGAGATAAGAGAAGCTATTAAAGAAGATAGATTCTTAGAATTAAAAGAAGAATTTTATAATAATTATAAAAAGAAATAATATACTTATTAGAGGTGAAGGGTAAGATGAAGAAAATATTAAAGATTAATGGAATAAATTATTTGGTGTTAATATTTTTTGAGATGGTATTTGCTCTCATCTCTTTTGATATTTATTCTAAGGGTGAAGTACTTAGTATACTTATATATTCTTTATTTGTTTCTTTTATTATGACTATTTTAATGACTATATGGAATGAGAAGGTAAATAGAATATTTGGTTATATTATTTATTTTATTTTTTGTTTTTGGTTTGCTTTAGAGACGATATTTAAAGCTTTCTTACAGACTTTCTTTTCTTTAGATTGTTTTAAGTTATCTGATCAGGCTATGGGGTTTGCAGGAGAGACTATTAAGGTTATTGTTAGTAATATCCACTATTTGGTATTGTTCTTTTTACCTTTTATTTTACTTATTATTTTTAGAAGAAAACTAGATTTTGATATAAAGGGTAATAAGAAGTATTTATTTGGTTATATTATTCTTATTCCTTTATCTTTTTTATCTTATAGACTATATATTAATAGTACTAAGAATAGTAGTGATATTTCTTTATATGATTTATATTATAATACAAATAATATTCCTCTTAGTATTCAGAAGATGGGAGTATTATCTAGTACAGGGTTAGATATATATAGGAATATATTTGGATTTGATGATAAGGTAATTGAAGTTAATTATGAAGAGAATGATGATAATGATGAATTATTTGTTTATGATAAGAATATTCTTGATTTGGATTTAGATAGTGATAAATTAAATAAGGATATTAAGAAATATATTGAAGATAATCCTGGTACTAGTAAGAATAAATATAGTGGGATGTTTGAAAATAAGAATCTTATTTTTGTAGTAGCGGAATCTTATAGTGAGATTGGGGTAGATGAAGAGAGAACTCCTACTTTATATAGGCTTATTCATAATGGGTTTACTTTTGATAATTTTTATGTACCTTATTATTTATCGACAATTGGAGGAGAAGCTCAATCACTAACAGGATTATATCCTAATTACTCAACTCTTACAAAGTGGAAGAGTGGAGAAAATAGTTTTCCATATGGACTAGCTACTGTATTTAAAGAAAAAGGATATAATACTTATGCTTATCATGCTCATAATGGTTATTTTCAGAATAGATATAAATATCTTAAGTCTTTAGGGTTTGATAATTTTAAAGCATGTAATATGGGGCTTGATATTAACTGTGATATATGGCCTGAGAGTGATATTGAGATGATTAATACTAGTATTAATGATTATATTGATAGTGATAAACCTTTTATGACTTATTATATGACGGTATCAGGACATCTTGATTATGATAAAGAGAGTAATAGTATTGTTAGTAAGAATTGGGATATGGTTAAAGACTTAGATTATAGTGATAAGGCTAAGGCTTATCTTGCTACACAGATTGAACTTGATAGGGCAATGGAGAGTTTAATTAAGAAGTTAGATGATAAGGGTATTCTTAAGGATACGGTAATTGTTATGCTAGCGGATCATTATCCTTATGGGTTAGATTTAGATGAGATTAATGAATTATCTAGTTATAAGAGAGATGAGTTATTTGAGATTAATCATAATTCTCTTGTGATATATAATAGTGAGATGAAGAATGTTAATATTAGTAAGACTGGTATGCCTATTGATGTTTTACCTACGATATATAATTTATTTGATATTAGATATGATTCTAGATTACTAGCGGGTAATGATCTTTTATCTAATAGTGAAGGTATGGTTATTTTAGATAATTTATCTTGGATTACTGATAGGGGTAGATATAATAGTCTTAATGGTAAATATAGTGGGGATATTGATAGTGATTATATTAATAATATAAATAATATTATTCAGAATAAGATTATTTTTAGTAGGAATATGATTACTTATGATGGTTATAGATATATTAAAGAGAAATAGTTTCTCTTTTTCTTTCACTCTAATTCTTAGTATTAGAGTGTTGTTGTTAGCCTAAAGATAGTCTAACAACAAGATATCAACCATATTTATTATATTTGGGGTTAATACTTTTTTGATAAAGAGATGGTATAATTATCTTTTTTAAATATATCTTAATAATAATATTTAAAAAATAATCTTAAAATAGTGATTATTATTTAAATATTTGTGAAAAAATCACAAAAATAGTAAAAATAAGTGTACTTTTTGATTATTTTAATTAATAAAAGATATGTACTTTAGAGATAGTTTTTAGTATAATAGTTATTAGGTGATATTAGTATGTATGTAGAAGTATTGACACAAATTAGTGCTAAAGCAGTAGATCAGTATTATGTATATTCAGTACCAGAAGTATTTAGGAATAATATTAAGATTGGTATTAGAGTTAGAATACCTTTTGGTAAAATGGAATTAGAAGGGTTTGTTATGAATATTCTTGATGATACTGATTATGATAAGAGTAAGATTAGGGATATTAGTGATGTAGTAGATGATAGGCCAGTACTTAATAAAGAGATGATACTACTTGGTAAATATATGAGTAAGCATTTGTTATGTTCACTTGTTAGTGCTTATCAAGTAATGCTTCCTAAAGCTTTAAAAGCTAAAGTTAATACTAATATTAAGATTAAATATAATAAATATTTAAGAAGAACTAAGAGTATTGAAGAGATAGATAAATATATTAGTAGTTGCAAGTATGAAGGACAAGTTAATTTACTTTGTAAGTTAAAAGAAGGAGATGTTCTTATTACTAAGATGTCTAGTACTATTAATACTATTATTAAAAATGGTCTTGGTGAAATATATTTAGAAGAAGATAAAAGATACTCTTATACAGGGATAAGTAATTATAAGAGGGTAGTATTAAATGAAGAACAAGAAAAGGCTAAGGATATAGTAGTTAATTCTTTTGGGGATGCTAATACTTATTTATTATATGGTGTTACTGGTTCTGGTAAAACAGAAGTATATATGAGTATTATTGAAGAAGCTTTAAAACTAGGTAAAGAGGCAATTATGTTGGTACCAGAAATTAGTTTAACTCCTCAAGTAGTAGGAAAGTTTATATCAAGATTTGGTGATGTAGTAGCAGTATTACATTCTAAATTATCTGATACTGAGAGATATGATGAATATAGAAAGATAACTACTGGAGAAGCTAAGATTGTTATTGGTACGAGAAGTGCTATCTTTGTTCCTTTTAATAATATTGGAGTTATTATAATAGATGAAGAACATACTAGTAGTTATAAACAAGAGAATCATCCTAGATATAATGCTAAAGATATTGCTATTCTTAGAAGTAAATATCATAAATGTCCAGTAGTTATGGGAAGTGCTACTCCTAGTTTGGAATCTTTTGCTAGAGCAGGTAACAAAGTATATAAATTATTAGTATTATCTAAAAGACCTAGTAGTAGTACAATGCCTAATGTTGAAATTATTGATATGAAAGAAGAAGTTAAGAAGGGTAATTTTATTTTATCTGATACTTTGAAGTGTAAGATTAAAGAAAAACTAGATAGAAAGGAACAAAGTATTATTCTACTTAATAGAAGAGGATATTCTAGCGTTATTAGCTGCAGGGAATGTGGTTATACTGAGAAGTGTCCTAAGTGTGATGTTACTTATACTTATCATAAGACAAGTAATAATTTAAAGTGTCATTACTGTGGTACTGCTAAAGTACCTAGTAAGGTATGCCCTAAATGTGGTAGTAAGTTAAGAGATTTTGGACTTGGTACTGAGAAATTAGAAGAAGAATTAAATAAATTATTTAAAGCTAGAATAGTTAGAATGGATGTTGATACTACTAGTAAAAAAGGAGAACATCAGAAGATTATTGATGATTTTGGCGAGCATAAATATGATATTTTAATTGGTACACAGATGATTGCTAAGGGACTTGATTTTCCACTTGTTACTTTAGTAGGAGTAGTATCAGTAGATTCTTCACTTATGGCTCCAGATTTTAGAGCTAGTGAAAATACTTTTCAGTTACTTTCACAAGTAGCAGGAAGAGCGGGCAGAAGTACTTCAAAGGGAGAAGTTATTATTCAAACTTATAATCCTGATCATTATAGTATTATGTTAGCTAAAAATCATGATTATTTAAAATTTTATAAGGAAGAAATGAGTATTAGAAAGATGCTTAAATATCCTCCATATTATTATTTAGCATTAGTTAGTATATCTTCAAGAGATTATGAAGGTGGATTTAAAGAAGCTAATAAGATAGGTAATTATTTAAGAAGTAAACTTGGTAATTCAATTATACTTGGCCCTACTACTAGTAGTGCATTTAAGATAAATAATATTTATCATTATCAGATTATTATTAAATATCAAAAAGAAGATAATTTAATTAGTACTTTAAATTTTATTATTGATATGTATAAAAATAATAATAAGATAGATGTAGAAGTAGATTTTAATCCAATTAGGGTTTAAGTATTGCTACTTCTTTTTATTTATTGTATAATTATTTTAAGATAGGTGGTTGATATGAAGTTAAATAAAAAAGGGTATACTCTAATAGAATTATTAGTAGTTATTGTGGTAATTGGACTTATTTTAGGTTTTGCTACTTTTGGAATTATTAAGGCTTATAATAATTCTAAGGGAAAGGCTTCTGATATAAGTGAAGGAAGTATAATAGATGCAGGTGAAACTTATGCTAATGAAAAAACTAATGATGAAAATTATTGGAAAAATATTATTGATAAGGAAGAAAAATATTTTTGTGTAACTATTGAAGAACTTATGAATAAAGGATTACTTGATAAAAAAGCCAATATTAAAAGTGATAAGTTTAATATACATAGTTATGTTTTAGTAAAGAAAAATAAAGTTACTTCAGTTAATAGTAATGGTGAAATATTAACTGATATCAATAGTGATGACTATAAGGTATGTAGTGGTAGTATTAGTGATGAAAAAATAATTAGTTATCCTAAATTAGATAAAGGTGATAGTTATACTGATGAAATAGATGCACCATTTAGTGATGCTATAACTGATTCAGAAGATGAAATTACTGATAGAGTGTGCATGTATGGTGATAGCTCTGCGAATATAAAAGAGACAGGTACTATAGAAGGCAATGATTGTAAGTTATTGGGACTAAAACAAAACTCTATATATTATTTAAGAGTATGTATGAAAACTAGTAGAGGTAATTATTTATGTTCTAATACTGAGAGTAGAACTACTAAAAAGATTAAAGATCCTATTATTACTATTAATAATAATGTTAATATTGAATATAAAAATGATGGTATTAATGGGGAGGCTGGATATTACTTTAATTCTACGATAAAAGGAACAAGTAATAAAGATGTACAAGAATGTACTTTGAGTAATAATATATTTACTTGTCAAGATGGTAATACTAAGGAGATTAAAGGATTTACTTGGTATAAGACTTTAGATAATAATATTAATATAACACATACAGAGAATGGTAATGGTAAGATTACTGCAAGAACATTAGATAAAAGTAATAATATGGCTGAATCAGTAAAAGAAATATCAGTATATAAAATAGTATTTAAAAAAGGAACTGCTGATACAATTGGTGGTGTTGCTACGGATATTGAAAAATTATGTACTGCTGAAAAGAGTAAGACTTGTAGTGTTACTTCTCCTAGTGTTGAGAAAAATGGTTATGAAATAATAGGATGGAATACTAGTAATAGTGCTACTACTAGTAGTTGGAATGTTAATACTAGTAAAAGTATATCAACAAATTCTACATATTATCCAATTACTAAATTAAATACTTATACAGTAAGTTATAATGCAAATGGAGGAAGTGGAGCTCCTGCTAGTCAGACAAAGACTACTAATAATAATTTAACTTTAAGTAGTGTTAAACCAACAAGAGTAGGATATACTTTCCAAGGATGGGGTACAAGTAGTAGCGCAACGACAGCTACTTATCAACCAGGGGAAACGTATTCTGATAATAAGAGTATTACTCTTTATGCAGTATGGAAAATTAATAAGGTTAATATAAAATTTAGTACTAATAGTGGTACTGTTCAAACTAGTTCTACTAATGCATCGGGTAATATTTATAAATGGAAGCAAGATAGTAGTGGAGTAGTATCAAGAACTGCTGCAAATGGAAGTACTTATTCTAATCCATTCTTTACATTAAATTATGGAAGTAGTACTGATAGAGATGGATTACCAAATTATAATAATTCAAAATATTTAAATATTACAAAAACTGGTCATAATGCTATATCGGGACAAGAATGGAAATGTTTAAGTGGATGTACATTAAATGGAAAGGTATTTAATCAAGCAACAGTTTATAAAGCAAGTGACTTCTGTGACGCATCTAAGGGAGATTGTACTGTAACATTAGGAGTAAACTGGGTAGCATCTACTTATACAATTACACTAGATAGTCAAGGTGCTACTAGTAGTGGAACAACAAAAGTATATTATCAATATAATACAACTAAGACTATTAATGGAACAGTTTGCTATTATTATACAAATAGTACTTTAACTAATTGTTTATCTAATGGATATAATATTACTAAGCCAACTAAGACAAACCATACATTTAGTGGATATTATACAGGTACTAATGGTAGTGGAACTAATTATGTGAATAGTTCGGGAACATTTATTAATAATGTATATAAAACAACTGGTAATAGAACATTATATGCTAAATGGACATTAAATACTAAGAAAATGTATGTTAATGATATTAATGGCTTATATTGTATGAGTAAATCTGGCGGAGGAGAGAGAATTAGACTATTTTCATGTGGAGATGTTATAACAGTTAAAGCTAATTCTGAACCTAATGGATGGTATTATGTACCAAATTTAGGCTGCTACTCTTCAGGTGAGTATTTAAGTGATACTTTAACAGTAAATTGTTCAGGAGGTACCCCTTCAGGTAGTGGATGTGGTATTCCTTGTAGCTGTAATGGTAAAGACCTTGTATTTTCTAGTAGTTGTACAGCAGATCAAAAAAGTTATTATATGAAAAAGTATTATTGTCGTAATGGATATGTATATAACAGAGATAATAATCAAATAGCATCTGGTTGTGCATAGGTGGTGAAATAATGAAACAAAAAAATAAAAAGATTATAATTTATACAATATTAATAATTATTTTAATTACTGTTATTATTACTATATTATTTCTTAAATATAAAAATAATAAGATTATAGAAGAAAAATTATATGGTATATGGAATAGAAATAGTCTTGCTGAAGTTTATACTTCTGATAATCAAAAACATAATTTTATATATGATGGTTATCAATATATATCTATAGATGATAAAGAATTTCAAAAATGTATAAAGAAAAATGAGACTGATAATTATAATTGTGATCATTATAATTATAGTATAAAGAAGAATAAGTTAATTATTAAGAATAATGATAAAGATATAGTATATGAATATAGTATTGATGATAATATACTTATACTAAAGAATGTTAGTGATAAAGAAACAATAGTATATACATATACTAAAAATAATAGTTAAAAATACCGCACTTAATTGTGAATATTGAATACAATAATATGAACAGATATATACCACCCTATAGGGAAGTGAGGTATTTATGAGTAAAGGTATATTAACTAAGAGAGAAAAAGAAGTATTCTCATTACTGATAGAGAATAAAACTACTAAAGAAATAGCAGATGTACTAAATATTAGTGAAAAGACTGTTAGAAATCATATTTCTAATACGATGCAAAAGTTATCTGTTAAGGGTAGAGCTCAAGCGGTAGTAGAGTTAATTAGATTAGGAGAGATTACTTTATAGCACTATTTTAGTGCTTTTCTTTTTTCTTTACGTGTTAATATTGAAATAAACTTAAAAATACTATATAATGATATTGGTGATATGAATGAAAAATATAAAAGTAGTTTTTATGGGTACTCCTTCATTTGCAGTACCAATATTAGAATCGTTAATAGAGAATACTAATGTAGTTATGGTAGTATCTCAACCTGATAGAGAAAAAGATAGAAAAGGAAAAATTATATATTCTCCATGTAAAGAATTAGCTTTAAAAAATAATATTGAAGTATTTCAGCCTATTAAAATTAGAGAAGAATATCAAAAAATATTAGATACTAATCCAGATATTATAATAACTGCTGCTTATGGTCAAATAATACCTAGTATTATTCTTGATTATCCTAAATATGGCTGTATTAATGTACATGGATCTTTACTTCCTAAATTAAGAGGAGGAGCACCAATACATCATGCTATAATTAATGGTGATAAAGTAGCTGGTGTTACTATCATGTATATGGATAAGAAAATGGATAGTGGTGATATTATAAGTCAAAAGAGTACTCCTATTCATGAAGATACAACATTAGATGAACTTTATAGTAGATTATCATATTTAGGTAGAGATTTATTAATAGAAACCCTTCCTAGTATTATAAATGGTACTAATGATAGAATAAAACAAAACGAAGAGGAAGTAACATTTGGTTATAATATTACTAAAGAAGAAGAAAAAGTAAACTTTAATGATAATATAGATAATGTTCATAATAAAATTAGAGGATTATCTAGTATACCAGGAGCTTATGCTATTATTAATGATAAAAGAATGAAGATATATAAATCAGAAAAAACTAATATTAAATCTAATAAGGAACCTGGTACGATAGTAGATATAACTAGTGATGGTATTTATGTTACTACTTTAGATTATGTAATAAAACTAATTGATATAAAACTAGAAGGTAAAAAGAGATGCTTAGTAAAAGATTTTATTAATGGTATTAAAAAAGAAGAATATATAGGAGAGGTATTTGAATAATGGAAGAAAAAAATGCAAAGAAAAAGCTTTCTTTAAAAGAAAGATGGAAAGATAAAAGAGAAAGAGCAAAAATTGAATTAATGTTATATGGTATATTCTTTTTAGTTATTATTATCTTTGCTCGTATTTCTAGTAGTATGAGTACTAATATACCAAAAGATAATGATATAAATAATACATTTATAGATGAAATAACAGATAATTATCAATATGATATAGATATTACTATAGATAATAATAAATATAAATATTCTGGTAAAAAATTAGGTAATAATATGTCTATTACTAGAATAGTTGGTACTAAAGAAGAATTTTTTTATCAAATGAATGATAAATATTATATATTAGATACTAGAGGTAATTATATATTAACTACTGCTGAGGATATATATCCTTATATCGAATATAGATATTTAAATATTAACAATATTAAACAATTCATTAAACTTGGTACTAAGAATGATACTGTATATAGTGTAAAAGTGTCAGATATAGTATTAAATAATAATAGTGCTGATACCATTACTTTAACAGTAAATGAAGAAGATAAAAATATTCTAATTGATTATACTAATTTATTTAAAATAGATAATAGTAATATAAATAAAGCAGAGGTAAATATTAAATATTCTAATATTAATAGTATTAACAGTTTAGAAGAATAATAAATAATTGTATGTGTATATAAGTTAAAAGAATAGTCGATAATATATTGATTATTTACTATTATTATAGTACAATTATTTAGGTAACGCCAATAAGGCGCGTCTCTCCATTTTTCCGAGTATCTCTGGGAGGGAGAAGTGATTCTGTATGAAAAAAGTTTTCTTTCATCCTCAGGGGGTTAGGAGATTTGAGTAATGGATTACGTTGTAGCACTTGCTATGATAATCTTTTTCTTTGTTGTCTATATAGATAATAGAAAAAACAGGAAATAAACGTGTTGGGGGGTCAAAAATCTAACCTAAATATAATAAATAATAATATAAGTAAAGACTATGAAATAACTAATAGAAATATTAGTGAAATTTTATAGTCTTTTTACTATGGAGGGATGTTTAGAAATTGTAGTTCACTTGTAAGTTTAAATATAAGTTCATTTGATACATCAAAAGTAAAGTTGATGGGTGATATGTTTTCATATTGTTCTAGTTTAGTAACGCTAGATTTATCAAATTTTGATACGAGTAATGTAACAAATATGGTAAGTATGGCTAACTATACTAATGGATATTTAACACATAAAAAGAATACTAATTAGAGAGATAAGTAATTGTTTCTTTTTTAGTTAGAAAGTATTTCACCATGAATATGATATCTTATGACTATTCATTCCTAGACCTTAGACTAGGAATGACATGAAATGACCTTGGCATTTTATGAAAGGTGATAAATATATCTTTTCAAAAATATAAAAATGTATTATAATTAAATAAATAGAGGAGATTAGATTATGAGAAAAAGAACTAGAGTAAAGAAAAGTTTAGTAGTAGTAATTATTGTATTAGTATTAATATTATTATTAGGAGGTTTATTTATATTAAATAAGAATAATAAGATAGAGCCTAGAAAAGATAAGAATATAATGATAAAATTAAATACTTTAGAAGAAGTAGATAGTTTTGGTAAAGATAAGAATATCAAAGTTAATATTAGTTATGAATATGATGATAATATTGTGAAAGATAAAGTAATTAGTCAAAGCATTAAAGAGGGAGATAGTATTAAAGATGTTACTTCAATTGATGTAGTAGTATCACTAGGTAAATTAGATAAAGATAAACTAGCAAGTGATGGTATTAATGAATTAGGTAAAGTACCTATTATGATGTATCATGGTATTAGAGAAAAGACTAGTAATAGTACTGGTACAGTAGGTGGTAACGTAGATAAAGATGGTTATAATAGAACACCGGAAGCTTTTAGAGAAGACTTGGAGTTCTATTATGAAAATGGTTATGAAATGATTAGACTAGATGATTATATTAATGGTATTGTAAAAGCTAGTTATGGTAAGAGTCCTATTATACTTACTTTTGATGATGGTAATGAAGATAATATTAAGGTTACTGGTCTTGATGATAATGGTAATATTATTATTGATAAGAATAGTGCAGTTGGTATATTAGAGGAATTTAAGAAGAAGCATCCTGATACTAATGTTACTGCTACATTCTTTGTAAATGGTGGTATATTTAATCAAAGTGAATATAATGATAAGATATTAAAATGGATGGTAGATAATGGTTATGATATAGGTAATCATACACAGACACATTTAGATATTAAGAAATCTAGTGGTGATAGAGTACAAAAAGAAATAGCTTATGTATATGATGAGTTAGAGAAAGTAATACCTGGTAAATATGTTAAAATTATTGCTTTACCATTTGGTAGTCCTTATGTTAAAACACATGATAATTTTAAATATGTTTTATCTACTAGTTATAATGGAAAAACATATGAGACTGAGGCTGCTTTAAGGGTAGGTTGGGAACCTGAAGTATCATGTTTTGATAAAGATTTTGATAAGACTTTCTTAAAGAGATGTCGTGCTTATGATAATAATGGTAAGGATTTTGATATAGATATGGTATTTAATATGTTAAAGAAGAATAAATATATATCTGATGGAGATGCCACTACTATTGTTATTAAAGAAGTAAATAAAGATAAGTTAGGTACTACGGATAAGAAAGTAATTACTTATTAGGAGGATTTATGAAGTTAAATAATAAAGGTTTTGCTATAACTGCGGTTCTATATGGATTACTTATTCTATTTGTTATTTTAATAGGTTCATATTTAACACTACTAGGTACTAAAAAAAGTAGAATAGATACAGTAACTAGTGATATAGAAAAAGATTATGAATTTAATAAAGAAATAACTAATCCTATTCAACCTAATTATCCATATGATGCTCCATATACAGGTAAATATATATTTGAAAATAATTGTGTTATGTATTTATATAAAGGTGAAAGTTATGAAAGTGATGAAATGAACTGTACTGGTAAGTTAGAAAAAATATTATATCATGGTGATAGTGATGAATAGAAAAGGATTTACTTTAATTGAAGTTATAATGGTAATAGCCATAATAGCAATATTATCAATAATACTAGCTCCTAATGTGATGGTGCTAATAAATAAAAATAATGAAAGATCATGTGAAAAAATGATTGATAATATTAAGAGTGCTACTAAAATGTATGTTAACCAAAATAAATATGAATTAGGTTTTGGTTGCAGTGGTACTGCTAAAGAGATAACATTACAGACATTAGTGGATGCTGGTTATTTAGGTGGTGAACTAGTTAATCCAGTAAATGATGAAAAAATTAATTTAGAAAGTAAAGTATCAGTAACTTATGACTGTAAGGTTAAAGGATTTAAATATGAGATAAACAGTATAACTTGTAGTAAATAAAGAAAGTGATTAGTTTAAATGATATAGTTGTGATTACAAAGTTAATGAATTTAAATATGAGGTAAATAATATAAATTGTAATTAAATAAAAAAAGATATTGTTTTTTATAAAAAAATATGGTAAAATGAAGAAGAATAGGAGAGATGAGTATGGCACTAAATAAATTAAAAAAATTTGTGACTGAAGAAGTAATGGATGAAGTAAGCGAAGATGAATACTATGATGCCGAAAAAGTAACTATTCCAAATGGAACTGGAAAGATGATTCTTTTAGAACCTCGTGCATATTCTGAAAGTCAACAGATTGCAGATCATCTTAAAAAGAGAAATACTGTTGTTGTCAATATGAAAAGAGTTACTCCCGATCAAGCCAAAAGAATAGTAGATTTTTTGAGTGGAACAGTTTACGCAATTGGAGGAGATCTTCAAAAAATAGGAGGAGGAATATTTTTATGTACTCCTAAAAACGTGAACGTTGAAGGCTCAATATCTGAAGAAGATGAAAAAAATAAAAAGAAAAATGATCCAGATTTAGAATGGTAAAATATAAAGTAGGTGACTTTTATGAAGAGATTTACAGTTGTTAATGAAGGTTACAACATTGAAGAAGTAAATAGGTTTATTGATATAGTAATTAAAAGATTAGAAAAGATGAATAATGAAAATACTATGTTACAAGCAAAAATCTCTTCATTAGAAGAGAAGTTGAAGGAAGAAAAGGTAAGTGAAATTAAAGTAACTGAGGCTATAATGGCCGCGAAAGAGACTTCCGATCGGATTAAAAGTTTAGCTAGAGAAGAAGCAAATATGATAGTGGATGAGGCTAGAAATAATGCTAATGCTATTGTACATGAAGCTCTTTTAAATGCTGAAAAGACTGAGCATGAAGCAATGCTTTTAAAAAAGAATATTACTGTATATAAAAACAGAGTTAAAAATATTATTAAATCACAACTGGAAATTGCTGAAGACTTAGATAAGTATGATTTGGATAATTAAAAATAGAGAGTGTAGTTAAAGTAGTACAATTTGGTACTACTTTTGTATGAGAAATTATTAATATATATGATGATTATGGATACGAATATGGCTTCCGCTGATAACGTTAATAATTCTGTTAGTGATTTTAATAATAATATGAATAGTAATATGGATAATAATTTAAATACTAGTGTTCAGAATCCAGTACCTAGTAGTAATATTGGCTTAGAAGTAAATAATGTGATGCCAGAATTTAATAATAACAATAATATAAGTAATAATTTACAATAAAAGTTTAAATACCATAATGGTATTTTTTCTTTAATTTTCTATTGAAAAATAATCAAAAAAAAGTTATAATTAATATGTAGTAAAAAGGAGAGGGTCAAAAGTGATAAAACAAACATTTATGGAAGTGTTACCTGATGTATGGCCAATGTTAATAATAATAACGGTAATTATATCTAGTCTTAGAATTACATATTTAATTACTAAACATAAAAAATTTTTACTCCACAAAGAAATAATATATTTACTTGCAATTATTTATGTACTTTGTTTGTTTCACGTTGTAACATTTCAAGATGTTAATTATGGAACATCTAATTTTACACCATTTAAAGAGATATTCAGATATGATATTGGGTCTTACAAATTCTTTAGAAATATAATTGGTAATATTGTTTTGTTTATTCCTTTTGGATTCTTATCTTCTTATTTACTAAAAAATAATAAACTTGGTATAGCTACTATTCTTACAGTTATTACTTCACTTACTATAGAAGTAGTTCAATATTATATTGGTAGAGTTTTTGATATTGATGATATAATACTTAATGTAATAGGTGGAATATTTGGATTTTTAATATATGTTGGTTTAGATGCTATAAGAAAAAAAATAAAATTATTTAGAAATGATACTGTACTTGATATACTTATAATAATAATTTTAGTATTGGTTATGATATATTCATTTAATATAAATGTATTTAATTGGATAGGGGGATAATTATGTTTGAAATATTTAATGAAAGTGGTAAAGAAATTGAAGAAATTACTAAGTTACAAGAATATATGAAATTTGTCGTTGAAAAATTAACAATTGAAAATGGTATATTTAATATAATATTTGTGAGTAATGAAAAGATACATGAAATTAATAAAGAATTTCGTCATGTAGATAGAATTACTGATGTTATATCATTTGCTTTAGAAGATAATCCTGATATTGTTTATGATGATTTTAGACTGTTAGGAGATATATATATAGCAATTGATGTAGCATATGATCAAGCAATAGAATATAATCATTCTAGGGAAAGAGAAGTGTGCTTTTTAGCAACTCATGGACTTCTTCATTTACTTGGATATGATCATATGACTGAAGAAGAAGAAAAAGAAATGTTTGGTAAACAAGAAGAATTACTTAAAGAATATGGTATAAATAGATAAATAATTTTATTAGGAGGACTACTATGCTTTCAAGGACTAAATCTAAAAGGAAGTTTAGCAGCAGTGTTAAGAATTGTATTAATGGATTTAAATTTATTAATATAAACGAAGACAATTTTAAAAGAGAAATATTTTTAGGGATAATAGTTCTTATTTTATCGTATGTATTTAGAGTAAATAAAATAGAATTTATAATAATAATTATTATGATAGGACTAGTGTTAGTATGTGAAACTATTAATACTGTGGTAGAGAGGTTAGTAGACTTAGTTAGTCCGGGATATAACAAAATAGCAGGTGAAGTAAAGGATATTATGGCATTTGCTGTTTTACTTATGTGTATAATTTCTCTAGTCATAGGAGCAATAATATTTATACCTAAAATAATTAGTTTACAAGGAGGAATATAATGGAAGAAAGTTTAAAAAGGTTGTTAAAAAATAGTTATAGCCCATACTCGGGTTTTAGAGTAGCAAGTATTTGTTTAATGAATGATGGTAAAAGTTTTGGTGGAGTAAATGTAGAAAATGCTTCGTATGGTGGAAGTATTTGTGCTGAAAGAGTAGCAATTACTTCGGCGATAGCAAGTGGATATACTAAAGGAGAATTTAGTAAATTGTATGTAATGTGTGATAGTCCAAAGATATCTTCATGTTGCTTTATTTGTCGTCAGACAATAAGTGAATTTTTTCCTAAAGATGCGGAAGTTATTTTATATAGTAATGATGGTGAAAAAGAACTACATACTGTTAAAGAGTTATGTCCATATCCATTTGGAAGTAGTGATTTAAAATAAAAAAAGAGAATTACTTTTTGGTGATTCTCTTTATTAGTTCTCTAATTTTAACAATAAATTTAATTATAAAATAGATATATTTATTAACTACTAAATCATAGGTTCCAATATATTCATATACTTTAGCTCCAAATCCCATTTTAAAAGTATAGTTACCATCTTTTTTACTGGTACTTTTGATTGGTCCGAAGTTAAATATTTTATATCCTTGGTTTAAATATTTTTTAATAATTTCCCATTTTATTAGATGCGATGAATAAAAGGCTTTTAAATCTTTATTATAGGCTTCTTCAAGAAAATATATTTCTCTATTATTTCTAATGATTAGAATGCCTCCGATGATAACTTCTTTAGGATATTTTGTATATACATTAGTAGCTTTAATAATTTCGTTTTGATATTTAGTTATTTTTTTGTCTGAAGTCATTTTTTTATTAACTATAGAGTTAGATTTTTTAATATTAATATTTTGCATAAGTTCATTTAGACGATCATTTTCTTTGTCTTCTTTATTAAGAATATATCTATAGTTATTAACATATGCTTCAGGGTTTATTTTAGCATAATAAATTTCTGCTTTAACATCGTCACTATTAAAATTACTAATTAATTTATCTATTTTGTCTTTATTAATTAATGGATTCATATCAGTTAGTGGAATGGAGTTACCACTACCATCTATATATATATTAATTGCTCTTCGTACAGATAAGTTAATATTTCTCTTAGTATTTATATTGAATAATTTAAATGTTTCTTCAGGAGTTTTCTCTGTTTCTAATACAACATTTTTTTGTGATACTTTACCAATTCTTCTTAATGGTAAATCATCAAATAATTTGATAATGTTAGTATCATAATATATAACTTCATCGTTTTTACCAAACATTTTATAAGTAGAAATATTATCAGTTGTTACATAAACGTATTTTTTATTTTTTAAATAGGTTTTTAATGACATGATAAAATCTTTGAATAAATTATCATTATTGTAATCTATTAAAAAAGAACCAGGTACATAGCCAAATTTTATTTTACCAATATGATCTTCAAATAATAGAGTAGCACCCATTAAAGTGTTATCTTTTTCATTAATATAACCTAAGTAATAGAATTTATTACCTTGCATATTAGCATATTCAGTAGTTTGTTTGTAATTTCTAGCGCTATGTAATTTTGAATAATTTCTAAATTGTGTTTCTGTAAGTTCAATGATTTTCATACTTCTTCCTCCTTATTAATTGTACCATAAATTGAAATAAAATAAAACATTTTTTTCTTGATATGAGTATAAATTTATGGTATACTTAAGTTAATAGAATAGAGAGTGTGATATGATGGGTATTTCTAATAAAGAATTAAAAAGGATAGATGCTTATTTTAGAGCATTAAATTATATTTCAGTAGGACAATTATATTTAGTAGATAATCCTTTACTTAAAGAAGAATTGAAATGGAGTCATGTAAAGAAAAAAATAGTTGGTCATTGGGGAACAGTACCAGGGCAGAATTTTATATATACACATTTAAATAGAGTTATTAAGAATAATGATTTAAATATGATATATATATCTGGTCCAGGACATGGTGGTAATGCTGTTGTATCTAATGTATATTTAGAAGGAACATATAGTGAAATATATCCTGAAATTACTGAAGATACTGAAGGATTAAAAAAACTATTTAAACAATTTTCTTTCCCTGGGGGAATAGCTTCGCATGCTGCTCCTGAGACACCGGGATCAATAAATGAAGGGGGAGAACTTGGCTATAGTTTATCACATGCTTTTGGAGCAGTATTTGATAATCCTGATTTAATTGCCGCTTGTGTAGTGGGTGATGGTGAGGCTGAGACTGGGCCACTTGCTACTAGTTGGCATTCAAATAAATTTTTAAATCCTAAGACTGATGGTGCAGTATTACCTATACTTCATTTAAATGGTTATAAGATAAGTAATCCTACTGTTCTTTCAAGAATTAGTGATGAAGAACTTGCTTCATTATTTTATGGATATGGTTGGAAACCTTATTTAGTGGAAGCTTCTAATACAATGGATTTACATAAGAAGATGGCTATAACACTAGATAAGATAATAAAAGAAATAAAAAAGATACAGTATGATGCAAGATATAATAATAAGGTTGCTAGGGTATTTTGGCCAATGATTGTACTTAGAACTCCTAAAGGATGGACAGGACCTAAAGTAGTAAATGGTAAAAAGATAGAAGGAACTTTTAGAAGCCATCAGGTACCTATACCATTAGAGTCTGATGAAGATTTAAAATTATTAGAAAAATGGATGAAGAGTTATCATCCAGAAGAATTATTTGATGATAATGGTCATTTGCTGCCTTATTTAAAAGAACTTGTTCCATATAATCGTATGGGAGCTAATCCTAATGCGAATGGTGGACTACTATTAAAAGAATTAAAAATACCAAGTATTAATAAATATGCTGTTAAGTTTTCTCATCCAGGTGAGATTGAAAAAGAAGATATGCGGGTACTTGGAGAATTTATTAGAGATATTATAAAAAGCAATCCAAATAATTTTAGAGCATTTGGTCCTGATGAAACTATGAGTAATAGACTTTCTCATATTTTTGAAGCAGATAATAGATGCTGGTATTTAACTAAAAAGAAGGATGATGAATACTTATCATATGATGGAAGAATAATGGATTCATATTTAAGTGAACATACTTGTGAAGGTTGGCTAGAAGGATATCTTTTAACAGGAAGACATGGTTTCTTTGCTAGTTATGAGGCGTTTATAAGAATAGTAGATTCTATGGCTAGTCAACATGCTAAGTGGTTAAAGGTAGCTAATGAACTTCCTTGGAGAAAGGATATTGCTTCATTAAATTATATATTAACATCAAATGTATGGCAACAAGATCACAATGGATATACGCATCAAGATCCAGGCTTTATTGATCATCTAGCTAATAAGAAAGCAGACATTGTGAGAGTATATTTACCTCCAGATAGTAATTGCCTTCTTTCATGTTTTGATCATGTTATAAGGACAAAGAATTATATTAATGTTATTGTGGCTTCTAAACATATGCGTCCTCAGTGGCTTACTATGGAAGAGGCTAAAGAACATTGTGCTAAAGGATTGTCAAAATGGGAATTTGCTAGTAATGATAATAAAGGAACTGATATAGTACTTGTTTCAATTGGAGATGCTCCAACACTTGAAAATATGGCAGCGGTATCTATTATAAGAAGTTATCTTCCGGATATAAAGATTAGATTTATTAATGTTGTAGACTTAATGAAATTAGAACCAAATACTAAACATCCTCATGGTCTTACTAATGTAGAATATAATAAGTTATTTACTAAAGATAAACCAATAATATTTAATTATCATGGTTATCCTACATTAATTCATGAGTTAACTTATGAAAGAGAAAATAAAAATATTAGTGTTCATGGTTATATGGAAGAAGGAACTATTACTACACCATTTGATATGAGAGTTAAAAATGAAATTGATAGATATCATATTGTTATTGATATAATTAATCATTTAGAGGTTGGTAAAACTAGAGAGGGTAAAAAGATAATAAGATTAATGGAAGAAAAATTAAAATATCATGATTCATATATACGTGAATATGGAATTGATATGGAAGAAGTAAGGTTATTTAAATGGGAGTAGGAGGACTTTATGGAAAAAGAAAAGTATATTAATAGACAGCCTAATTTTAAGCCTGATGACGTAAAGAGATGGAATGATAGTGAGAATAATATTACTGCTATTCCAATAGAACTTGCTGAGCGCATGCAAAATACTTTTAATGAACTTGCTAAAGCTAATAGTAATGAAAATGATTTTCAAAGAGTGCAGGAAGCCAATGAATTGGTAAAAGCAAATGTTCGCAAGAGAGTAAAACAATTAGAAAATGAAAAAAGAGCAGGATATGTAGCAATAAGTACTTTGACAATAATAGGAACATTGCTAATAGGGGCGATAATATTTATGGTAGTTGGTAATATTATAGGGTGAGTGTGATGAATTTTAATATATTAAATGAAAATAATGAATTTAAACTTGGCACAATTATTACAATATTTAAACTTCCAGATGTTGAAAAAGAAATAGCTTTATTTACAGTAGGTGACTATGATGCTAAAGATTTAGTAAACTTAGAAGTTGCTTATATAAATAAAGATCAAGATGGTTATGACTATATTGAAGAAATAGAAGATGAAAATGTGCTTAAGTCCGCTATGAAAGTAGTAAAGAAAATAATTCAAACAATGGATTAGTAGAGGGGGAATACTATGAAACTAAATAGAAAAGGTTATACTTTAATAGAGCTGTTAGCAGTTGTAGTGGTAATTGGTTTAGTTATTGGATTATCTGCTTATGGTGTTATAACTGCATATAATAATTCTAAGGGTAAAACTACTATTATATCAGAGAGTAGTATAAAGAAATCTGCTAGTGTCTTTTCAGAAGAGAAAGCAAATGATTCTGATAGGTGGATAGATATTAGTAGTGGTAAATATTTTTGTACTACTATTGAAGAACTTATGAATAATGGTCTTCTTGATAAAAAAGCTAAACTAGAAGGAAATAATGTTAAGAAGTATAGTTATATTGTAATTAAAAAAAATAAAGTTACTCTAGTTAATAGTGATCCAAGATTATTAATTAGTGACAATAGTGAAGAAGAAGAATATAAAGTATGTACTGGTAATATTAAAAATGAAGAAATAAAGATATATCCAAGTCTTGATACTGGTACTAGTTATACTGATGAAATAAGAACCCCATTTACTGATGGTGAAGCTGAATCAAGCATTACAGATAGAAAATGTTTATATGGTGATACCTCTGGTAGTATTAATAAAGAGGGAAAAGTAGTAAATAATGAATGTGTCTTTGATAATTTAAAAGATGATACTGATTATTATATTAGAGTATGTATGGAAACAGCAAAAAATAGTACAATGTGTTCTAATACTGAAAGTAGAACTACTAAAAAGATTAAAGATCCTATTATTACTATTAATAATAATGTTAATATTGAATATAAAAATGATGGTATTAATGGGGAGGCTGGATATTACTTTAATTCTACGATAAAAGGAACAAGTAATAAAGATGTACAAGAATGTACTTTGAGTAATAATATATTTACTTGTCAAGATGGTAATACTAAGGAGATTAAAGGATTTACTTGGTATAAGACTTTAGATAATAATATTAATATAACACATACAGAGAATGGTAATGGTAAGATTACTGCAAGAACATTAGATAAAAGTAATAATATGGCTGAATCAGTAAAAGAAATATCAGTATATAAAATAGTATTTAAAAAAGGAACTGCTGATACAATTGGTGGTGTTGCTACGGATATTGAAAAATTATGTACTGCTGAAAAGAGTAAGACTTGTAGTGTTACTTCTCCTAGTGTTGAGAAAAATGGTTATGAAATAATAGGATGGAATACTAGTAATAGTGCTACTACTAGTAGTTGGAATGTTAATACTAGTAAAAGTATATCAACAAATTCTACATATTATCCAATTACTAAATTAAATACTTATACAGTAAGTTATAATGCAAATGGAGGAAGTGGAGCTCCTGCTAGTCAGACAAAGACTACTAATAATAATTTAACTTTAAGTAGTGTTAAACCAACAAGAGTAGGATATACTTTCCAAGGATGGGGTACAAGTAGTAGCGCAACGACAGCTACTTATCAACCAGGGGAAACGTATTCTGATAATAAGAGTATTACTCTTTATGCAGTATGGAAAATTAATAAGGTTAATATAAAATTTAGTACTAATAGTGGTACTGTTCAAACTAGTTCTACTAATGCATCGGGTAATATTTATAAATGGAAGCAAGATAGTAGTGGAGTAGTATCAAGAACTGCTGCAAATGGAAGTACTTATTCTAATCCATTCTTTACATTAAATTATGGAAGTAGTACTGATAGAGATGGATTACCAAATTATAATAATTCAAAATATTTAAATATTACAAAAACTGGTCATAATGCTATATCGGGACAAGAATGGAAATGTTTAAGTGGATGTACATTAAATGGAAAGGTATTTAATCAAGCAACAGTTTATAAAGCAAGTGACTTCTGTGACGCATCTAAGGGAGATTGTACTGTAACATTAGGAGTAAACTGGGTAGCATCTACTTATACAATTACACTAGATAGTCAAGGTGCTACTAGTAGTGGAACAACAAAAGTATATTATCAATATAATACAACTAAGACTATTAATGGAACAGTTTGCTATTATTATACAAATAGTACTTTAACTAATTGTTTATCTAATGGATATAATATTACTAAGCCAACTAAGACAAACCATACATTTAGTGGATATTATACAGGTACTAATGGTAGTGGAACTAATTATGTGAATAGTTCGGGAACATTTATTAATAATGTATATAAAACAACTGGTAATAGAACATTATATGCTAAATGGACAGTAAGTACTAAAAATATGTATGTAAATTCTGATATAGGTTTAAATTGCCGCTTGTCTCCTAGTGCTAGTGGAACTATTAAAACGGCCTTTGTCTGCGGAGCACTTATAACTGTTAATGCTGATCCTACAAATGGTTGGTATTATGTACCGGATTCCGGCTGCTATTCTTCAGGTGAATATTTAAGTACTACGAAACCAACAAATTGTCCTTCTTCAGGTGGTGGTTCTACTGGTGGTGGAACTGCTGGATGCGGAGCGCTATGTAATTGTAAAGATGGAAAAATACAATTAATTGGAGATTGTACTAATGGTAAAGCTGCACCTATATTGAAAAATTATACATGTAAAAATGGTTATTTATATACTAAAGGTGGAGCAAAGGCTTGTCAATAAAGGAGAAATGGTATGGAAAAATTAAATAGAAAAATAGTAATTTATACTATAATTATAATTATTTTGATTTTAACTATTATTGCTATATTGTTTCTTAAATTTACTCATAAGGATAATAATAATGATATAAATATTCCTAATGAAGAGCAAAACGAATTAGAAGGATATTGGAATAGGAATAGTGAAGGTGAGTCATATGGTTCTGATAAACAAAAGTATTCTTTTGCTTTTGCTTCTATACAATATCTTTCTATAAATGATAACACATTAAAAAGATGTACACAAAAAGAGAATAGTGAAGAGTATGAATGTGATGACTATACTTATAAAATAGAAAATAATAATTTAGTATTAACAGAAAAAAATAATAAGAATAACATTACATATACTTATGAAATAAAAGATAATATATTAGTGTTATCAGAAACTATTGATGATTTTACAACTATTTATAAGTATACTAGAGCTAATGGCTAGATTAAAAATAGAACTATCAATTTGATAGTTCTATTTAGTTATCTCATAAAATTCTTTAGGAATATTACTTTTAAATGTCATAACTTTATTATTTAAAGGATTAGTTATTTCTAATAAACTAGCATGTAGGGTTAATCTATTTAAAGGATTAGTTTTACTTTTATACCTAGTATCTCCTAGTATTGGGTGACCAATATCAGACATGTGACATCTTATTTGATTTCTTCTTCCAGTAGATATTAATATTCTAAGTAATGAATATTTATCATTATATGTAATTCTTTCATAATCTGTAATAGAAAATAAACCATCTTTATTTTTAGAAGAATATACTTGTAGTGATTTTGACATTTTTAAATAAGATTCAATATGCCCTTTACTATTAGTTCTTCCTTCAACTACTGCAATATATTCTCTAGTTTTAGCTAAATTGTTCCAGTTATCTTGATATAATTTTTGAACTTTTTGATTTTTAGCAAACATAATAACTCCTGAAGTATCATAATCAAGTCTATGTATTACAAAAACTTTTTTATTTTCTTTTTTTAAGTAATTAGAAACTTCTCTATATAGAGTTTTATTTTTTTCTTTATCATTAGAAATAGTTAATATTTTAGTTGGTTTATCAATTATAATAATATTTTCATCTTCATATATTATTTTTAAATCAAAAGTATTTTCTTTAATATATTTACCAATAGTAATAATATCGTTAGTATTAACAATATAATTATATTTAGTGATCATTTTATCATTAACATAAATGCATTCGTTTTTTAATAATGATTTAATATTATTTTTGGATTTATTTAAATTTTTTCTTAAATAATTATATAGTTCATCTTTTTCTTTAACAATTAATTTATCCATTATATCACGTCCTTATATACATTATATACTAAATATTTAATTTAATAAATATCATGACTAAAATTAGTGTTATTTTCATATATTTATTTAGGTGATTCTATGAAAAAAATATTAGTATTGTTAATGATATTAACTTTGTCTATACCTTATACTGTAAAGGCTAATACTAGTAGTGCTTCTTCATATATATTAATGGATGATACTACTTCGAGAGTATTAGTTGGTAAAGATATTCATAGTAAAAGGTTAATTGCTTCAATTACTAAGATAATGACTGCTACTTTAGCTATAGAAAGTGGAAAGTTAGATGAAATGGTAGTAGTAACTGACGATATATTAAAAGCGTATGGTTCTGGAATATATATTGAAGTAGGTGAAGAAATACTACTAAGAGATTTAGTATATGGATTAATGCTTAGAAGTGGTAATGATGCCGCTACTATGATAGCGGTTTTTGTAGGTGGCAGTGAAGAAGAATTTATAAATATGATGAATAAAAAGGCTAACGAAATAGGAATGAAAGATACAACTTTTAATAATCCTAGTGGATTACCTACACCAGAAGGCAATTATTCTTCGGTGTATGATATGGCACTTCTTACTAGGTATGCTATGCAGTATAATGATTATCGTGAAATAGTAAAAACTAAAAAATATAAAGTTACTACTAATAAAAAGACATATCTTTGGGATAATAAAAATAAATTATTAAGATATGACTATATAACAGGTGGCAAAACAGGATATACTGAAGAATCCGGTAGAACTTTAGTTAGTACTGCTTCTATTGATGATATGAATTTAATTGTAGTAACTATAAGAGATTCAGATGATTGGAATACACATTTGGATTTATATAATTATGCTAAAGAAAATTATATTGGTTATAGAGTATTAAATAAAAGTAAATTTCGTGTTTATGGTGATAAATATTATCAAAAAGATAAACTTTATATTAGTAAAGATATTTATATACCACTGAAAAAAGAAGAATCTAGATCTTTGGTTAGTCATATTATTTTAGAAAAAAAGAAAGATTACAATAGTAATGATAAAGTAGGGAGAAATCAAATATTTTTAGGTGATAAATTATTATATGAAGAAGATATATATATTATAAAAAATAAAAGTATAAATAAGAAGAATATATTTAATAAAATAAGAGAGTGGTTTAGTGATTAATTATCTTTGGGGAAGTTTTATATTATTAGGTATAATATTTAGTATCATTACAAAAAATGATAATATTACTAATACTCTTTTAACATCTGGTACTAAAGGGATAGATATGATATTAGGTATTTTACCTTTAATGTGTTTATGGCTTGGTACTATGAAAATAGCAGAAGAATCTGGATTATTAGATATTATATCAAAAAAACTTTCTAAAATAGTGTGTTTTTTATTTCCGGAAATACCTAGTGGGGATAAAGCTATAGGGTATATATCTTCAAATATTGTTATGAATATGTTAGGACTTGGAAATGCTGCGACTCCTTTTGGATTAAAAGCTATGGGTGAACTTAAAAGATTAAATAATAATAGTAGTGTTGCATCACGATCAATGATAACATTTTTAGTTATTAATACTTCTTCGGTGACTATTATACCTACTACTATAATAAGTTTAAGACTAGTAAATGGAAGTTTAAATCCTACGGATATAATACCCGCTACTATTATAACTACTTTTTTATCTACTATTTTTGCTTTAATACTTGATCGAATATTTTATATTATATGGAGAAGAAAATATGATTAATTATTTTATACCTGTAATAGTAATAATTATAATTGTATATGGTATTTATAAAAAAGTAGATATTTTTGATACTTTTATATTAGGAGTAAAAGAAGGAATGAGATTATCTATAAATTTATTTCCTACAATATTTACTATGATTATTGCTATATCTATAATAACTGATAGTAATATTATTAATTATGTTTGTAATCTATTAAATAATTTCTTTATTAAAATAAATTTTCCTAGTCAAGTATTACCATTAGCATTATTAAGACCTATATCTGGATCTAGTTCACTTGTTGTTTTGAATGATATTTTGGCAAAACATGGAACTGATACTTTTATAGGTAGATTGGCATCAGTAATGCAAGGGTCTACTGATACAACAATATATATAATAAGTATGTATTTTGCTAGTATAGGTATTAAAAAAATAAGATATTCATTATTAGTAGGTTTATTAGCAGATTTATTAAGTGTTATATTAAGTGTAGTAGTGGTTAGTATATATTTTAAATAAATACAACTAAAAAATTATAAAAATATCAATACTTTCTTGAAATATATATTTGTTTATGATAAAATTAATTTATAAAATAAAGAGAGAGGAGTGACCCCCTATGAACATGAAAGAATTAATAAAAATTAACAACTTGTTAACTAGTACTTTTGTACGTGTTGGGGGGGGGCAAAAATCTAATCTAAATATAATAAATAATAATATAAATAAAGACTATGAAATAACTAATAGAAATATTAGTGATTTTTCATAGTCTTTTTACTATGGAGGAATAATTATGAATAAGTATAAGTTATATATGATAT
>ERZ857998.152-NODE-152-length-104889-cov-7.092241_pt1 | contig 104889 bp, 111 predicted proteins | sample MGYA00519954_ERZ857998 | MGnify/ENA primary metagenome ERZ857998 (study PRJEB31778, sample SAMEA3449424) | human gut metagenome | biome: human gut; feature: human-associated habitat; material: faeces | place: United Kingdom | collected 2010/2012 ...
TAAATATTGAAGATGATGCATCTAATAATGCTTGTAATATAAAAAATTTCTTAGCATTAATTTTTCTAATATCTAGGTAATTCCAGTTTTTTGTAAATAAACAATATATAAATAAACCAATAATAATTATAACTGCATAATTAAAAACTACATACATTGGATTTTGATATTCAGTAACATATATTTTATTTAAAAAATTAGAAATACCATTAAATAATACAAAACCATAAGAATACATAATTGCTTTTTGTTCTAACTTTTTATCTATTTGATTTTTTGAATCAGTCTTATTTTTAGCAACCATAATAGATAAAATTACTAATATAGTAGAAACAAATAATTGTAATAGTGTACAATTTTCTTTTAATACTATAATACCCAATAAAAATGTAACAACTACTTTTGCCTTAGAAATAGATGATGTAATTGCTACTTTTCCATACTTAGTAGCTGAAATCATACAATAAAATCCTATTGACTGCATTAAAATCCCTGGGAACATATTTATCATATCAGCAACATTTAATTTTGTTATAAACTCTGGATTAGTTATCATACTAACTACAATCATAATTAAATGATATGATAATAACCCCATTAATGCAATTCTTTTTGGCTCATTATTTGAACACTTCTTTAAAGCAACTGCTGTAAAACCACCAATGATGGTTGATAATAAACACCAATATAACCACATATATTTTTTCTCCTAATTTTCGTATATATCATCATTTATTTTTAATATCATTCTTCTGTAATGAGTTTTAAATCCTAATCTTTCATATAAATCTCTAGCAATGTTTTCTCCAATTACTTCTAACGATAAATCTTTATTTTTAACTTTTGCTAATTCTATTATTTGGTTTAATGCAATAGTGCCAATTCCATTATTTCTATATTTTTCATCTATAAAAAATCTATATAAATATATTTCTTTTTCATAATTTTTAATCCCAATAAATCCAACCATCTTATTGTTATATAAGATTTTATAATATTCTTCATTTTCTTTAAATTTTAATTCTTCTGGTTTTATTATTCTTAATTGGTATATTGGATCTACTGTATTATGATGTTGCCATTCTTTTATAATCCATTCTCTAAAAAAATCATTATTATCTTTTTCTAATTTAACTTCTATCTTTTCCATTTAAACCATTCCTTAATTTATATATTTTACAAATGCTTTATCTACGTTTTCATCATATCCTAATTTATTATATAATTTATGTGCTTCTTTTCTTTGAACTCCACTAAATAACCAAATACGGCTTACATCTTCATAACTTTTTACAATTTCTTCTGCTTTAATCATTAATTTAGTTGCTATTCCTGATTTCCTGTATTCTTCAAAAACAGCTAAATTCCAAATGGTTGCTTCTTTTCCGGATGGCATTGTTAAAATATTTAAAGTTACAGTTCCAACTAAATTATTTTCTATATAATATCCTAATACATAAATATCGCTGTTATTTTTAGATACTTCATAAAATCTTTCCGCTTTTGAATTGCTTGTATTACTATTAAAAACTTGTTTCATAATTTTTTGTAATTGTTCTAAATCTTTTTCATAATTCGTATCTTTATCTAAACTATTAATATAATTTGAATTTGCAAATTGTATTTTTACAGTGGAAGAAGTTAAGAAAAGATTAAGAGCAAATAGTAATTATGATATGTCTATAGACTATCTACTAATGAATATGTGGAAGGAGATTAATGGTGAAAGAAGTAGTAGGTATTAAATTTAAAAAGCCAGGTAAAATATATTTTTTTGATCCAGCAGGCTTAAAGTTAAATTTACAGGATACAGTTATAGCTGACACTGCAAATGGTGAGGAATTTGCTAAAATAGCTATGGCTAATAAATTAATGCCTGATGAAAAGATTATAGAACCTTTAAGAAAAGTATTAAGAGTTGCTACAAAGAAAGATATAAGACAAAATGAAGAGAACAAGCAAAAAGAAAAAGAAGCTTTTAAGATTGCATTAGATAAGATTGCAAAACATAAATTACCAATGAAGCTTATAGATGTAGAATATAAATTTGATAGATCAAAAATATTATTCTATTTTACAGCAGATGGTAGAATTGACTTTAGAGAATTAGTAAAAGATCTAGCTGCAATATTTAAGACTAGAATAGAACTTAGACAAATTGGTGTAAGAGACGAAGTTAGAAGAATGGGTGGCAATGGAGTTTGTGGAAGAGAGCTTTGTTGCTGTAGTTTTCTAAATAACTTTGATGCAGTTTCTATAAAAATGGCTAAAGAACAAAACATGTCACTAAATCCATCTAAAATATCCGGAGTATGTGGTAGATTAATGTGTTGTTTAAAATATGAACAAGAGGCATATGAAGAAAAATTGGGAAGGTTACCAAAAGTAGGTTCTATAGTAGAAACAGTTGATGGAGAGGGAACTGTAGATAGTGTAGAAATTCTTAAAGAAAATGTAAGAGTAAAATTTGAAGATGATGATGGATATCATTATAAAAGATATAAAGCAGAGGATGTAAAGCTAATTAAAGCAAGCGAGACAGAGGAAATTGACCCAGAAGAAAAAGAAAATGAAAAAGAATTAGAAGAGCTTGAAAATTTAGCAAAAAATGATATATTAGTAGAAGACGAAATGTAGCAAAAAATATAGTAATGAAAGGTGGTGAATATTATGGCATATAAAATAACAGATAAATGTATAAGTTGTGGAGCTTGTGCAGCAGAATGTCCAGTAGGATGCATTTCACAAGGAGATGATAAATTCGTAATAGATCCAGAAGCTTGTATCTCTTGTGGTACATGTGCGGGAGTTTGCCCAGTTGAAGCTCCAGAAGAAGCGAACGATTAGTTTGTTTGGGGTAGATATCTGGTTGCAGCGCCAGAGAAAAAATAATTACATAGATTAAAATAGGTTCTACAATTATAGAAATTGAATAATAATTGTAGGACCTATTTTAAATAAGGGTTCCTTAAGCGAAAGTACAGATTGTTCTATTGACCCATTAATAAAAAAATTTAATTGCATAATATAAGAAAAAAAGCTAAATTAATTAAAAACTAATCTAGCTTTTTACGTTTAGATAATAAATGCGATTTATTAATATATATTATATGAAATAGAGAAAAATTAGTCAATACCTAACTTTTCTTTCAAACCTTCTTGCAAAACTTGAGAGAAATTAATATTATTTTTTTCTGCTAAGTAATTTAACCATTCTGGTATAGTTAATGTTTTTTTAATAGATTTATTATTGAATTTTTTACGATATTCATCCATATCAATACCTACTAATGAAATAAATTGATTTTTACCTAAATTAATGTTAGAAAAATCTAATGTTGGGGATGGAAAGCGTGTAAAATTATCTAAATATAATCCCATAGCATCTTGTGCCATTAAGTAAGCATTTTGGATACTGTCTCCAAAAGTTGAGCATCCTTTTAAATCGATAAATTCAACATTATAACATTTACCATCATAAGTAAATATTGCTGGAAAGACAGTTAGTTGATTCTTCATTTTATTACCTCCAATTAATAAAATAGAAAGGAGAAAAAAGCATGGCAAACAAACACATATCATAAATTTAAAGCTCCTCCTAAATATACTTTAAATTTATATTAATTAGGAAGGGCAATTTATTTTAGCCCAGTCCTTTTTAGTATTGCTTCAGCTGTTCCGATTGGAATATCTTTATTATGTATAGGGATAATCTCTATTTTATTTCCGCTTTTTCATTTTCAAATGAGAACCTTTTTGAGAGACCCTTTGCCAACCATCTTGCTGTAGCAATTTGATTAGCTATTTGCATCGCATTTATTATCCTCCTTTCTAATGAATATTTTACTACGTATCAATACGTATATCAAGAGCGATTTAAATATTTTTAAATATAATAGATAAAAAAATAGAGCACTGCTAAAGGAGATGTACAAATGGAAATAACTTGGCTAACTAGAAGAAAAAGTTTCGAAGAGATTAAGCCAAATAGAAAGGTAAGATATGAACAAATCTTAGAAAGTTTATGTATGGGAAATAAAACTGCTAAAAAAACTTGTAAATACACAGGAAAAACAGTTACAGTTTATAAAATAACAAAATTAGGGTTTGAGGCTATAAATAATAAAGATATACATAAAAAAAGTTAAGATTATAAAATCTTAACTTTTTAAAAATATACTTAATAAAAATCGGGATTTTAAGGAGTGACCTCAAATCCCGATTAAAGTTTATTCTTTATTTGTCATTTCTTCTAATTGTAATAATTCGTTCCATCTCTTATCAACTATTCTTTGGAATTCTTCTATCATCCACTCGTTTCCTGGTTTAAACATATGTCTAAAACGTTTTTGTGGTTTTAGGAATTCTTCTACTGGAAGTTTTTTTGCTGGTTTATATGTTATTTTATATTTACCATCTACGACTTCATATAGTGGCCAATAACATGTATCTGCAGCTAATTTGTTGATTTGCATTAAATCTTCTGTTGGGTATCCCCATCCTCTTGGGCAAGGAGCCATTACATTTAAGAATGTTGGTCCTTCTGTATATATTGCTTTTTCTGCTTTTTCATATAAATCTTTAAAATTAGTCATAGCAAGAGTTTGAGCAACATATGGTAAATGATGTGATACCATTATTTCTGTTAAGTCTTTTCTCTCTTGTGCTTTACCTGGGATAACTGTTCCAGCAGGTGAAGTTGTTGTATCTGCAAATTTAGGTGTTGCAGAAGAACGTTGAATACCTGTGTTCATATATGCACCATTATCGTAACATACATAAACCATATCATGACCTCTTTCCATAGCACCAGAAAGTGATTGTAAACCTATATCATAAGTTCCACCATCTCCACCGAATGCGATGAATTTTGTATGTGTATCTTCTTCTAATTTTCCTTGTTTCTTTAAAGATTTGTATGCAGCTTCAACACCAGATAGTGTACTACCAGCATTTTCGAAAGCTGTATGAATAAATGAATCTGTCCAAGATGTATATGGGTATGTAAATGTAGAAACTTCCATACATCCAGTAGCTGTAGCAATTACAGCATGATCTTCTGGTTTTAATGCACGCAAAACCATTCTAGCAACTGGTGGAGCTCCACAACCTGCACACATTTTATGTCCTTCAGAAAATCTTGAAGGTTTATTTGCGACTACTTCTTTTAAATTATATGGCATTATTTTTCAGCTCCTTTCGTTCTTAATCCTAAATGTCTATAAGGATTATCAATTTTTCCTGTTTTTACGATTTCTAATAAATCATTATAAACTTTTTCTATATCATCAGATTTTGTATCTCTACCACCAATTCCATAGATATAACTTACTGTTGGTACATGAATATTATTTACATACATACCAGATGTAACGTCTGTAAATAATGCACCACCTGCAGCATTTAAAGAATCTGCTTTATCTAATACTGCAACTGCTTTTACATTTGCTAAAGCTTTTGCAATTTCTTCTGCAGGGAATGGTCTAAATACACGAACCTTTAATAGTCCAGCTTTAATACCTTTGCTACGTAAATCATCTACTACGAATTTTGCAGTACCTGCTGTAGAGTTCATACAAACAATAGCAACATCTGCATCTTCTAATTTATATTCTTCGAATAAACCATATTTTCTACCTGTTAATTTTTCAAATTCTTCTGCTACTTCTAAAATAACTTTTTTAGCATTTTTCATAGCTTGAGATTGTTGAGCCTTATGTTCGAATAAATATCCTTGTAAATCTAAAGGTCCCATAGAAATAGGTTCTTTACTATTTAATAAGTAATGTTCTGGTTTATATGTACCAACAAACTCTTTTACTTTATCATCTTCTACTAAATCTATTGTTTCTATAGAATGTGATGTAATAAATCCATCTTGGCAAACCATTAATGGTAATAAAACATCTTTATGTTCTGCAATTCTATGAGCCATTAATAAGTTATCATATGCTTCTTGATTACTTTCTGAGAATAACATTATCCATCCAGCATCACGAACACCCATTGCATCAGAGTGATCATTGTGGATATTTAATGGTCCAGATACAGCTCTATTAACAAGTGACATTACTATAGGTAAACGTAATGATGAAGCTATATATATCATTTCCCACATGAAAGATAATCCGTTTGAAGATGTAGCTGTCATAGCTCTAGCACCTGCGGCTTCTGCACCAACACAGGCACTCATTGCACTATGTTCACTTTCTACTGCTACGAATTCTGTATCAACGGCACCATTGCTAACAAAAGTAGAAAAATATTGTGGTATTTCTGTTGATGGTGTAATAGGGAAGGCAGCAACAACGTCTGGATTTATTTGTTTCATAGCTGTAGCTGCAGCTTCATTACCACTTAAACGTTCTCTAATACTCATTATTCAACTCCCTCCTCTTCCATTGAGATTGCTTTGAAAGGACAAACTGTGGCACAAACGCCACATCCTTTACAATAATCATAATTAAAATCTGTTCTTTTCATATCTTTTCCAACTGGAATTGCATTTTCTGGACAAACAGGGAAGCATAATCCACATTGTTTACATTTTTCACTATCAAATATAGGTTTCATGCTTCTCCAATCTCCAGTTTTAACTTCGCGAGAATTTCCAGCATTATATATTGTTCCTCCAATTGTCATATCTTCCATTGGAGTTGAGTTATTTATATTTGTCTTATCCATTTTAAAACTCCTTTCTTTTGAACTTTAGGGACGGGGCTTAAAGTTCATTCGTATACATAATATAGAACTCTAAGTGAAATTTTATACAGGGAAAAAAGGAACGTCCCCAAATCCCTATTGTATTTCTACGACTCTTTGTAATGCTATTTCTAATGCTTTCATATTTCCACCTATAACTTCTGGTTTCTTTGCAAATTTGTGTTTAAAAGAACCTTCCATATCTTGTAAGAATTCTTTTTCAGGAATAATTCCTGTTACTTTAACAACTGCAGCAAGCATAGGAGTATTTGGAAAATACTTTCCTAAAGCTTCGATAGAAACAGTTCTTGCATCTATTGTATATATGTGTCCTTTATATCCTTTTAATAATCTTTTTAGTGTTTCACCGTCTTTTGTAGTATTAATAATAATTGCTCCAGATTCTTTTAAACCTGCAGTAACATCTACAGAATTTAATAAAGTGTCATCAACAACTACTACATAATCTGGATTGTAAATATTACAATGTATTCTAATAGGTGTTGTACTAATTCTGTTATAAGCAGTTATTGGCGCACCCATTCTTTCAGCTCCGTATTCAGGAAATCCTTGGATATATTTTCCTGTGTTAAATGCTGCATCAGCTAATAACAAAGAAGCTGTTTTTGCACCTTGACCACCTCTACCATGCCATCTAATTTCAATTAAATCGTTCATTGGTTTGAAATTACCTCCTTTTAGTAAATTTACGTATAAATATACACTTAAAGTATATTCTTAAAAGCCGTAAGTGTCAAGGCAATTTGTTAGAATTAATGGTCATAAAAAAATAAAAATCTTAAGTAGACATAATATTAAAAAAGTGATATACTATAAAGGCTAAAAGCAAGTTGAAAAGATTAAAGGAGGATTATTATGCTTATTAAAACAAAATTAAGACCCAAGGAGCAAAATGAATTTAATCGGTATTTTGGAGATTTAAAACACTCCATTACACCGATTGAGGGAACTAGTAGACAAATCCAAGAGCGGATTGAAGACGAGAAAGTAAGTTCACAAATAATCTTATCAAGTGAAAAGTTGTTTATTCAAGATATTAAAGGAGAAGCTGTAGGTAGAATACACAAAAATTTGCTTACAAATATTTATAGGGATATGAATAATGTCCAACGTTTTATGCTAAGAGCTTTTGTTGAATTGGAAAAAAATACGCTCCCAATTGTTTCAAATTCTCAAGTTGGAGATTTTATACAGGGGTTAGAAGATGATGAAAAAGTAATGATTTACAATCAACTTTTAGACTTCTTCAAGTATTTTAAAGACAGAGAGTCTACCGGAGATACAGAAGTTTGTGTACTAGCGGCAGATAGCACGTCAATTTGTGGAGCAATTACACAAAGCACCGATTTGCGCTTCATTAAACTTCCTAAGCAAATTCAAGAAAAGGTATATTTATTAGAACTAGTAGAAGGGCAGATAAATATACTAAAATATTATTACTTGATGGTGCTAGATATTATCTTACATCCTTTCTTCGAAAATACTATATATGCAATAGAACAAGACAGACCATTATATTGGTGTATAGTTAGCTTGTTAAAAAAATTGGATGAACATATTAGTGATTTTTGGAGAGAAAGAGCAAGGGTTATATTAGAGAAGTATTTTGATTATATTGAAGGAGCAGAAGTGCTTTACAATGAACTTTTTGAAGGTGACAAAGGACATGGAAAGGAACTACTGAAGGAGAATTATTACTTTAATATAGCGACAGGAGTTCTAATGAACAGTGATATTCAAATACGATTTTTCTATGAAATGAATAAAGAGGAAAAGAATATTGTAATAAACCAAGCTGTTTCCTTCGCAAGAAGAATAAATACCTTATTAGTTAAAGATTTAGAGAGAATCTCACCAGAGGTGTTTTATCATCCAAGAGAACATGAGACAGAGCTGGAAGAAATTTTTACCTACCTTAAGATGTTCAGATTTACTCATAGAACCTTAGAAGAAGTAATGTTAAAAAAGGGAATGAGTAAAAAAGAATGGATTTATGTAAAAAATTTGTTAAGGACAGTATATGAAGAGGAACATATGCAAAGAATTGAGGAACAATGTTTACATCATGTGAATAATTACTATACTATCATTAGTAACATTGCTTTAAATTATTCGTTGCAGTCGGCAAGTTCTGTAAATGCAAATTTATTAGAACTTTGTAAATATGAGCTAGCATATAAACTAGCTATTCAAGAAAAGACAGAAGAGGAAAAAGCAGCGTTAAAAGACATTGAACTCTTATATAAGCTGATGGATGTTCCTTTTAAAGCGTATCTGGATAAGGATCTAATGATAGAAGCCCAGCGAAAAAAAGGGATATCAGAATGGATGATAAATCTATTTGTATTTATTTGTGAAGATGAGTAGAAAAAAGGATGAAGCAGGATGTTATCCTGCTTTTTTCCTGTCTAAAAATATGGACTAAGAAAACGTATAAATCTTACGCAAATAAGGTTTCTAACATTGACTTTTTATACTTTTTCATATATTATAGTAATGTCAAATTTTATGTATAAATGAGATATAAAAGCACTAGCTTAAGGAGGAAGATTTATGGGAGAAGTAATAGTTATAACATCTGGTAAAGGAGGAGTAGGAAAAACGACTACAACAGCTAACTTAGGTTCTGCCCTAGCATTAGAAGGAAAAAAAGTAGTATTAGTAGATACAGATATAGGACTTCGTAACTTAGATGTCGTAATGGGGTTAGAAAATAGAATTGTTTACGATATCGTAGATGTTGTAGAAGAAAAATGTAAATTAAGACAAGCATTAATAAAAGATAAACGTTTTCAAGAATTATTCCTATTACCTGCTGCCCAAACAAGAGATAAAAGTGCAATAACAGAAGAACAAATGAGAGATTTAACAAAACAGTTAAAAGAAGAATTTGACTATATTTTAATAGACTGCCCTGCTGGTATAGAACAAGGTTTTAAAAATGCAATCGTAGGGGCAGATAAGGCAATAGTTGTAACAATGCCAGAAATTTCAGCGATAAGAGATGCTGATAGAATAATAGGATTATTAGAATCATCAGAAATCAAGAATCCGCAATTAATTATAAATAAATTAAGACCAGAAATGGTTAGAAAAGGTAAAATGATGGATGTTGATGATATAGTAGATTTATTATCAATAGAACTTTTAGGAGTAGTACCAGATGATGAATATGTAATTACTCAAACAAATAAAGGGGAACCTGTTATATCTAACAGAAAAGCACCTTCAGGTAAAGCATATATGGAAACTGCTAAGCGTATTCTAGGGGAAGATATAGAAGTAACAATACCAGGAAGAGAAAAAGGATTCTTGGCAGCTTTAAAAAGATTTTTTAAAAGAAAATAATTAGCATTGGAGGTAAAATATGTTCGAAAATATAGTAGGTTTCTTCAAAAAATTATTAAAAAAAGAAGAGGAAGAAGAAAACAATAAAGATATGGCAAAAGAAAGATTACATCTAGTTTTAATGCAAGATAGGGCAAATGTTTCAGCAGACTTTTTAGAAATGATGAAACAAGAAATTATAGATGTAATTAAAAAATATATAGATGTAGATGAAAAAGAAATTGATGTTCATTTAACAAGTAAGACTAACGAAGATGGTACATCAGCAGCTCCAGCATTATATGCAAATATTCCGATTGTTAGTATTAAACATACAGGGGAAATGGATGACGAAGTAGTAGAAAAAGTTCAAGAACAAGAGATAGAAGAGAAAAAAGATAATAATCAAGAGACTCAAAATGCAAAAACAGATAAAGAAACAGCTAATAAAACAGAAATCAAAAAAGAAGAAAATAAGGAAGAAACTGTATTAGAAGCTAAAAAAGAAGAGGTAAAAGTAGAAGAGATAAAAACAGAAAAAGAGTCTAAAGAAAAGGAAAAAACTAAAAAGGATGAAGAAGTAAAAACTGAAAAAGAAAAAACAGTTAAACAAGAAGAGAATGTTTCAAATGAAGAAGAGAAAGCTACTACAGATGTAAAAGATGATGATAAAAAAGATACAGAGCCTAAAGAAACAAATAATGAGCAAGTAAATGCAGGAGTAAAAGAAAATAATATAAGTACAAAACAAGAAAACAAAAATATAATAACAAATTCACAAGTAAAACAAGAACCTGTGATACATAATAATAGAAAAAGAAGAAATAAAAGAAGAAAAGGAAGAAGATAAACAAGGGATGTATAACAAATAAAAATAAATTACGTAAAGGATGAAAAATGAAAAAGAAAATTTTAAAAAATATCGACTGGGGAATTTTTATATGTTGTATTTTATTAGTAATAATAGGAATGATAGCCTTGTTCTCTGCAACTTATGATTCTGAAGATACAAGTTTGCAAAGACAATTAATATGGTTTGTTATTTGTATTCCGGTAGTCTTTATTATAATATTCATAGACTACGAAGCAATAGCAAAAATATCGCCGATTCTGTATGGAATTGTTTTAATACTGTTGGTTATAGTATTATTTACAGATCCGGTTAATGGAGCTACAAGCTGGTTTAATTTAGGATTCCTTTCTATTCAACCAGCGGAATTTGCTAAAATAGCTGTAATTTTGTTTTTAGCTCTAGTCTTGTGTAAAATACAAGAAAAGGGTAAAAATGAGATAAATAGACCTACAAAATTATTAATAGCTTTAGCAGTAGTAGCAATTCCAGTACTTTTAATAATAAAACAACCAGATTATGGTACAGCAGCAGCGTTTTTAGTAGCAACAGTAATGATATTATTTACAGCTGGAATAAATAAAAAATATATTATAGGAACTATTTTATTAGTAGTTATAGCAGTTCCTTTATTATACTTTTTTGTATTACCAGAACATGCAAAAGACAGAATCGAAGTATTTTTAAATCCAGAGTCAGACCCACGTGGTTCAGGATACAATTTAACACAATCAAAACTTGCAATAGGAGCAGGTCAATTAACAGGAATGGGATTACTAAAAGGAAATCAAACACAGCTAGGTTTCTTATATCCAAAAACAACAGACTTTATATTTTCTGTTATTGGCGAAGAGATGGGCTTTATAGTTGCAGGTAGTGTAATAATAATATATGTAATACTAATAACAAAATCAATCTATGTGGCTAAGACTGCAAAAGATGACCTTGGCACATATATTGCAATAGGAATAGCTGGAATATTCTTATTCCACATGGTAGAAAATATAGGAATGACAATGGGATTATTACCAATAACAGGTGTTCCATTACCATTTGTAAGTTATGGAGGAAGTTCATTATTAACTAACTTTATTTTAATAGCATTACTGTTAAATATAAGTGGTAGAAGACAAAAAGCAATATTTATAGAATAAAAAAGCAAATACAAGATTTTTTACACATTAGTAAATGTTAGGAAATCTAGCATCTGCCATAAGTATCTAGTACAGAAAGTTGAAAGTAAAAGCTTTCAACTTTTGCAGTTAAACATAAATTAGAATTAAGGAGAGAAAAAATTTGTATTTAAAAAGTATAAAGATTGGAAATTTAGAATTAGACAATAATGTGTTTTTAGCACCTATGGCAGGAATTACAGATAAATCATTTAGAATTTTATGCAAAGAAATGGGTGTAGGACTTACTACAACAGAAATGGTAAGTGCAAAAGCAATTTATTATCATGATAATAAAACTAAAAAATTATACAATTTAGATGGAGAAAAAAGACCAATTAGTATTCAATTATTTGGGAGTGATATAGAAGCGATAAAATATGCTACACAAGAGGTGGATAAGCTTGCTGATATTATAGATTTTAATATGGGATGTCCAGCTCCAAAGATAGTAAAAAATGGAGACGGAAGTAATCTACTATTGCACTTAGATTTATTAGAGAAAATAGTTGGTGCAATAAGAGAAAATACAGATAAACCAATTACTTTAAAAATAAGAAAAGGCTGGGATGAAAATAGTGTTGTTGCTGTAGAAACTGCACAAATAATCGAAAGAGCTGGAGGAGATGCTATTACAATCCATGGTAGAACTAGAAAAGAGTTTTATTCTGGAAAAGCTGATTGGGATATTATAAAAAAAGTAAAAGAAAGCGTAAATATTCCAGTAATAGGTAATGGAGATATAGTAGATGAAGAAACAGCAGAAGCAATGTTTAAATATACAAATGTAGATGGAATAATGATTGGGAGAGCAGCTTTTGGGAACCCGTGGATTTTTAGAGAGATAATACATTATTTAAAAACTGGGGAGAAATTAGAAAAACCAACTTTAGATGAAAGATATAGCACAATGGTAAGACATATAAATATGGAAATAGAAGAAAGAGGAGAAGAAGTTGCAATAAAAGAGATGAGAAAGCAATTAAGTTGGTACATAAAAAATTTAAAAGATTCAAGTCAAATGAGAGATAAAATAAATAAAATAATAGATAAAGAACAATTGCTAAATGAAATAAAAGCATATTTCGAATATCTAAAAAATAATTGAATAAAATTAGAGAAAGAATAGTATATATACTATTCTTTTTTTGATATAAGAATTTAATTTGGGAGGAATTTATGAAAAAAAATAAATTAATTATTTTCTTTATTTTAGCAATAATTATTGTTTTTACAATTATTTTTTATTTAATTAATAATAAAAAAATCGAAATTGGGAATAATGATAATAATCAAATTTTAAATATGAACTCGTATAAAGCAAAAATAGAGGTAACAGTGGTAAGTAATAAAAATACTAATAAGTATAAAATGACACAAGAATATAAAAAGGGAGAATACTGCATGCAAGAAGTAGAAGAACCAGAAAATATAAGAGGAGTGAGAATAGAATACAGCAATAATACATTAAGTTTAAAAAATACTAATATGGATCTTACAAATATATACGAAAATTATAAATATATGGCAGAAAATAATTTATTTTTAAATGAATTTATAGATAATTTTAACAATAGTAGTAATTCAAAACATGAAGAAAATGAAAATGAGATTATATTATCAACGGATTGTAAAACTCAAGAAAATAAGTATCAAGTAAAGAAAAAATTGACAATAGATAAAAAAACAAATAAACCAAAGAAATTAGAAGTACAAGATATTAACCAAAATATAACTGTTTACATATTATATAATGAGATAAGTTATAAGTAGTAAGAAGCTATTTTCTTTATCTCGAGCTAGTATTTAAAACAAGATATATACTAATAATAGGAGTGAAGAAAATGAATATAAAAAGAGGCGACATGTTTTATGCAGACTTAAGTCCTGTTGTTGGCTCAGAACAAGGAGGAATTAGACCAGTTTTAATAATACAAAATGATTTGGGAAACAAATATAGTCCAACTGTAATTGCAGCAGCAATTACATCTCAAAAAACTAAAAATAAGTTGCCTACGCACATAGAAATTAATTCAAAAGATTTTGGTTTAAAATCAGATTCGATAGTACTTGCGGAACAAATTAGAACAATAGATAAAAGTAGATTAAAAGAGAGAATAGGACATATAGACAATGACGAAATTATAGGGAAAATAAATAATGCTCTTGGTGTTAGTTTCGGTTTAGGCGAATAGAGAGCAAAAGAACGTTCTTATTTTCCTTTTATAGGAAAATAAAAGCGTTCTTTTATTTGTATAAATTTGTGTACTAGAAATTTAATTATTAAAAAACTATCTAAAATCCCGGTTTTACCGGGATTTTAGGAACGTCTCCCCAATCCCTCCCGAGGGGCAAAAATCCCTATACTTGTAATTTTTTTATTATTTTAATCTCTTCATATAATTTGTCTACAATTTCTTTTCTTGTTAAATACGCTGTTTGATATTCATGATAAATTTTATGAATATTTTCGAAATTTTCGCCTTCCTGAAATAGCATTTCCATCCCTTCTTTATAATAATTTTTCTTTTTTTCGGAATGGGCTTTATCCATTTTTTCCTCATATTCTAAGATTTGTTCAATTCTTTTTATTTGATCTTTTAAATAGTCAACATAACCTGTAACACAACTAATTTCATAGTAAGTATCATCAATAACAACTTTAAATAAAGCTTTTACAACTTTTTTATTAAGTTTACCTAATTTTACGCCTTGTGCGGCATTATCTAGAGCTGCAACTTTAATATTTGGTTCTGTATCTTTTATTAAATCTTTTAAGGTATCAGATATGTGAATATGAGTTTTATATTGTCTTTTAGTAACTAATGCATCATAGTCATCTGCAACTTTTATTATTTGATCTTCGTATGGAATTAAATTTCCAACCAATCCTTCAGGATATCCCATACCATCTAAAGTTTCATGATGATATTTTGGCCCTAGTGCATAAGGTCTTAATTTAATATCATCCATACACATTTTATAACCTATAAGTGTATGTGTTTTCATGATAGCGAATTCTTCGTCTGTTAGTTTATCAGGTTTATTTAGTATTTTGGCGGGAATAAACATTTTACCAATGTCATGTAAATATGCACAAATCGTACAATAAGCAGTAAAATTTTTATCGCAACGCAAATATTCGCACAACCTACAGGTAATGCTTGCAACATTTTCACTATGAATTCTGGTAAAAGGGTCTAAACTATCTAGCATAGTTAATTGATACCTCATAGTAACATCTAAATTATATGATTTTAAAGTTGTTTTATCATAAAAATCAAATTTTTGGTCAAACATTAAATACTCCTCTTTTGTAAAATTATTCGTCATTTTCATATAGCCCACAGACACCAAATCAAAAATTTAGACTGTGGTTTAAATTTTTAATTTTCTAATTTCTTTTAATTCTGCGTTTAATTTATCTATTTGCTCATTTTTATTAATAAGAGCTTGCTTAAATTGTTCAAAGATTTCTTCAAAATTTTCTACAGTTTCGCCTTTATCAAAAAGCATTTTCATTCCTTCTAAATAATAATTCTTTTGCTTTTCAGAATTAGAAGAATTCATTTTATCATAATATTTTTTTATTTCTTTTAATCTTTTTATATTATCTTTTAAATAATCTAAATAGTTAAATGCACAAGAAATTTCATAAATTGTATCATCTATTACTACTTTTTTTAAAGCTTTTGTAGCTGGTACATTATTTTTTCCATTATGTGCATTTTCGATTAATATTTTTAAAGTATCTATAATGCCAACATGTGATTTATATTGTCTTTTACTAACAATTGCATCAAATTCATCTGCTACCCTAATAATTTGTGCTTCTATTGGGATGGCATCTCCTTTTAATCCTTCTGGGTAACCTGTACCATTTAATGCTTCGTGATGGCATTTAGGACCAGCAGAATAAGGTCTTAAATTGACATCATTCATACACATTTTATATCCAATAGTTGTATGAGTTTTCATAATTTCATATTCTTCGTCTGTAAGTCTAGAAGGCTTTTGAAGAATAGATGGTGGAATAAACATTTTGCCAATATCATGCAAATATGCACAAGTTGTACAGTAAGTAGTAAAGTCTTTATTTAAATGAAGATAATCACATATTCTACAAGTTATATTTGCAACGCCTTCAGAATGTTTCCTTGTAAAATTATCTAGTGAATCTAACATTTTTAATTGATATCTAGCACTAGAATCTAAATCATAAGATTTTAAGACAGTTTTATCGTAAAAGTCAAATTTTTCTTTAATCATTTTAAAACTCCTTTGTAAATAGTATTACTTTTTGCTATGTAAATAATTCAATATTTTTTCAAAAGTATAATATCATTAAATGAAATAAAGTTCAATATATTGTTGATTTATATTGATTTTTAATATATTATAAAGAAGTACAAAAAGATAAAAAAGGTGATAATAATGTATTTAAAAAGATTAGAGTTACAAGGATTTAAATCCTTTGCAGATAAAACAGTTTTAGAATTTATGCCAGGAATTACAACAGTTATAGGACCAAACGGATCTGGAAAAAGTAATATATCTGATGCAATTCGTTGGGTATTAGGTGAACAAAGTATAAAATCATTAAGAGGTGCTAAATCAGAAGATATTATTTTTGCAGGAACACAAAATAGAAAATCTTTAGGTTTTGCTGAAGCATCTTTAGTTTTTAATAATGATGATGGTAAATTACCAATAGAATATGCAGAAGTTACAGTAACAAGAAGAATATATAGAACAGGTGAAACAGGTTATTTTATAAACAAAACACCTTGTAGATTAAAAGATATTCTAGAATTATTTATGGATACTGGTATTGGTAAAGATGGATATTCTATTATAGGTCAAGGAAAAATAGATGAAATATTAAGCAATAAGTCAGAAGATAGAAGACATATTTTTGAAGAAGCAGCAGGAATTGTAAAATATCGTAGCAGAAAAGAAGATTCAGAAAAGAAACTAGAAAGATCTAAATTAAATTTGTTAAGAATTAACGATATTTTATCAGAAATAGAAAATAATATGGAACCTTTAAAAATCCAATCAGAAAAGGCTAAAAAGTTTTTAAGTTTAAGAGAAGAATTAAAGGGAATAGAAGTGGGATTATTCTTATATAATATTGATTTATATAAAGAAAGATTAGAAAAGATAACAGCTGATGAAGATATTATGAATTCAACTTATGAAAATGAACAAAAAAGCCAAGAAGAAAAGAATGAAAAAAAGAACAAATTAAAAGTAGAGATAAATAATTTAATAGAAGAAATAGAATCTATGCAAAATATTGGTTTCGAAAGTTCTAATCAAATAGAAAAGATAAATTCTAATATAAATGTATCAGAAGAAAGAATTAATAATATACAAGAAAATAATAAAAGATATGAAACAGAAATTGCAGAGATAAATGATAAAATAGTAGAGTTAGAAGAAGAAAAGAAACAAAAAATAGCTAAAAAAGAGAATTTATTTAGTAATAAAGAAAAATTCGAAAAAGAATTAAAGGAAAAGGAAGAGGAATTAAACAGATTAACTGCAAAATTATCTGATAAGCAATTAGAAATAGAAAATAAAAAGAAGATAATTGAGGAAAATACAGATAGAAAATACGAAGTACAAAATGATATAAACACACAAGATGTAACTACAGATTCTGTAGAAAAAAATATAAAAGCTAAAACAGAAGAATTAGAACTTACGATTTCTGAATTAGATGGGGCAAGATTAAAAAAGAGTGAGATTGAGCAAAACTTTATAGAGATAGAATCAAGAAGAAATAAATTAAAAAATGATTTAAGTGAGATAGAGAATAAAAAAATAGAGGCTGACAATAAAATAAAAAGTTTTGAAACAGAAATTAATACCTTAGGTCAAGAAATAAGAATAAAAGAAGCCAGACTAAAATTTCTAGAAGAAACCGAGAAAGAAAAAGAAGGTTACACAAAAAGTGTTAAATCATTACTTAAATCAGCAGATATGAATCCAGAACTTAAAAAAGGATTACATGATGTTGTAGCAAACCTATTAAATGTGAAAAAAGAATATGAAGTTGCAATAGAAATGAGTTTAGGAGCAAGTCTTCAGAATGTAGTTACAGAAACAGAACAGGAAGCTAAAAAATTAATAGAATATTTAAGAAAAAATAATTTAGGAAGAGTAACTTTTTTACCTATTTCAGCCGTTAAAGGTAAAAAATTAGACAGAGCCAATTTAAATATTAAGGGTGTAATTGGTATTGCTTCTGACTTAGTACAATATGATAAAAAATATGATGGAATATTTAACAATTTACTAGGAAGAACAGTTGTTGTAGACGATATGGAGGCTGGAATTGCTGTCGCTAAAAAGAATAATTATTCATTTAGAATTGTAACATTAAAAGGTGATATAATTAATTCTTCTGGTGCTATGACAGGTGGGTCAGTGCAAACTAAAACTGTAAATATTCTAGGAAGAAGTAGAGAAATAGAGGAGTTGAAAGAGAATTTAAATAAATTAAATTCTAGCTTAAAAAATAAAGAAAAAGAGAAAGAAGAATATTTAGCTAGCATAGAAGAATTATTAGAGACAATAGAACACTTAGAAAGTAATTTGCAAGAGATAGATATAGAATATGCAACGCAAAAACAAAAAGTGGAATTAATCTCAGAAAATGTTGATAAATTAACAATTAGAATGGATAAAACAAAAAAAGAAATAGAAAATCTGAATAATCAGAAAAACGATATTGCAGAAAATAAGGAAAAATTAATAGAAGATTTAGCAAAGTTAGAAAAAGAAATACAAACTTTAAATTTAGTAGTAGAGGAATTTGTTAAATTAAATAAAGATGATCAAACATATATAGATAATTTAAATATGGATATAACAAATTTAAAAATATCTGTATCATCTTTTGAAGAAAGCGAAATGTCAATAGATGAAATGACAGAAAGAATTAATGCTGATATCGAAAATAATAAAAATAGCATTAAAGTTAAAAACGAACAAATAGAGCAAAATAAGCAGGAAGAAGAAAATTTAAGAGCGCAAATAGAAGAATTCAAAGTAAAAATTATCGAGATAAAAGAAAACGTTAAAAATAGTGGTTCAAAAATAGAAGAGTTAAAGAAAAGTAAAAATGAAAAGAACACAGAATTAGAAAAAATAGAAAAAGAAATAGAAGAACAATTTGGAAGATTGCAAGATTTAAAAGAGCAATTAGTAAAAATTGACTTAAAGAAAAATAAAACCTCTCAAGACTTAGAAGATGTAATTAATAGAATGTGGGAAGAATATGAATTAACGCCTAATAATGCAGAAGGTTTTGTAAAAACAACAGATCCAGCTAAAACACAAAAAGATGTTAATTATTTAAGAAATCAAATACGAGATTTAGGAAGCATAAATATTGATTCTATTAAAGAATATCAAACATTAAAAGAAAGATATGATTTTATGTGTGAGCAAAGGCTAGACTTAGAAAATTCTATGACTAAGCTTAGAAATGTTATCTCAGAAATGATAACTATTATGAAAGCACAATTTAAAGAGAAATTTAAACTTATTAATAAAAACTTTGCTGAGGTATTTAAAGAATTATTCGGTGGTGGAAAAGCAGAATTAATCCTAGAAAACGAGGATGATGTTTTAAACTGTGGAATAGATATTAGGGTGCAACCACCAGGAAAGAAACTTCAAAATATGACTTTATTATCTGGAGGGGAAAAGGCATTTACAGCTATTGCAATATTATTTGCAATATTAAAAATAAATCCTGCACCATTCTGTGTATTAGATGAAATTGAAGCAGCGCTAGATGATGTTAATGTTAACAGATATGCAGAATACTTAAAGAAATTTGCAAAAGACACACAATTCTTAGTAATTACACATAGAAAAGGTACTATGGAAGCAGCAGATACAGTATATGGAATAACAATGGAAGAAAACGGAATTAGTAAATTGCTTTCTATGAAATTAAAATAGGGATATGGGGACGTTCTTTTTTTCCCTCTTGTATGAACAATATATCCCACTAGATTTTATCTAGTGGGATAAAAAATAATGTAAACAGGGATTTTAGGACCGTCCCCAAAAATCCCTATGTTCCGATTCCTCTCAAAATACCAATAACTATTAATAAGACTCCAGATATTATATTCCATTTTTTTAAGGATGTGTTGTATAACACAATTTTCTTACCAAGAATAATTCCTGCGTTAAGAAAAATAAATTGAAAAAGAGGAACTAGTATAGGAAATAGTAAACTATACATTCCAAATGATGAACTTGTAATACCAACACAAATAGAATCTAAAGAAAGAGCAAATGCTAAATATAATGCTTCATTTTTTTCAATTATTTTTGAATTGTTTAAATCAGAGGAGATTGGATTTCTAATAATTTGTATAGTTATACCCAAAGATTTTAGAAATATCTTATGACTTTTATATTCTTTTTTTTCATTAGTATTCATTGCTTCGTATATAATTAAAAATCCCATAAAGACTAGAAGAATTACACTAATAATTTTTATTATATTAGCCGGAAGGATAGAAATTAGGAAATATCCAAATGCAACAGAAATACCTACAAAAAGTAATGAAACAAAAAACAAGATAAATTTTGCAGGAGTAGATAATGATGTTTTTCTAAGCCCATATGTAATTCCAATTCCAAATGAATCAATACTAACAGATAAAGCAAGCAAGATAATAGTAAGTAGCATCATATCACCTCTATATATAATATGTAAACTAAAAAAATAAGTGTAATATAGGAATAAAAAAATAGTATAAGCATATAAATTAATAAACTATACAAAGGAGAGATTTATATGTGGCATACTAAAAATATTAAAGAAGTAGAAAAAGAACTTAGGACAAACATTAAGACTGGTTTGGGAGATAAAGATGTACTAATAAGACAGGATGAGTTTGGAAAAAACAAGATAGAAGAGGGAAAAAAGGAAAGCTTACTAGTAAAATTTATAAATCAGTTTAAAGATTTTATGATAATAATTTTAATTATCGCGGCAATAATTTCAGCTGTTGTAAGTTATTTAGAAGGGACAGGCGATTATTTTGATTCTATAATAATTATTGCAATAGTTTTATTTAATGGATTAATGGGATTAATTCAAGAAGCAAAAGCAGAAAAATCTATAGAGGCATTAAAGAAAATGTCAGCTCCTGTAGCGAAAGTTAGAAGAAACGGGAAAGTTCTTACTGTGAATGGTGAAGATATAGTACCAGGTGATATCGTTATTTTAGAAACAGGTTGTTATGTTCCAGCAGATATTAGATTAATAAATACATATAATTTAAAAGTAGAAGAGTCTAGTCTAACAGGAGAAACAGAGGCAGTAGAAAAAGATGAAAATGCATTATTTAATAACCAAAAAGTTCCTCTAGGTGACATGAAAAATATGGTTTTTGCAGGTACAGCGGTAGTAAATGGACACGCAGAAGGAATTGTAACTAATATAGGAATGAATACAGAAGTTGGAAAAATTGCAAGTATGATAATAACAAATGAGGCTCCACAAACACCAATCCAAAAGAAGTTAAGCGAAGTAGGTAAAGTGCTTGGGATTGCCTGTGTAGTAATTTGTGCTTTGATTTTCGTTATAGGAGTTATAAAGAAAATATCAGTAGTAGAAATGTTTATGACATCAGTAGGTTTAGCAGTTGCAGCAATTCCAGAAGGTTTGCCTGCAATTGTAACAATTATTCTTTCCATTGCAGTTACAAAAATGGCAAAAAGGAATGCAATAATAAGAAAACTACCTGCAGTTGAAACATTGGGAAGTAGTAAAGTAATTTGTTCAGACAAAACAGGAACACTTACAGAAAACAATATGAAAGTAGTAGAGATTATAGGCAATAAAAATAAAATTCTAGAATATGGAGCATTATGCTGTAATTGTGAGATAAATGAGGGAGTAGTAGAAGGGGAGCCTACAGAGGTTGCAATAGTAAAAGAAGCAGTTAAAGAAAAACAAAATAAAATATTACCACGAATTTGTGAGATTCCATTTGACTCTAATAGAAAATTAATGACAACGGTTAACGAATTAGAAAATGGAAAGTATAGAATTATAACAAAAGGTGCTCCAGAAATATTATTAGGTATTTGCGATTATTATGAAGAAAACAATACTGTACATAATATGAATAGTACATTTTTAAGTAAGATAAAAAATAAAAATGAAAAAATGGCAGAAAAGGCGTTAAGAGTATTAGGAGTTGCATATTTAGATGTAGATATAATGCCAAAAGAAATATCGGCAGATTTTTTAGAAAAAGGACTAATTTTTGAAGGTTTAATTGGAATGATTGATCCACCAAGAAAGGGAGTAAAAGAAGCTGTTTTAGCTTGTAGAAGAGCTGGTATAAAAACTGTAATGATTACAGGAGATCACATTACAACTGCTAAAGCCATTGCAAAGGATTTAGAAATATTAAGAGGACGAGAATTAGCAATAACTGGGCAAGAATTAGATAAAATTCCAGATAGTAAATTAGAAAAAGATATAATGAATTATTCTGTATTTGCAAGAGTTACACCTGAGCACAAAGTAAGGATTGTTAAAGCTTTCCAAAAAACTGGAGCAGTTGTTGCAATGACAGGTGATGGTGTAAATGATGCACCAGCATTAAAAAAATCTGATATAGGAATTGCAATGGGACGTAAAGGAACAGACGTAGCTAAAAATGCAGCAGACATGATTTTAAATGATGATAATTTTGTTACAATTGTAGATGCAGTAAAGCAAGGAAGAAATATTTTTGATAATATTAAAAAAGCTATACATTTCCTAATTGCAACTAATATTGGAGAGATAGTTACAATATTTGTAGGACTATTACTTGGAGTAAAATCTCCATTGCTTGCAGTACAATTATTATGGGTGAATTTAGTTACAGATTCTTTGCCAGCGATAGCGTTAGGCTTAGAACCACCAGAAAAAGATATAATGAATAGACCACCAAGGGACTCTAGAAAGAGTATATTTGCAGATGGACTAATGGGAAAAATAGTAGTAGAAGGTTTTATGATTGGAATGTTTACAATTTTAGCATTTTTCATAGGAAATAGATATTATGGAATAGAAGTTGCAAGAACAATGGCATTTATAAGTTTAGGAATGCTAGAATTAATACACAGCTTTAATGTAAAAAGTGAAGAATCTATATTTAAAGTTGGCTTGTTTGAAAATAAATATTTGGTGGGAGCATTTTTATTAGGAACAGTATTACAATTAGGTATAGTATTTGTACCAACTTTAGCAGAAATATTTAAGTTAACACAGCTTAATACTACACAATGGTTAATAACTATAGCAATTTCTATAGCCCCAATAATTATAGTAGAGCTTCAAAAGAAATTTAACGAATTAAAATTTGGAAAAGTTGTATATGATTATAAAACACGTCAAGAAGTATAGGTAAGATAGAAATAAAAAACATCTCATTTAAATAATGAGATGTTTTTTATTATTGATTAGTACCATCACTTTCTGTAGATAATGTTAATTTTATAATTGTTCCTTCCTCAACAGCAGTATCTACCATTATACTTTGACTTATAACTGTTCCAGAACCCTCTGTTGTAATATTCAAATTATTTGCTTTTGCCATATTTTCTGCTTGGGCTAAAGTTTTATCTTTAAAATCTGGAACCTTTACAGAAACTCTTGTATCGTTTTCTTCTGTATATAAAACTATTATAGATCCTTTAGGAATACTAGAGCCAGGTTTTGGTGTTTGGTCTGTTACTAGAGTAGAATTTTTATCACCACTAATATTTACTTTTGTAGTAAATCCAGCTTGCTTTAATAATTTTTCTGCTTCTGTAACTGTTTTATTTCTAATATCAGGAACTGTTGCATAACTTGTATCTTCTTCTACAGTATCTGTAGAAGTTTGAGCGTTACTAGAAGTTAAACCTAAATAAGGTAATATTTCAGATAACATTTGTGAAACTACAGGTCCACAAACTTGACCACCTTGGTGACTACCTTCATTATTAGGATTTGGGTTATGTACAGCGATTAGTAAACAAATCTCTGGTTTTTCTGTAGGAGCAATTGCAACATATGATGCAATATAACCTTCATCTTCACGTCCTGCTTGTGGTTCTGAGGTACCAGTTTTTCCACCTATAGAATATCCTTCAACTTTAGCAAGTCTACCAGAACCATCATCTACAACTGATTTCATTAGATTTCTCATTCTTTCAGAAGTAGATTTAGAAATTACTTGTCTTACTTGAACTGGCTCAATATCTGTAGTTGTACCGGTTTCAGGATTTATAATTTGCTTTACAATCCTTGGCTTCATTAAGATTCCATCATTTGCAATTGCAGAAACTGCAGAAACTAATTGAATTGGAGTAATTGTAAACCTTTGTCCAAAAGACATTGTAGCAAGTTCTACATCTTTAACATCTTCTAGTTTCCAATATGTACTACTTGCTTCTTGAGGTAAGTCTATACCTGTTTTATCAAAAAATCCAAATGCTTGGTAATATTTGTATAAAGTTTCAGCACCAATACGCTGACCTAATTGTATTAAAGAAGGGTTGCATGAAACCTGTAAGGCTTGTCTTAGAGTTTTTGCTCCTTTATGAGCTTGGGTCCAACAGCTAATTTTTCTATCAGCTACTTCTATAGAACCATTACAATAAAAATCATTAGGAACATCTTCGCTAGTAATATTTTCTTCTAATGCAGTAGCAGCAGTTATTAATTTATAAGGAGAACCAGGTTCATAAGGTGAAGATACTACATTGTTTTTCCACATATTATATAGTGCATCAGATTGTGTAGTAGAATCTAAAGTATCCCATGTAGCTTTTAATTCTTCTGTATTTGGTTCGAAAGGAGTATTAAGATTATAATCTGGATAGCAAGCCATACCTAGAATATCTCCTGTACTTGGTGCCATTGCTACTACTGTACCACTATCTGCATTGTTTTCTTCTACTGCTTGTTTTAAATATTTTTCTAATACAGTTTGAATATAATAATCTATAGTTAAAACAATATCGCTACCATTTTCAGCAGGAATATAAGTTTGATTGCTATCTGGAATTTCTTCTTGAATAGCATCTGTTGATGTTGTTATTTTACCAGGGGTACCCTGAAGAACACTATTCCAACTATCTTCTATTCCTTGAATACCAGTATTATCTGTTCCACAGAATCCAATTAAGTTAGAAGCTAAATTATTATATGGATAAACTCTTTTTGTATCTTCATCTATATTAATACCAGTACTTATTTTTTCAGTTTCCATCCATTGCTTTAATTTATCTATCTTATCTTTATCAACTTTTTTGGCTATAGTTTGAACATTAGAAGTACTATTAACTTTTTCTAATGTTTCATTATAATCTAGTTCAAAAATTTCAGAAAAAGCTTTAGCAACCTTTTCTTTTTTTGCTTTAGTTTCTTCATCATTAGACCCAACTATTTTTTTTGGATTAATAGTTACAGTATCTGTTGGAGTACTTATTGCTAATGTTTTACCTGTAGAATCATATATTGTGCCCCTGCTGGTACTTATGATTTGGTCTGTAGTTTGTTGATTATAGGCTTGTTCTTTTAAATCTGAACCCTGAACAAATTGCAACCAAATAAGTCTAATAATTAAAAGTAAAAATATTATTAGTAAAGAAGCTAATACAATTCTAAACTTTTTAACAGCTAATAAATTAGTAGAAAATTCATTATTAGCAGATTTATATAATTTATTATTACTTTTTTTTGTCTTAGGCAAATTAAATTTATTATTATTTTTTTTCTTCATCTGCATCACCTCAAAAAACGGGATTTGGGGACGTTCTTTTTTCCCTTTTCGGGATATAGGGACGTTCCTAAAATCCCGATTATAAAATACTTCATATATTTTATATTAAGTGTATGTTAAAATCAATAAAAACACAGATTTTTCACAAAAGAATTTGACATAATTAACTTAAGCTTGCTATAATTAAAAAGTGTATAAATAGTGCATAATGCACGATAAAAAGGTTAGGAGATACTATGAATTTATATGAAGAAACAAAATTTTTAATGGATAAATATAATATTAAAGCTAATAAAAATCTTGGACAAAACTTCTTAGTAGATGAAAACGTTATAGAGACAGCAATAGAAAAATCTAATATTAATGAAGACGATTTAGTTATAGAAATAGGCCCAGGCCTTGGAACACTTACAAAATATTTATTAGAAAATGCAGGAAGAGTTATATGTGTAGAATTAGATAAAAGAATGATAAAAATATTAGAAGAAAGATTTTTTCTTTATAAAAATTTTGAAGTAATAAATAATGATATATTAAAAGTAGACTTAAATGAAATTATAAAGCAAGCAAAAGAAAAATTTAATTTAAAGAATGCCAAAATTGTTGCTAATTTACCATACTATATAACTACTCCAATAATAATGAAGTTATTAGAAAGTAAGATAGATATTACAAGTATAACTGTAATGATTCAAAAAGAAGTAGCAGACCGTTTAGCAGAAATTCCAGGAGGGAAAAATACTGGAGCTATAACATATACGGTGTATTATTATGGCGAGCCAGAAAAGTTATTAGAAGTTCCAAAAAGTTCTTTTATTCCAGAACCTTCTGTTACATCAGAAGTAATAAAGATAAATATTAGAAAAGAACCTCCGGTAAAAGTACAAAATGAAGAAAGATTTTTTAAATTAATAAAAGTAGCCTTCTTACAAAGAAGAAAAACATTATTAAATTCGTTAACTAATAATGGAATATCAAATAAAGAAGAGTTAACACAGCTCTTAAGTAAATTAAATATAGACGAAAAAATAAGAAGTGAAAAGCTTACTATAGACCAATTTGCTGAGCTTTCTAATAATCTTAATACATAAATTGGTTATTGCAAAAGCCATATTAAAATGATATAATATGCTTGTGAAAAAAGATTAAGAAGGAGGTAAACATGAATCAAATTCTGGTTACAGAAAAATTATATATAACACCTGAAATAAAGCGAAAAAAGAAATTATATAAATTCGAATTTTTTATTTCACTTGTAGTAGTTTGTGTCTTATCTTCTTATTACATATATGCAGAATATAATAAAAACAAAGATGAAGCGGTTTCTCAAGAAATATTGGCTGGTGCAAATATTGTTGGGGAAGATCAAACAACAAAGCCAACAGAAAAATTAGTTGTAATGCTAGATAATGATGTAAATACAGTTGGAACAGAAGATGATTCAGCTATTGCAAATTTAGACGAAGAAACAAAATCTGTTTTATCAAAAGAGTTTACAACAGCAGATGGACATGTATATAAACCAATTGCAACTATTAGAATTCCAAAAATAAATATTTATTATCCAGTATTGTCAGAAACAACCGAGGAATTATTAAAAAAAGCACCTACAAAATTTATGTATGGCGAGCCAAACGAGGTTGGTAACTTCTGTATAGCAGGTCATAATTATAGGAATAAGAAATTCTTTAGCAAGGTTCCAACATTAGAAAATGGTGATATTATAGAGATAACAGATACAAAGGGAAGAACAGTAAAATATACAGTATACAATAAATATACTGTTACAGATGATGATATGTCACCAGTTAGCCAATTAACAAATGGTAGAAAAGATATTACATTAATAACTTGTACAGATGATTCAAAAGAAAGAGTAATAGTAAAAGCAACAGAGGTGTTATAATGGAATATAATGTAGGGGATATAGTAAGAACAAAAAAGCCACATCCATGTGGAAGTAAATTATGGAAGATAACAAGAGTTGGTGTAGACTTCGGTTTAAAATGCGAAGGATGTGGACATTTTATATTAGTAGAAAGACAAAAAGCTTTAAAAATGATAACTAAAAAAATAAATTAAGATAGGGATTTAGGGATGTTCTTAAATGCCCTATTTTTTATTTGAAAAATCAGAAATTTGTGATGAAATGTTACGAGTTTACTAGTTGAGACTTGCTTAAAATAATATTTTATTTTAGAAAGGATGATGTATAGTAAAAAAAAGCTGTAACTCGTTAACTTAGCATCGAAAGGAGTATGTTATGATTAAGGTTAATGTACAAGATAAAGATGCGCAACTGGTTGTGCTAAATACTCTTTATCCTGATTCAGGCATTAAGGTACGGATTGAAGGAGAGTTAGAGTTATATGACATAACCGAAGCTTTAGTGGTGGAGTTATTTAAAAACTTACTGCATAAGAACTTAGTTTCAGAAGTTACTTTTTCATATGTGGAAGAAAAGAGGAGTAAAGAAGAAGTTAAGAATGTTCAAAAGAGTCAGAGGTATGGGACACTTACAGAAAATGTTTATGGCTTTTTGGAAGAAAACATAGGTCGGGCATTTTCAATAAAAGAGATTTCTGAGAAAACAGGAATTGAGTATTCTTCTGTAAATAATATAATTCGAAGGTTATACAATAACGGAAAAGTACAGAAGAATGACGAGAAAAAATATTTTTGTCCCATCAAAAGTGCTAATGTAGAGCAACCAAAGCATGAACCACTTGAAGAATCTTCAGGTGAGGAAGAAAAGAAAGAACCTGCAGGTGACGAAGAAGCACAATCTAAAGAACCTGAAACGCCACAACGAGGCGACAGCTCAGAGGCAGCTGAAGAGGATGAGACCAAAAAATTAAGTGAAAGCGAAAAAAGGGATATTATGCAACATTTGTTTTTGAACGAGGATTATGAAGATGTACTAAAATATATCTTTTCGACCAAAAACAAATTTGTTGTAAAACTAGCACAGAAAAAGTTTGCAGGACCACGCGCCCAGCAACTTAGTGATGTAATCACTGCACTAAATAAAGCTGAAGTAATAGTGTTTAATGATGACTTTAGTGAAGGTGGTTCATACGAAATTTCTGCTAGTTGGAGAATATGGGCTTATCTGTTTAGGGCAAAAAGAGAAGTCGCTTCTAAAACTATAGAGGTTGATCTTCAAATGAAGCCGAGTGAGTTTAATGCTGGAATTAAAGAAGCCTTAGAAAAAGGTATAGTAAAAAAAGAAGTGGACGAGAAGCTTAAGATTACGACTTATTGTGTCGCCTAATGTACAATGTTTGTATGTTGAAAAAGGAGATCTGGATTTGATCTGGATCTCCCTTAAGCACATATATTTTTAAATATATTTTTCAATTTCATTCCAAACGTTTTCTGTATAAATTCTTCTTTCAGAAGAAAATGGTAAAGTAGTAATATCGCCAATAGGATTTAAAGCTTTCTGAATTTCTTGTGTAGCAGCATCAACTTTAGTAACTGCAATTTTATCAGCTTTATTTGCGATAATGATAAATGGAATTTTACTACTTATAATATAATTATACATTAACTTATCATTTTCTGTTGGTTTATGTCTTATATCAACTAAAAATATAATTAAAGCAATTTGTTTCCTTCTATGAAGGTATTCTTCTATAAAATTTCCAACTATTACTTGTTCTTTTTTAGACATTTTACTATAACCATAGCCAGGTAAATCGACAAAATAAAATTTAGAATCTATATTGTAAAAATTTATTTGTCTAGTTTTACCAGGTTCACTACTGGTTTTTGCTAGTTTTTTTCTATTAATTAAAGTATTTATAAATGAAGATTTACCAACATTAGATTTACCAACTAATACAACCTCTGGGAAATTAGTTGAAGGATATTGTTTAGGTCCAACTGCGGAAATCTCAAATTTTGGTTCTTTTACTATCATAAAAAATTCTCCTTATTATTAATATTGTTATATTTTAACATAAAATTAGCAGATTTACAATGACAAAAAAATAAGGGATTATCAAAAATTAATATTATTGAAAAATTTTTTCTTATATGATATTTTATAAAAAAGGAGTGAGGAGAAAATGAATAAAACTGATAGAGAATTATTAAAAGATGCATTAGAATTAAAAGTTCAAATAAGAAATTTATCTAGTGAAGAACAAAAAGAAATTTTACTTAATAAGATATCAGAAATAAGAGAATGTCTTCAAAAAATTTCATTAGCATTTGAGAAGTATGAATTAAGTAGTAGACAAAAAGAAGTAGAAAGTTTAGCCTTAATAGAAGATAAGGATATAGCAGATACATATTGGGAAATATATGATTTTATTGATGATTATGGTGATTCAAAAAACGGAAGAGTGCATATTGAAGAAGTAGAGAAATTAGAGAAAATGCTAAATAATTTAGAGCAAAAGTGCAAAAGAAACTAAGAAAAATAATATAGGAGAAAATTGTGAAAATATTAATAATAACAGATTGTCATCATTTATTACCAGAAGAAGCAGAAAAATTAGCAGACTTAGAATATGATGTATGTTTTTTTCTTGGAGATATAAGTGGAAAATATATTGATATGCTTTTGATGTACTTAGATAAGGATAAAGTTTATGGGATACTAGGAAATCATGATGAATTTGGTGTATTGGAAGCAAGAAATATTCCTAATATACATTGTAAGTTAATAGAAATAAATGGTACTAGTTTTTTAGGATTTGAGGGAAGTAATAGATATAAACGTGGAGAATTTCCGATGTTTACACAAAAAGAAGCAAGGAAATTATTAATGAAATGCCCTAAAGCAGATATTTTACTGTCACATGATTCTCCATATAAATTATATTCTGATGGAAAAGATTTAGCACATTGTGGATTAAAAGCTATATCTAAATATATAAAAAAGTATAAACCTATTTTTAATATACACGGACATCAACATATTAATTCAAAGAAAACTTTAAAAAACGAAACAAATGTAATATGTGTTTATAGAGCTAGTATTATAGATACTGAAACAAAAGATATAACTTTTATATTTTAAATAATTAAGTATAAATAACAAAACCAAGAAAATTTTTATAAATTTCTTGGTTTTGATTTTTCAAATAGGGATTTAAGGAACGTCCCCCAATCCCTATTTTCTATTTTACTGTAATTTTTTCTAATCCACCCATATATGGTCTTAATACTTCTGGAACGATTATACTTCCATCTGGTTGATAATTGTTTTCCATAATTGCAATTAACATACGTGGTGGAGCTACAACAGTGTTGTTTAAAGTATGTGCAAAATAGTTTCCTTTTTCACCTTTTATTCTAATTCCTAATCTACGAGCTTGTGCATCCGTTAAGTTAGAACAGCTTCCAACTTCAAAATATTTCTTTTGTCTTGGACTCCATGCTTCTACATCACAAGATTTAGCTTTTAAGTCTGCCAAGTCACCACTACAACATTCTAAAGTTCTTACTGGAATATTCATACTTCTAAAGAATTCTACTGTATATGACCACATTTTATTATACCAATCCCAAGAATCTTCTGGTTCGCATACAACAATCATTTCTTGTTTTTCAAATTGATGAATTCTATATACACCACGTTCTTCTAATCCATGTGCACCTTTTTCTTTTCTAAAACATGGAGAATATGATGTCATTGTATAAGGCATATCCTCTTTTTTTAGAATTTGTCCTTTAAATTTTCCAATCATAGAATGCTCGCTTGTACCAATTAAGTACAAATCTTCTCCTTCAATTTTGTACATCATTGCATCCATTTCTTCAAAACTCATAACACCAGTTACTACATCACTTCTAATCATATAAGGAGGTATACAATAAGTAAAGCCTTTATTAATCATGAAGTCTCTTGCGTATGTTAAAACAGCAGAATGTAATCTTGCAACATCTCCCATTAAGTAGTAAAAACCTTGTCCTGCAACACGTCTTGCACTATCTAAGTCTAATCCACCTAAAGCTTCTAAAATTTCACCATGGAATGGAATTTCATAATCTGGAACTACAGGTTCTCCAAATTTTTCAATTTCTACATTTTCGCTATCATCTTTTCCTATTGGAACAGACTCGTGCATGATGTTTGGAATTTTCATCATTCTAATTTTAATTTCTTCTGCATATTTGTTCTCTAAAGTCTCATTTTCTTCTAGTTTATTATTGATTTCTTGAACTTCAGCTTTAATTTTTTCTGCTTCATCTTTTTTACCATTTCTCATTAAATTTCCAATTTCAGCACTTAGTGTTTTTCTTTTGTTTCTTAATTCATCACCAGCAAGTGTAGCTTCTCTAGATTTTTTGTCTAAATCTATAACTTCATCAACTAATACTAGTTTTTCATCTTGAAATTTTTTCTTTATATTTTCCTTAACAATGTCAGGATTTTCTCTTAAAAATTTAATATCTATCATATTAATTCCCCCTAATTATTTTTTTGTATAATCAATAGTTAATTCTTGGGCTACTTCAAATCTATGTTTTTGACCAGTAATATTGTCAGGCCTTTCAGGAATTTCTTCTAAAAACATTTTTTCTGGTCTTACCCAAAGATAATTTCCATCTTCTCTTGGATATAAAGGTTTATATACTACCATTCTTTCTTTTGTTTCCGAATCACAAGCTACATTTTCTACAAAATAATAATTTCCTTTAAAATGACGATAAACTTTTCCAATTTCTACATGTTCCATAAAAATACCTCCATTATACAAAATATATTCTAATAAATTGGGCTAAAACAAGCACAATTTAATTTAGACAAACAAAAATCGTCCTTATATAAAAATATAAGGACGAATATAATCCGCGGTGCCACCTTAAGTTATTATAAAAATAATACACTCGATTAGTAGGATAACCGCCTAACTTACGGTTTAGTTTTCACTAAAAACATCTAAGAGTAGATTCACATATAAATTTTATTTACTTACACCACCCGTAAACTCTCTAAAAAAATTAAATATGTTACTATTCTCTTATCAAACGTTTATATTAATATGTAACACATTTTAACATAATATGTATAAATATTCAATAAAAATCGTAAAAAATTATTAATCGGGATTTGGGGGACGTTGGTTAAATCCTGATTTGACACTTGGAAAATTATGTTAAGTATGGTATAATAAAATGCAGAAAAAAGTGAAGGAGGCTCAAAAGAATGAGAGAGTTTAACAAAAAGAATAGCGAGAAGCTATTCTTACTGAAGGTATGCTTACCTGCAGCGTATGAACAAATTGGAAATGAAGGTGTTGAAGCAGTCGAAAAGGGCTGGGCCAAGGAACAGGATTTTAAATTTATCAACGACCTAGTTCACAAGTATGTAGCAAAAGCTACAGAAGAAGCCATTTCTTATGAGGGAAGTATGCAGGAGAAGATGGAATTAATCAGAACATTCAACTACTTCTTATATGCGTATATTGAGAGAACAAGTCCAAAAACGTTGGAAGAACTGAATGTTGTAATTAAAGAGTACTATGAAAATGTCGAAGATTCAGTCATATTAGGAGGTTAAATGCATATGATTTTTAAAGACAGATTCGAAAAAATGTCACGTAAAGACTTGGAAGAAGAAATCCGCGTATATAAGGATTTCTCCAAGTATACTCGGAAAGAACTGGAGAATGAATTAAGAATTCTTCTTCCAGATATTAATTTGAACGAATTCTCTGACCAGGACTTGGAAGATTTGTTAAGAAGTAATTATACCTTCGAGGAGTATAGCACCGAAGAGCTTCGGGAAGAAGCAAGAAGACATGAACGCTTCGAAGAGTGGAGTAGAGAAGAACTCGAAGAAGATTATGAAAAATTAGAGCAGCCACAATCAAAGGTGGAACGATATAAGACTATAAGATGGATTCTTATAGCAGTACTTTGTGCTTTTTTAGGATATTACTTTGGAAGCATGAATACAGAGCTTAAATATCTCGAACAGAGAATCGAGCAACTGCAACAGGAAGTGAATCTTATCGAGTATCAAAACGAACAGTTGGAAGACAATGTGGATACTTTATCAGATATTGTAGATTTAATAATAATCTACATTACGTCCGACGACCTTCCAGAAGTAGAAAATCCGGGTACATCAGCAGAAATTATTTAAAAAAACAAAACTTCACATCTTTTTCCCCTGGCGAAAGCCAGGGGCATTTCTGTTTTATAGAATAAAATTTAAGAAAAAACGAAATTTTGTTTGACAAACAAAAAATCATATGATAGTATGTAAAAAAATAAAGTGGAGGCGTGAACAAGTGAAAAAAGATAAAAGCGATTTAAATAAAAGAGAAGTAGCAATCTTAAACTTTATATCCAAACAAATAAAAGCTAATCAATATCCACCATCAGTAAGAGAAATTTGTAAAGCTGTAGGGCTAAATTCAACAGCAACAGTACATGGATATTTAGAGAAATTAGAACAAAAAGGTTATATAAGAAAAGAATCTCAAAAAGGAAGAGCGTTAAGAGTTGTTAATGAAGAGGATGTTATAAGAAAACCAAAAGATTTATACGCTGGTAAAGAATTGGTAGATGTACCAGTTGTAGGAAAAATAACTGCAGGTGCACCAATATTAGCAGTAGAAAATATAACAGATACTTTTCCAATTCCTTTAGATTTCGTAGGAAATTCAGAAAGCTTTATGCTAACTGTTAGAGGAGAAAGTATGATAGAAGCAGGTATTTTAGATGGCGACTATATATTAGTAAAACAACAAAATACTGCAGAAAATGGTGAAATTGTTGTAGCGTTAATAGATGACGAAGCAACAGTAAAAACATTCTATAAAGAAAAAGATTATATAAGATTACAACCAGAGAATCGTACAATGGCTCCAATAATTGTTCCAGATTGTAAGATACTTGGTAAAGTAGCTGGCGTATTTAGAAAAATGTAGTATAAAATAAAACGACTTAAGACATAATATATTTTAGGTGAATATATTATGAAAAAAGAAAAAGATGTTAACGAGATAGAAGTTGGGGAAGATGTAAGCAGAAACGGTGAATTTATACCAACGAAATTTGCATGGATAAGCTTAGGTTTTCAAAAAGAGAATGCAAAACGCTTACAAAATATAACTAAAAAAGATGATAAACATAGTAAGTAAATATAATAGAAATTAAATGTGGCTTTATTAGTAGAAAGGGATTTAAATTTCATTTCTGCAATTTAATAAATCCACATTTTTTACTTGAAAGACAACCTAAAAAATGATAAAATGAAAGCGTTAGAAAAGGAGGAAATAAGTATGGATAGTAAAAGCCAAGAAATCTATTCTGAACTTAGTGCTTTTTTGGATAGTATAGATGAAGAAAGAAGAAACAAAATACCAGAAGACTTAAGAGAATTAATAAATAGTAAAAAAGACGATAATTATACACCTAAATATCCAAAAGGAACTCCTTTAGAAAAATTAAAAATGAAAAAAGAAACAAAGGATATGGTTAATTTACTAAACTTTAATTATTGGTGTGAAAACGAACAACAAAGAAAAGAATTAATGGAACGAATAGCAAATGGAAAGAAAAATGAAGGAGCAAAAGTAAATGCATTCGATAAGATAAAAAATATATTTAAAAAGAAAAGCTAAAAGCTTTTCTTTTTTACTTATATTAAATAAAACTACTAAGCATTAAATTGGCTTTTGTACATATTATAATATGCTCCTTTTTTATCTATTAATTCATCATGAGTTCCAACTTCTACGATATTACCATCTTCTATAAAAACAATAAAATCGCAGTTCTTTATTGTAGATAATCTGTGTGCAATAATTATTGATGTAGAATTTTCTGTTAATTTTAAAATAGCTTTTTTTATCATATCCTCAGTTAGTAAATCGATATTACTTGTGGCTTCATCCAAAATTAAGATGGGAGGTTTTATTAGCATAATTCTGGCAATGTTTAATAGCTGTACTTCTCCTTCAGAAAGCATATCAGAATTTGATATATACGTATCATAGCCATCAGGTAATTTTTCTATAAAAGAATCAGCAAAAGCTAATTTAGATGCTTGTTTAATTTCTTCTATACTTGCAGTAGGTTTTCCATATGCAATATTTTCACTAATAGTACCTTGAAAAATCTTAGTATCTTGAAGAACCATACCGATATTTTTTCTTAAATTATCAATATTAATCTTTTTTATATTTGTATTATCAATTAATATTTCACCACTAGATATTTCATAAAATCTATTTAATAAATTAATTATTGTAGTTTTACCAGAACCTGTTTTGCCAACTATAGCAATACTTTTTCCATTAGGAATATATAAATTAAAATCCTGTATAAAAGGTTTATCAGTATACGAAAAATATACATTTTTAAATTCTATAGAATAATTAGGTTTTTCTGGCAGTTTAATACTATTACTAGAAGGTAGATTTTCTATAATAGGAGTAGTTATAAATTTTAAAATCCTTTTGTAAGAAGCAATAGCAGTTTGGATTTCACTAAACACAGCTGTTATTTCGTTAAATGGTCTAGTAAACAAATTAGTATATATTAAAAAAGTAGAGATATTACCAATTGTTAAATTTCCGTTTTTACAAAATATAATTCCAAGCATAGCAATTATTATATAAGAAAGGTTTGAAACAAACCTAGTACTTGGATTTGTAAGTGAAGAATAAAACTGCGTTTTATACCCATAGTTATATAATTCAGAATTTTTTTCTTTAAAATTTTTGCTAGATATTTCATTATAATTAAAATTATCTAAAGTCTTTTTGCCACTTATTAATTCATCAGTATATGCATTTAACTTTGCTAATAAATCAGCTCTTTTAACAAACATATTATTTGTATGTGAAACAATATATTTAGATATAACAAACATTAGTAAAGATAAGAATATAAGTAAAACTGTTAAAGGTATATTTAAAGTTATCATTATATAAGTAGCTAATATAATTGTAAATATTCCACTTATAATTTTAGAAACACTTTGCATAGTTCCATTAGAAATATTTTCTATATCTGTAGAAAACATGTTTATAATTTCGCCTTTTTCAAAGTTTTCCAAAATAGATAGAGGTAAATTATTTATTTTATTAAAAAGAATAGTCCTAATATTTCGAGAAAGCTTTGTAGCATAACTAGTTAAAAAATAATTTAATAAAAAATTACTAATAAATAGAAAAATAAATATTAGAGCAAGACTAATAAAATAATTTATTAAAGTTGTATTTATTCCTAGTTTATCTATTAAATTACCTATTATAACAGGATAAGTAATACTTAAGCCTGCAGAAAGGACAGAAAAAATAATTATTAATAAAATATAAAATTTAGAAAACTTAAATTTAAATAATTTCATAAATTATGCTCCTTTGCTTACGCTGTTTTGAAGTTCATATATTTTTTTATATAATTCAGAATTGTTTAATAGCTCGGTATGTGTACCGATATTTTCAATTTTTCCATTATTAAAAACTAAAATTCTAGAACAGTTTTTGATTGTAGATGTTTTTTGTGAGGCTATAAATGTTGTAATATTATGTTCTTTAGAATAATTAAAGATATTTTGTAATACTTGTGATTCTGTATATAAATCTAATGCGCTTGTAACATCATCAAAAATTAACACTTTAGGGTTACCAATAAAACCTCTTGCAATATTTATACGTTGCTTTTGACCACCAGATAAATTAGATGCATTATTTTGTAAAACAAAGTTTAAGGTGTTTTCTTTTTGATTAACAAATTCACTTGCATTAGAAAGCTCCAGACTTTTTTGTATTTCTTCTTTAGAAGTAACTCTACCTAAAGCAATGTTTTCAAAAATTGTAGCTGTAATAAAATCTGGCTTTTGACCAATATATGTTATAGTATCTTTTAAAAATGTTGCGTTATATTTTCTTATATCTTCACCATATAATTTCAAGCTACCGGAAGTAACATTTAAAGAATTGTTTAGAAGTTTTAAAAAAGTACTTTTCCCTGAACCTGTAAGACCTATAATACCAATAGTTTCGCTAGGCTTTATTTTTAATGATATATCTCTTAAATTGTTAGTAGTAAAATATGAAAAATTTACATTAGATATATCAAAAATATAGTTGTTAGGTTTAAAGTCTTTAAGGTTACCAGTTTGTTTATTCTCTTTTAGGTTAAATAATTCTATTATACGGTTTGAAGAAGCGAAAGCTTTTGTGTAAATTACAACTAAGTTTGAAAGTACAACAACAGCCAATAGCATCTCAGAAATGTAATTTATTATTGCAATAATTTCACCTTTAGATAAATTACCAAATCCAAACTCGACATTGCTTATATTTAAAACTATTAGTGTAGTAAAGTTTAAAATAAATATAGAAACAGGATTTAGTAAAAAAGATAAAATAGTTGCAAGTTTATTATAAATATATGTTAGATTATTTACTTTATCAAATTTTGTTTTTTCTGTATTTTGTGTTACAAAACTACGAATTAATTTAATATTAGTTAAGTTTTCTTTTATTCTTAAGGTTAGCTTGTCTAACTGTAAATTAGCTTTTTGATAAATTTTACTCGCAGATTTTGCAATTAGCAAAATTACTAGAAATAGTATAATACTTGCTACAAGAACATTTATTGCAATTTGTATGTTTATTAATGAAATCATAATAATTGAGCCAATAAAAATAAATGGAACTCTTATTACTAATCTTATAAACATAGCAATTCCTGTTTCTAAATTAGTAACATCATTAATAATTCGATTTACTATGGCAGAACTACCAATGCTATTTAATTTATTAGAAGGAACTTTTTGAATATGAGCAAATAATTTTTCGCGTAAAGTTTTGCTATATCCTTGTGAAGTAATTGCAGCTATGTATTGTGCACTACAAGCGAAAATAAGTCCTAATAATACAAGTATAATTAATCCAACAGAGTAGTATATAAGCTCTGTAGAAGAAAATCTATTATAATTATCTATAAAAAAGGCAATAATAATTGGCAATAGTACTTCTATTATTGCTTCTAACAATTTTAATATTGGTCCAACTATTAAATTTATTTTATATTTTTTTAAATATATTAATAATTTCTTCATAAAACTAAATCCTTTCGTAACTTGTAAAGTCAAAATTATTATATCATTAAAGTAATAAAAATATGTAGTTATTTCATATAAAAAATATACATATATAAGTGGACATTTTGTGGTATATAATATAAAATGTACTATAGATTTAGGAGGAAAAAGATGAAAGCTTTAGTTACAGGCGCATCATCAGGAATAGGAGAGGAAATAGCTAAAGAATTAGCAAAAAGAGGATATGATATAATTCTTGTAGCTAGAAATGAAGAAAAATTAAAAGATGTTGCCTCAAAGATAAAAACAAATACTAGAATAATAACTATGGATTTATCTAATAAAGAAAATTGTGAAAAGCTATATGAAGAAACAAAAAATGAAGACATAGATATCTTAATAAATAATGCAGGCTTTGGCGTTCATGGAAAATTTTACGATACGGATTTAGATAAAGAAGTGCAAATGATAGAAACTAATATAACTGCAGTTCATATTTTAATGAAATTGTATTTAAAAGATATGATAAAAAAAGATAGAGGTCACATTTTAAATGTTGCTTCTATGGCAGCTTTTGGACCAGGTCCATTAATGAGTGCATATTATGCTTCAAAAGCATACGTATATAGGTTATCACAGGGAGTAAAAACAGAATTAAAAAAGAATAATTCGAAAGTCAAAATTTCGGTATTATGCCCAGGACCTGTAAGGACAAATTTTAATAAAGTGGCAGGAGTAGATTTTGCGGCACCATCATTAAGCAGCGAATATGTTGCAAAATATGCAGTAAAGAAACTGCTAAAAAATAAATTTACAATAGTTCCTGGTACTTTTATGAAAATAACTAGATTTTTCGAGAAAATAATGCCACATAATTTAGTAAGCAATATTTCTTATTTTGTAAATTACCGTAAAGATAAATGAACTTTAGGGACGGGGTTAAAAGTTCAAAAGTGTACATAAAATTTAGATTTTATGGTAGAATTAAAGTTCATAAATGTTTTATTTATTTGCAATACTAGGTAAAATAAAGGAGAAAAATCATGAAATTAATGTTTGCATCAGATATACATGGAAATGCATATTTTTGTAATAAACTTAAAGAGGCATATAATAAAGAACAACCAGAAAAATTAATTTTATTAGGAGATTTACTATATAATAAATCACTTCTATCATTTGGAAGAAATAACGAAAGGCAGAAAACAGCTGGAATCCTGAATGACTTAATGGATTATATAATTGCAGTAAGAGGAAATTGTGATACAGATTTAGACCAAGCATTATTATATTTTCCAATAATGAGTGATTATAAAAAATTAAATGTTGATGGATATGAATTTTTCATAACACATGGTCATTTATATAATAGATATCATTTACCGCCTTCAGATAAAAAGGTAATTTTAATACATGGGCATACACATGTACCATGTATAGAAAATACAAAAGAATATATGTACCTAAATCCAGGTTCTATATCTGATCCAAGAGAAGGAAATCCTAATACTTATATGATATACGAAAATAAAGAATTTATAATTAAAGACTTAGAAGGACACGAGTTTAAAAGTATAAATTTAGATGAATGCTATTAATTATGATAAAATAAAATATCATATAGTATATGGAAAAGTAAAAAATTTATATATTCATATAAAAAATGGTGAGGTAATAGTAAAAGCACCTAGGTTTATTACTAAAAAATACATAGATAAAATTGTAGAACAAAAAAGAAATTGGATATTAAAAAAGTTAGAAGAAAGTAAAAATAAGCCAGAGGAAAGAGAATATACTAAAACAGATATAGAAAATTTAAAAACTAAATTAGAATATATTTTTCCAGAATTAATAAAACAAACAAATTTAGTTCCAAATAAGATAAGAATTAGAAATATAAAATATGCTTGGGGAAGTTGCTCAAGTAATAAGAATATAACAATAAATCTGAAGCTGGTTAATAAATCAGAAGAGGAAATTAAATATGTTGCATTACATGAATTATGTCATTTAAAATATATGAATCATTCAGATAAATTTTGGAACTTAGTAGAAAAATATATGCCTAATTATAAAGAAATAAGGAAACAATTAAAGCACTAACCAAAAATTGTTTTGGAGCTATAATTGAGTGAAAACAATTAAAATACAATAGATAAGACAGGAGATACAAAAATGATAAGTTCAAAAGATGGAATAATAGGTTTTGCAATAGGGGATGCAATGGGAGTTCCAGTAGAATTTACCAACAGGGAAAAACTAATGAGAAATCCTATAACTTCGATGGAAGGCTTCATGAGCCATAATGTTCCAAAGGGGACTTGGTCAGATGATACATCTATGACAATCGCCACAATGGACTCGATAATTAATTCTAATGGAGATATTATAGCAAATGATATGGCAAATAGATTTTTAGAGTGGATGGAAAAGGGAGAATATACACCAGGTGGAAAAATCGTTGATATCGATAGGACAACTTTAAGGGCACTAGGTAAATATAAAACAACGAGAAGAAGCGCTGTAAATTGTGGATGTACAAGTAATACAGACAATGGAAATGGCTCATTAATGAGAATGTTACCAATAGTGTATTACTCATATTTAAACTGGTTAGAGCAGGACAAAATTTTAAAATTAGTTGCTGGCATATCATCTATTACACATGCAAATGAGCTAGTAATTATGGGATGCTATATGTATGTTAATTATGCCATTGAATTATTAAATACTAATAACAGAAAAGCAGCATATTCCAAAATTCAAAATTTAGATTATTCTATGTTTTCTATGCCAACAATAAGAGCATATACTAGAATTTTGGATCATGAAATTTACCATTATGGTATAGACGAAATAAAGTCATCAAGTTATATAGTAGATACATTAGAAGCAGTTTTATGGGTACTTATAAATACAGATACATATAATCAAGCGATAATTGGAGCAATTAACTTGGGTAGTGATACAGATACAATTGCAGCTTGTACAGGAGGCTTAGCTGGAATTATTTATGGAATAAAAAGTATTAATTCAGATTGGAAGATTGATTTACGTAAATATTCCGAAATTATAGATATTTGTGAACAATTTGATGAAGTATTATATAAACTAAATGGAAAAGAAATTGATAATAATACAGTAAATAAAAATGATATATTAAGAAGAATAGAAATTGTTAATAATGAAATAACTGAGGTTCCAGCAGATGCATTAGTTTGTGCCAATACATCTGGTAATTTAGGAAGAGGGGGAGAAGGTACAATATTTTCTAGAGCTGGAATAGAGCTAGAAAACAAATGTAGAGAATTTGACGAATTAAGTAAAGGACAAGCTAAAGTAACAAGAGCATATAGAATTGATACAAAATATATTATTCATACAGTTGTACCAAAGTGGTATGATGAAAGTGAAACAAATCAAAATGAATTATTAGAAGAATGCTATAAAAATATTTTTAGAATTTCTGCAGATTACGATATTAAAAGTATTGCAATTCCTACACTTGGAATTGGAGCATGTAGGGCTCCTGTTGATATAGCAGTAAAGATTGCAATAGATGGTATAATAAATAACTTTTTTAGAAATACTGATATAGATAAAATTTACATAGTTTGTAACGATTCTAGAATACAAAGGACATATATAGAATACTTAAATAGTTTATTAGATTAAAAAAACTTGGCAGTAGATGTTTTTTCTACCGCCAAGTTTTTAGTGCGTCTAAAAAAGGAAATATAGGGAAAAAGGGACATTGCTAAAATCCCTAATATTTTACAACGTCATTATATGTTTCTATTGCATAACTATCTGTCATACCAGAAATATATGTAATAATAGCTGTTTGATAGTCTTTAATATTATTCATATCATATAAAATTTTATTTTTTAAATGAGTTCTATCTGTTTCTATATTCCAATAACAAGAAATCCACTTTATAAAAGTATCTATTACTTTTGTATAAAAAGGTTTAATATTGTTTAATTTTTCTAGAGTATTCATACCATCATAACATTCATTTAAAGTATTAAATATTTCATTAAGCACAAGACTAAAATATCTTTCTGAAGGTTTCATACATTTGTGTTTATAGATATATTTGTAATTAAATTGTTTTAACCTTTTTATCTTTTCAAATGTAGTTTCAGAAAATTTTAAGCCTTCTTCTAAAGAGGAATTAATACATAAATCAGCTATCAAATCACCTATAATATTAGTATTATTTAAATTTGCACTTCTAGGTTGTTCTAATAAATCATATAATTCGTTTAAATTACTATCTAGTATTCCCATAGAAATGGCATCTTCTATATCTCTGCCTAAATAAGAGATTTTATCGGAAATTTTAACAACACAACCCTCCCAAGTATATGGAGAATATTGATTAAGTTTAATATAATCTTTTTCTAAATCGATAAATTCCGTTCTAGGTTTTAGAGAAATTTCATCAATTTCACCACAGTGAGATATAATACCATCTCTTACTGCATATGTTAAGTTCAAATTTTTTTCTTCGTTGTTAACATTTGTTAGCAATTCTATATTATCAACGAAATTTAAACCATTTCTTTCATGCCAAAAAGATTCTAAACCATTTTCCATACAGATTTTATTTAAAATTTGTTCGCCTTTATGTCCAAAAGGACTATGCCCAATATCGTGTGATATAGAAATAGCTCTTGTTAAAGTAGTATTTAAACCTAATGCTTTTGCGATTGTGTAACTTGTTGCATCAACATTATTTACATGTTCAATACGGGTACAAATATGATCATTTTTTGGTAAAAAAAACACCTGTGTTTTATGCTTTAATCTTCTATAAGCATTACAATATATAATTCTATCATAATCTCTTTCAAATTCAGAACGTACATCGTTTTCTTTTTTATACAATTCATCTTTTCTTGAAATTAAATTATTCCAATTAGGGTTAGATGGGGTAGCAGCAACACTACTAAATTTTAAGTTCATTAAAATACCTCCTATAATTTATATATAAAATAGTGTACCATAAAAATAATATATTGATAAGAAATTTTGTTCGAAAAAAATAAAAAAATTAAAAAAAGTACTTGCATTTTTTGCAAAAGAGAGTATAATATAATTTGTAAAGGTCAAAGAAAGTCAAAGTCAAAATAGAAAACATGAACTTTAGGGACGGAGGTAAAAGTTCATAAATTAACATAAAAAATGAACTTTAAGCCCCGTCCCCAAAGTTCAAAAGTTCACATAAAGGAAGTGAAAAAATGAGAATATCAGATTTAATAGAAGATTTTATAAAAGATATGTTAAAAACAGAAGATGAATTAGAAATACAAAGAAATGAACTTGCGGAACATTTTAATTGTGTGCCTTCACAAATAAATTACGTAATATCCACACGATTTAAACCATCACAAGGTTATTATGTAGAAAGTAGAAGAGGAGGTGGCGGTCACATAACGATTAAAAAGATACATGTAACACAAAGTAATTATCTAATGCATATAATAACAAGCATTGGAGATACATTAACATCAAAAGAAGTAGATATTTTCATAAGTAACTTATTATCAGACGAAATTGTGACTAAAAAAGAAGCTAAACTTTTAAAAGTAGCGACAAGTGATAATGTACTTAATGTACCTATCGATATAAAAGATAATTTACGAGCAAGAATATTTAAAAACATGTTAATAAATTTAGTAGAAGATTAATTGGCAGACGTAAATAGTCACCAACTAAAATTAGATATTTTAAATAATTTAAGGAGGTTTTTATTATGAAATGTCAAAATTGTGGTAGAAAAGAAGCAAATGTAAAATATACACAAATTATTAATGGTGTAAAAAAAGAAATGAATTTATGTGAAGATTGTGCAAAGGAATTAGGAATAGGAAGAGAACTTAACTTTAATATGTCTATGAATTTACCAAGCTTTTTAGGAGGATTCTTTGATGAATATAATATGGATTCTTTTATTCCAACAATCGGAGCAATAAGAGAAGAAGGATGCAATACTTGTGGTACAACATATAATGAATTTGCAAATACAGGCTTATTCGGTTGTATGGATTGCTATGATATATTTGCAGATAGATTAGATCCAATATTAAGAAATATACAAGGTTCTAACAGACATGTTGGCAGAAAAGCGAAAAGCTTGGATAAATCTATTGTAAAAAATATGGAAGCTAAGAAGAAAGAACTAGAAAAGAATAAAGAAGCAAAGAAAGAAAATAGAAAGACTAAAGAATCATTAGAGGAAGAATTAAAACAAGCTATTAGAGAAGAAAGATATGAAGATGCAGCAAAAATAAGAGATGAAATTAAAAAAATGAATGGCGATAAATAATTCTTTAGGAGGTAATAAATATGCTAAATTGGTATTTACAAAGTGGAAAGGATTCTGATGTAATAGTAAGTTCAAGAATTAGATTAGCAAGAAATATATCAAACTATCCATTTGAAACTAAATGTAATGAAACAAAAAAAGAAGAAATAACTAAGTTAATAGAAGAAGCTATTAGTGGTAACAAATATGGAATTAAACTTTTAAAATTAAAAGATATGGATGATGTTACTATTAATAGTTTAATAGAAAAAAGATTAATAAGTCCAGACTTTGTAAGAGGTAAAGAAAAATCTAAAGCAATACTTATAAATGATGACGAAAATGTATGTGCAATGATACATACAGATAATCATATTAGTTTACAAGTATTTGGTGCAGGATTAGAGTTAGACAATTTGTTAAATCTAATTATTGAATTAGATGAATATCTAGATGAAAAACTAAAATTTGCATTTAACGAAAAATATGGATTTTTAACAGCATGTCCTATAGAAGCAGGAACTGCTATGAAGGCGTCTGTAATGGTTCATTTACCTGCATTACAAATTACTGGTAATATTGGAAAGGTATTAGAAATAATAAATAATTTTGGTATGAATGTAACTGGAATTCATGGAGAAGGTAGCAAATCCGAAGGTGCTCTATATCAAATATCTAATAAACAAACTTTAGGCATTTCTGAAAAAGAAATAATAAAGAAATTAAAATTAATAACAGATAAAATTATAGAACAAGAAAGAATTGCAAGAAAGTATTTAGGAAAGAATAGACTAAATTTGGAAGACAGATTATATAGAGATTATGGTATTTTAACAAACTGCAGAAAAATATCAGAAAGTGAATGTAAGGATTTATTATCAACATTAAAATTAGGAACAGATTTAGGAATTGTTAATGAACTAACAGACTTAAAAATAAATAAATTATTATTATATACACAAGATGCAAACTTACAAAAATATTTAGGAACAAAATTAGAGGGAATAGATTTAGATGCTAAAAGAGCAGAGCTTATTAAAACAATTATAAAAGAGTAAGGAGGTTGATATTTATGACATATAAATTTACAAATAGTGCTCAAAATGTTTTAGAAATCGCAAAAGAAATTGCAATAGAATTAGGACATAATTATATAGGAACAGAGCATATATTATATGGATTAACAGAAGAAGAAAATGGTGTTGCAAGTAAAGTTTTAGAAAATCAAAATATAAATTCTGAAAATGTCTTGGAAGAAATAGAAAATTTAATAGGTAGAGATGAAGGAAGAACTATAACAAGTTTAGGGTTTACGCCAAGAACTAAAAGAGTGTTAGAAAATGCATTTTTAGAGGCAAGAAAACTAGACTCAGATTATATAGGAACAGAACATATATTAATAGGAATAATGAGAGAAGCAGATAGTATTGCTGTAAGAATCTTATTAGATTTAGGTATTAATCCACAAAAATTATATAATGAAATAGTAAAAGTATTAGAAGAAGATGAAGATATAAATAGTAGTGATAATTCTCAAACAAGAAAAACAGGAAGCTTTAATTCTACACCAACATTAAATCAATATGGAACAGATTTAACTAAAAGTGCAAGTCTTGGAAAATTAGACCCTGTAATAGGAAGAAAGAATGAAATAGAAAGAGTTATCCAAATTCTTTCTAGAAGAACCAAAAATAATCCTTGTTTAATTGGTGAACCAGGTGTAGGTAAAACAGCTGTAGTAGAAGGATTAGCAGAAAAAATTGTACAAGGTGATGTACCAGAAATATTAAAAGATAAAAGAGTTGTAACAATCGATTTATCTAGTATGATTGCTGGTGCAAAATATAGAGGAGACTTCGAAGAAAGAATAAAGAAAGCTTTAAATGAAGTAAAAAAAGCCGGAGATGTAATTCTATTTATAGATGAGATTCATACAATAGTAGGTGCAGGTTCTGCAGAAGGTGCTATTGATGCGGCAAATATTCTAAAACCATTATTAGCCAGAGGGGAGATTCAATTAATTGGTGCTACGACTTTAAATGAATATAGAAAATATATAGAAAAAGACAGCGCGTTGGAAAGAAGATTTAGTCCTGTAACTGTTAATGAACCAACTCATGAAGAAACTGTAGAAATCTTAAAGGGTATAAGAGATAAATACGAAGCTCATCATAATATAAAAATTACAGATGAAGCTATAAATGCAGCTGTAGAATTATCTAGCAGATATATTAATGATAGATTTTTACCAGATAAAGCAATAGATTTAATTGATGAAGCTTCTTCAAAAATTAGATTATCTTCTTTAGAAGAACCAGATAGTCTAAAAGAGATGGAAGATAAAATAGAAAAGATGAATCAAGAAAAAGAGGCTGCTGTAAAAGTACAAAAATTTGAGAAAGCTGCTAAAATAAGAGATGAAGTAAATAAACTAAAAGAAGAACTAGAAGAAGAAAGAAATAAATGGAAAAGTAAAAAGACAAAAGCAATTCCAAAATTAACAGAAGAGGATATTGCTAAAACAATTGCAAGTTGGACAGGAATTCCAGCTGCTAAAATAACTCAAGATGAAAATAAGAAATTAAAGAACTTAGATAAAGAATTGCATAAAAGAGTAATTGGTCAAAATGAAGCAGTAGAAGCAGTTGCAAAAGCAATAAGAAGAAGTAGAGTAGGACTTAAAAATCCTAATAGACCAATAGGTTCATTCTTATTCTTAGGTCCAACAGGTGTTGGTAAAACAGAATTATCTAAAGCATTGGCAGAAAGTTTATTTGGAACAGAAGATGCTATGATAAGAGTTGATATGTCAGAATTTATGGAACCACATTCTGTTGCTAAATTAATTGGTGCACCTCCAGGATATGTTGGCTTTGATGATGGTGGTCAATTAACAGAGAAAATAAGAAGAAAACCATATTCTGTAATATTGTTTGATGAAATAGAAAAAGCACATCCAGATGTTATGAATATGTTATTACAAATTCTAGAAGATGGTAGATTAACAGACAGCCAAGGTAGAACAGTTAACTTTAAGAATACAGTAATAATTATGACATCAAATATTGGTGCAAGATTAATTACAGAGAAGAAATCTCTAGGATTTACAAATTCATCAGAAGAGGATGAAAATAAGGAATATGAAGAAATCAAGAAAAACGTAATGGCAGAATTAAAGAAACAATTAAGACCAGAATTTATAAATCGTATTGATGATATTATAGTATTCCATAAATTAAATGATGAAGAAATAAATAGCATTATAGATTTATTATTAAAAAATGTAGAACAAAGATTAGTAGAACAAGGTTTAAATATTAAAATTGATAAATCTGTTAAAGAATTAATTGCTAAAAAAGGTGTAGACAAAGAATTTGGTGCTAGACCACTTCGTAGAGCAATACAAAATATTGTAGAAGATAAATTAGCTGAAGAAATATTAGATGGAAATATTAAACCTGGTCTAGAAGCTAAATTAGTAGCTAAAGACGATAAAGTAGAATTAAAAGTAAAAGCAGCTAAATAATATAATAGGGATTTGAGGCGTCCTGCGAAAAAAATTCGGGATTTGGGGACGTTCATTAAATCCCTTTTTTCTATTAAAAAAAATTAGAGTTTTTTGTAGTAGACATAAATTTGCACAATATAAGAAATTATGATAAAATTAGCCGGTAACAAAAGTTGAAGAGATAAGCAAGCCTTGCTAAATGTAGCGAAGAACTAAGAAATGAGAAAAAACTTGAGACTTAAAAACTGTAAGATTTTTGATCTGTATGGATGTAGGATGCAAGAGGATGAGAATCCACATCTTGTAATAATTGTTGCAGATTTGGAAAACGACAAGACAATATGTGAGTATGGAATTCTGAATAAGGACAAGTTTGAGCAATCTGATGAGGTAGTATATGACATTGAATCTTTTGCAGAAATGTCGGCGACGGATTCAACCATAAAAGAAAAGGGTTGTATTTTTTGTGCAGCAATGCCAAAGAGTTCAAAAACTACTATTCCGATATGGATTATGTTTGTGAAATATAAAGCAGATAGCTTATATGTAGATGACGAAGAAGTTTCAATTGTCTGTATATCTTAAGAGAGAGGTTAAGTGTTGAAACGAAATTTTCGGAGACTAACGATGATGGCTATAAAGTTAGAGACAGTTTTTACAGAGTTGGTGTAAAGTAAGAAAAATTTAAGACCTGAAATTTTTTGCAATAAAAATAGCCCGCACTTTTATAACAAAGCACGAGCTGTTTTTTATTTATTATTAATTAAATCATTCATATTATACATTCCATTATCTTTATTAACTATGTATTTAGCAGCCATAACAGCACCATTTGCAAAAACAGTTCTAGAATAACATTTATGTGTTATTTCTAATGTTTCATGCTCACCAAAGAATTGTACTGTATGTTCACCTACGATATTTCCACCTCTAATAGAAGAAAATCCGATTTCTAATTTATTTCTTTTTTCATGTTTATTATGTCTGTCAAATTCATAAACCATCTTGTTATCTTTAGCTTCATTAATACTTTCTGCTAAGAATAAAGCTGTTCCACTTGGGCTATCTATTTTTCTATTATGATGAGTTTCTATAATTTCTATATCAGTATCTGGCAATTCTTTAGCTAAAGAAGCTACAATTTTGGCCATTAAATTTATATCATATGACATATTAGCAGATTTAAAAATAGGAATATCTTTTGAATAATTTTCTATTTCATTTAATTGTTCTTCTGTAAATCCAGTTGTTGCAATAACTATAGGAACATGACTTTCCTTAGCATATTTTAAAATATTTAAAGTAGCTACTGGAACAGAAAAATCAATTATAACATCTGGTTTTTCTTCTATGTCTGAAGTATTTGTATAAACTGGGTATGTATAAATTCCAGTATTCTCTTTATCAACACCACCAAGAAGCAAAATATCTTTGTCATTGTCTATTACATTTGCAACTTCTTGTCCCATTTTACCATTTATTCCATTTATTAACACTTTCATTTAATTTGATCCTTTCTATATCGCCAAAGGTAATTATAAATAAAACTAATTAAAATCTTACAAATAGAATTGTTAAAAAGATATAAGCATATCTATAAACCATTCTTAGCTTGTATTTCTTATTTAAATATTTAAAAAATTCAACTGTAGCACAATATTTGTCTACAAATGTAACTATGTAACTTTCTTTATATTTAGGCAATTTTACAGTTAAAGGCCACATATGTTTTACTATTATATCTTTTTCTAAATCATTTAAAGTGAAATTTTTTAAAGAATTTTCTAAAGCGATTTTAGGATGAGAAAAAGCATGTAGTTCTTTAAAAGAATTAACCTTTCTATGTTCATGCCAATCATATAAAAAGAAATCGTGAAGCATAGCAGCACGAGCTGCTGAAAAATAATCTAATTTAAATTTTTTACATATTAAATAAGTATAATATGCAACATGTAAGCAGTGGTTATAACATGACGTGCTAGAATGTTGCATATAATTGTTCATTTCTTTTACCTTTTCATGTAAGCGAATATCATTTATTATATTTTTAAATTCTAAATAATTTTCTTCATTTTTAAATTTTTTAAAAAACATTTATTCACATCCCATATTTTTTTTTTCTACTATATATATTATATCATGGGAGATATATTATGTGAATAAAGTTAATTAAATCTTAACAATTTAAATTAATCCAAAATTTTTTAAAGAAGTTCTTAATTTTTCTTGATTTTTTTCAGATAATCTAACTAGTGGAAGTCTAGGAACTCCAAAATTGTATCCCATCATATTTAAAGCTTCTTTTACAGGGATAGGATTAACCTCACAGAATAAGCTTCCTACTAAATCTATTGCATCTAATTGCATTTGTGTAGCTTCTGCAATATTTCCATCAAAGAAATTTTGAACCATCTCATGTGTATATTTTGGTGCAACATTTGAAAGAACAGATATAACACCAAGTCCACCTAAAGATAGAATTGGAACGATTTGGTCATCATTTCCAGAATAAATATGTAAATTATCTTTACATAGTGCTGCAATTTTTGCAACTTGTGAGATATTACCACTAGCTTCTTTTACAGCTACAATATTTGGTATTTTAGAAAGTTCTAAACAAGTTTCTGGAGTGATGTTTACACCAGTTCTACTAGATACACTATATACAATTATAGGTAAAGATGTAGAATTAGCTATTGCTTTGTAATGTTCTACTAAACCTGCCTGTGTTGTTTTATTATAATATGGTGTTACAACTAATAAAGCATCTGCACCAACAGATTCTGCGTATTTTGACATTTCTATTGCAGAAGCAGTATTATTAGAACCTGTTCCAGCAATTACAGGAATTCTACCATTAATTTTATCTATAGCATATTTAATGGTATCTTTTTTTTCTTTCTCTGTCATTGTAGAAGATTCGCCAGTAGTACCACATACTATAATACTATCAGCACCTTCTGAAATTTGGAATTCTATTAATTTTCCAAACTCTTCAAAATTTACGCCATCATTTGTAAATGGTGTGGAGATGGCAGTACCACAACCTTTAAAAATAATTTTTTTCATAATAACATCTCCTATAGAGATTTTTTAGCATATATAATTATATGTAGCTATTTTCTATGTTATTATATGATATAATTTATAAAAAATAAATAATTTCTGGAAAATATCTAAAAAATACTATATAATTAGTACTAGATAAAAGGAGGAGAATGATGACTGCATCTCAAGAAGATTATTTAAAATCAATATATATATTAATATTACATAAAAATGAAGCAAGAGTTACAGATATAGCAGACTATTTACAAGTTAGTAAAGCAAGTGTAAATAGAGCCTTAAAATCTTTAAAAGAGCTAGGACTTGTGGATTATGAGACATATGGAGAGATAAAATTAACAGAAAAGGGTAAAGAAGAAGCAACAAACATTATAAAAAAACATAATGTTTTAAAAGCTTTTTTAATTCAAATTTTAAATGTTAATAACGAAACAGCAGAAGAAGAAGCTAAGAAAATGAAACATGCTATTTCTGAAGATACTGTAAATAAATTTTCTGATTATATTAAAAGCATTATAAAAGTTGATGAATTAAAATGTAACTATAGTCCAGAAAATGAAAGATGTCAAAATTGTATAAAATTAAAAAAGAAAAAATAATCGCAAATGTATTTTGCGATTATTTTTAGCACTGAAAAATTTAGAAGGGAAAAAAGGAACGTCCCCAAATCCCGGAAGCCTCCCAAATCCTGGGAAACCTCCCAAATTCGGGAAGCCTCCCCGAATCCCGGGAATGTTCTCATATCCCTAGAAACTATTTTTCTATCATTTTTTCTACTATTTGTATAGCATTTGATGCTGCCCCTTTTCTTATATTATCAGCAACTACCCAAAGATTTACACCATTTTCTACACTAAAATCTCTTCTAATTCTTCCTACAAAAACTTCATCATGTCCAGTTGTATTTGTAGCTATAGGATAAACTTCAGAAGCTGGATCGTCTTGAACAATTATTCCTTCAAAACTTTTTAATGTTTCTACTAATTCAGAAAGTTCAAATGGCTTTTCAAATTCAACATTTATAGATTCGCTATGTGAATTTTCCACTGGAACCCTAACTGTAGTTGCAGTTATTCTTAAATCTGGTTTCTTTAAAATTTTTCTTGTTTCATTTATCATTTTCATTTCTTCTTTGGTATAACCATTTTCTGTGAATACATCTATATGTGGCAAACAATTATTATAAATTGGGTATGGGAATTTTTCTAATTTATTAATTCCTTTTTTACCATTTTCTAAATCATTTAACCCTTTTTGACCTGCTCCGGAAACAGCTTGGTATGTAGAATATACAATTCTTTTTATCGTATATTTATCATCTAAAGCTTTTAAGGGTAAAACTGCTTGTATAGTAGAACAATTTGGATTTGCGATTATTCCATGATTATTTTTAATTTCTTCTGGATTTACCTCTGGTACAACTAATGGTACATCTTTATCCATTCTAAACGCACTACTATTGTCTACTACAATACAACCTTTAGAGGCTGCAATTGGAGCATATTTTTTAGATGTCTCGCCACCAGCGGAAAATATTGCAAAGTCAAATCCCTCGTCAAAAGAGTGTTCTGTTAACTCCTGTATAATATATTCTTTATTCATAAATTGAACTTTTTTGCCAGCAGATTTATTTGAGGCAAATAAAACATGTTCACTAATTGGTAGATTTTTTTCTTCTAATACTTTTAGTGCAGTTCTACCTACTACACCTGTAGCACCTACAATTGCAAATTTGTAATTTTTCATATTAAGCACCTCGGCTTTAAATAGTAACAAGAATTATATTTATAATTTCTTATAGTACATATTATATTAGAAAATATAAAAAAATGCTAGTTAAAACTAACAAATATATGATAGAATATTGTCGAAATACAAAAGACATAGGAGGGGATTAAATGAAAAAGAAATTAGCAGTAATAATAGCTATATTACTAGTAATGGCTATTGTTATTGGAATTACAGTATCTAATCTGAGATTTAGAGGAGATTTAACAGAAATTAGTTCGGAAAAACAATTACAAAAAATAGTAGATGGATATAATTATTCAGGAGGGTCAACCGTACTTGCAACATTCATATGTCCATTAATTGCATTACCTACGCGTAGTTTCTCTGGTGGAATTATAGAAGATGCAAGTTCGACACAATCTTCTGGTGGAGGTATTGTTCCAAGTGAGATAACAAGTAGTGCGAGTGATACAAAATCTTTTGATTCTGTACTTCCAAGTATAAATAAAGGAACAACCACATCAGATTATTCAACAACAAATATACAAGTAGAAAATGTGGATGAGGCAGATATTGTAAAAACAGATGGGGAATATGTATATTCTATTTCAGACGATACAGTATATATAACATATGCAAAAAATCCAACGGAAATGAATATAGTTGCAAAGATAGAAGAACCATTAAGTAATGTTTATCCAGAAGATTTAATATTACAAAATAATAAATTAATAATTATATCTGGAAATACTATTAATACAGTTGTTAAAATTTACGATTTAGCAGATATAGAAAATCCAGACAAAATAAAAGAATTTGAGCTAAATAAGGAATATTATACATCAAGATATATAAATGGCAATTTATATGTAATTTCATCTGGAAGAGTAACAAGTGAAGGAAATTTGGAATATGTAGAAGATGGTGCTATTGTAAATCCAGACAAACCAAATGCATATAAAATAAATGACTTAAATACAAGGATTCAAACAGTTATAGCTTCATATAATTTAAACGCACCAGAAAACAAAATTAAAGTTCAATCATATTTAATGGATATAGAGAATGCATATATATCAGAAAAAAATATGTATTTAATTGATAACGGATATAGTGGAAGCAGAGATGTAGAATTTAGTGATATATTTGGCCTAAAAGGACTTTTAGGAATTAGCGATGCAATAGAAGAGAGCGATAGTACTTATGGATCAAGCATATATAAATTTAATTTTAAAGAAGATGGAAGTGTAGAATATCAAACTAAAACTCAAGTAGAAGGAACAACTATAGACCAATTTTCTTTAGATGAAAAAGATGATAATTTAAGAATTGCATTATATACAACAAAAGGTTCAAGAGTTGTAGTTCTAGACAATAATTTAAAACAATTAGGAGAAACAGCTTATCTTGCTAAGGGAGAAAAAATGTATTCAGCAAGATTCGTAGGAGATAGAGCATATCTTGTGACATATAAAAATATAGATCCACTTTATTCTATAGATTTAAGTGACCCAGCAAATCCAAAAGCTTTAGGTGCTCTAAAGATCCCTGGATATAGTACATATTTACAGCCATATGATGAAAATCATATTATTGGTTTTGGTTTCCAAACAGAAGAAACTGTTAGAAGAAATTCTTTAGGAAGAGTTACTTCAAGTTCTGCAAAAGTTACAGGAATGAAGATGGCATTATTTGATGTATCTGATATAAGTAATCCAAAAATGATATCAGAGGAAGTAATAGGAGATTCAAAAACAAATTCTACAGTTTTAGAAAATCATAAAGCGCTATTATTAGATAAAGAAAGAAATCTATTAGCAATTCCTATAAAAAATTATACGACAGATTTAAGTATTACAGAAGATGATGATATATCTTCTGCTACAAAGTCATATACAAGTTACTTAAAGAGTAGAACATATAATAAAGTTGGATATGCAGTATATAGTCTAGACATAGCAAATGGATTTAATTTAAGAGGAATAATAACACATGATGTTAATTCTAATAATTATACTTCTGATATTAGAGGATTATACATAGATGATACATTATATACTGTTTCAAGTAAGGAAATTAAAGCAAATAATATAGATACATTGGCAGAAATAAAAGAAATTATATTTGATTAAGGGGGATAAATATGGGAAAAATTTATAAAAAAGAAGTGAGCAATTATTCAGGAATGCCAGCAGCATCATTAACATTAGGAATTATATCAATACTTACAATTATATTTTGGTATATGTCATTAATAACAGGAATTTTGGCAATAGTTTTTGGTGTTAAATCTATACATAAAATTAATAGCAAATTAGGAAAAGCAGGAATGGTATTAGGAATTATCGGTGTTTCTCTTTGTTGCTTTATATACTTATGGTTTATATTTGCTATTTTAATGCAATAAAATACTTGCAAAATAAAAATATCATGATATAATAGATGCACATAAAAAAGACAAAATAAGGGCAACACAGTTATAAATTAGTCTTTAAGAGAGCTAGATGTATGCTGAAATTCTAGTAAGATAAAATATAATTGTTATCACCTTATATGTTGCGAAACTGAACTAATAGTAAGTTTTGTCGTATGTTCTGCGTTAAAGAAATTAGAGAGAATAACGTAAGTTATTAAATTAGGTGGTACCGCGGAAATTATGCCCTTTTCGTCCTAAACAGGATGAAAAGGGCTTTTTGATTGATTTCGCAAACATAAATTAAGTTAAAGTGAAATCCCTAATAAAAATAAAGAAGGAGGAATTACAAGTGTACAAAAAAGTAGAACTTAAAGATGGTTTTGTAGGCATAGAAAATGATGTAGCAAAACTATGGAAAGAAAAAGACATTGTTAAGAAAAACTTTGCAATGAACGAAGGAAAAAGATACTTCACATTTTATGATGGACCTCCAACAGCAAATGGAAGACCACATGTTGGACATATCGAAACAAGGGTAATGAAAGACATTATACCAAGATACAAAGTAATGAAAGGTTACAAAGTATTAAGAAAAGCTGGTTGGGATACACATGGACTTCCAGTTGAACTAGAAATAGAAAAAGAATTAGGAATTTCAGGAAAACAACAAATAGAAGAATATGGTGTAGAAAAATTTGTAAAGAAATGTAAAGAAAGTGTTTTCACATATGTTCATCTATGGGAAGAAATGACAAACAAAGTAGGATTCTGGGTAGATATGGAAAAACCATATGTAACATATCATAATGAATATATAGAATCTGTATGGTGGGCATTAAAAGAAATGTGGAAAAAGGGATTACTATATGAAGGTCATAAAGTAATGCCATATTGCCCAAGATGTGGAACAGCACTTTCATCACACGAAGTTGCACAAGGATATAAAGACGTAAAAGATCTAACTTGTATAGCTAAATTTAAAGTAAAAGATGAAGAAAATAAATATATTTTAGCTTGGACAACAACACCTTGGACATTACCATCAAACTTAGCACTATGTGTTAATAAAGCTTACACATATGCAGATGTTAAAGTAAATGTTGGAACTGAGGAAGAATCAAAATATGAAGTATATGTTCTTGCTAAAGATTTGGTAGAAACAGTTTTAAAAGACAAAGAATATGAAGTTTTAAAAGAATATAAAGGAACAGAATTATTAGGAACAAAATATGAACAACTAATGCCATTTGCAAAAGTAGATGGAAAAGCATTCGAAGTAATACATGGGGACTATGTAACATTAACAGATGGTACAGGAATAGTACACATTGCGCCAGCATATGGTGAAGATGATAGTTTAGTTGCAAAACAAAATGGAATAACTTTTGTAAATTTAGTAGATAAAGAAGGAAAATTTGTTCCAGAAGTAGAACCTTGGGCAGGTAAATTTGTAAGAGATTGTAATGAAGGTATCTGTAAATGGTTAGAAGAAGAAAATAAATTGTTCAGTAAAGAAAAACATCTACACTCTTATCCACATTGCTGGAGATGTGACACACCACTTTTATATTATCCAAAAGAGAGTTGGTTTGTTGCAATGAGCAAACTAAGAGACAATTTATTAAAAAATAATGACACAATAAATTGGATGCCAGAAACAATTAAAACAGGAAGATTTGGAAAATTCTTAGAGAATGTTATAGATTGGGGAATCTCAAGAGATAGATATTGGGGAACTCCACTTCCAATTTGGACTTGTGAATGTGGTCATCAAGAATGTATTGGAAGTATAGCAGAATTAAAAGAAAAAGGAATAAATGTACCAGACAATATAGAACTTCATAAACCATATATTGATGATGTACATCTAAAATGTCCACATTGTGGTAAAGAAATGACAAGAGCAAAAGAAGTTATAGATTGTTGGTTTGATTCTGGTTCAATGCCTTTTGCACAATGGCATTATCCATTCGAAAATAAAGAAATATTCGAAGCAAACTTCCCAGCTCAATTTATTTCAGAAGCAATAGACCAAACAAGAGGATGGTTCTATACACTACTTGCAGTTTCTACATGTTTGTTTGATAAATCATCATATGAAAATTGTATAGTATTAGGACATGTTCTAGATGACAAAGGACAAAAAATGTCTAAATCTAAAAAGAATGGTGTGGACCCATTCGAATTACTAGATACTGTTGGAGCAGATGCTACTAGATGGCATTTCTATACATGTAGCGCACCATGGATTCCAACAAGATTATCTGTAAAAAGTGTACAAGAAACACAAAGAAAATTCTTAAGTACATTATGGAATGTATATTCATTCTATGTATTATATGCAGAGATTGACCAATTTAATCCATTAAACTACAAAGACTTTAAAGTAACAAATGTAATGGATAAATGGATACTTTCTAAAATGTATACATTAATAAAAGAAGTAGATGCAAAATTAGATAAATATGACATAACAGGAGCAGCATTGTTAATAGAAGACTTCACAGATGAACTTTCTAACTGGTATGTTCGTAGAAACAGAGAAAGATTCTGGGCAAGTGGAATGGAAGATGACAAAGTAGGAGCATATGTAACTTTGTATAATGTTTTAGTTAACTTAGTAAAAATTTCTGCACCATTTGTACCATTCATAACAGATGAAATTTACCAAAACTTAGTTGTTAATTTAGATAAAGAAGCACTAGCAAGTGTACATTTATGCTTATGGCCAGAGGTTGATGAATCAGCAATAGATAAAGACCTAGAAAAAGAAATGGACTTAGCATATAAGATTGTTAAATTAGGTAGAAGTGCAAGAAATGCAGCTAATATAAAAAATAGACAACCACTTTCAGAAATGTTAATATCTGTAGGAACACTTCCAGAATATTATGGAGACATAGTAAAAGAAGAATTAAATGTAAAAGAAGTTGTACTAGGTGCAGATATGTCTAAATATGTTGATTTCGAAATAAAACCAAACCTACCTGTTTTAGGAAAAGAATATGGAAAATTAATTCCAAAAATTAGAGAAGCAATCTCTAAACTAAATCAAATGGATTTAGCAAATAAAGTAAAAAACGGTGGAGTAGAATATATAGAAGTAGAAGATACTCAAATACCTTTAGACGAATCTAACTTATTAGTAACAATGCAAGGAAAAGAAGGATATGCCTTTGCAGGTGAAGGTGAACTTGGAGTTGTATTAGAAACAACAATAACACCAGAACTTAAAGAAGAAGGATATTTAAGAGAAATTTTATCTAAAGTACAAAACATGAGAAAAGATAGAGACTTCGAAGTATTAGATAGAATAAACTTATACTTTGCAAATTGTGATACATTAAAAGCAGTTATAGAAAAATATAAAGACCAAATAATGAAAGACACATTAGCAGACAACATCTTCTATAACGAAAAAAGAGAAAACTATGTAGAAACAAAAATAAACGACGAAACAATAGACATAGATGTTGAAGTAGTAAAATAAAAATAAAAAAAGAATTTGAGGACACTCCTCGCCAGGGATTTGGGGACGTTCCTTAAATCCCTATTTAAAAAATCCTCTGGTTTAGTATGCCAGGGGATTTATATTTTTTAAACATTTATCTATTAAGTAAATAAACTCCAAAATTTAAATAGGTTGCAAATAATGCCCATAGTAAGTATGGGACTTGTAACCATGCAGCAGTTTTTTGCTTTTCATAAAATCTAGCTATCATAATAATAATTAAAACTGCAAGAATTATAATCCAGATAAAAGCAAATAATCTCCATTTTAATAAGAAGAAAGCAATAGGCCAAAGAGCATTAAAAAATAATTGTAAGTAATAGATAGAGTTTATTTTAGAATTTACTAATGAATTACTCTCTAATATGGCATACGAAATTCCCATCAAAATATATAAAATTGTCCATACAATTGGAAAAGTAATGCTAGGTGGTGACAAAAATGGTTTTTCTAAAGAATTATAATCTATACTACCAGAAATGAAAAAGCCAACAATACCACCAACAAGAACGGGAATAAGAATAGCCTTAAAATAAGTTTTAAATTTATTTAACATGCCTAAACCTCCATATTACTAGTTTATTAAAAAGGAGGTAAAATATACTAAATACTAATTAAATTAATATATTTGGCTTAAATTTAGTAGTGAATTTTTATTAAATTCAAGTTTTATAACGCTAGGAGAATCGATTTTTAAAACTTTATTTTTATAAAACAATTCGAAGTTTTCATTTAAAGAACACCAATTCATTAATAAAAATTTAATTGATGCACCATGACTAACTATTGCAATTTTAGATCCAGTATATTCAGCTAATAGTTTATTAATGAAACTTGTCATTCGCCTATTAACTTCAAATCTATTCTCTCCATCTTTGTTCTTTAAATTTTCATCTAACAACTGTTCTGTAGTAAAAGTGTGAGTGAATTTATCTCTAAGTTTAGATAGAGAATCTAAATTCCCTATTTTTCTTTCGTTTAAATATGTACTAATTTGTATTTCTAAATTATTACGTTCAGCAATGTATTTAGCAGTGGCTAGCGCACGTACATAAGTACTAGACCATATTGAATTTAGATTAGATAGTTCTTTTATCTTACTTAGTGCTTCTGCCTTTTTTTCACCTTCAACAGATAAAATTATTTTTTCATTAGCAATTTGGCTATTTTCAGAATTATTTAATAAAGTATTAATCTTTAATTGTTCAGAATGTCGTATTAAAAAAATTGTTATTTTATCCATAATAATCACCAAAAATATTGTATCAAAAATACACATAAAAATCACATAAATTTATTGTAAAAAAAATAGTGTTTTTATATAATACTTTTAGTTAAAAATAGGGGGAATAAAAAATGGCAAATTCAAAATTAATAGTAGTAGAAGGACCACAAGGCGCAGGAAAAACAACGATTACGGATTATTTAAGATATACTATTCCATATACAAATTTATATAGATTGTGTGGAACTGCAGATAGCACGCCTACAGGAAAGAAAAAAGCAGAAACAATGTATAGGGATTTAGTAGAATATTTAAAAAAATTAGGAAATCAAAGTATAAATTTAGTATTTGATAGAACATTTTTTACAGAAGAAAATTATTGTAGACTAAAATATAAAGAGTATTCATTTACAGATGTTTATGAGGAATTACTAGAAGATTTTGCTAAATTAGATTTTGAAATATATTATGTAACACTATATTTAGAAGATGAAAGCTTATATACTCAAAGATTAAAAAGGGATAATAAAGCTGTACCAAAATATGCTAAATTTGAAGCTGAAAAAAGCATAAATCAACAAAAAGTATATTTAGAAATGTCTGATGAAATAGAAAAGAAATATCCAAACATACATTGCTTAAAAATAGAGAATAGTAAAGATTTAGAATTAACAAAGCAAGAATTAAAAGAAAAAATAGGTTTCTAAAGCTTGAGTATACATAAAAAATATAGTATAATAAGGTTGGAATTTTGTTTAATTTTTATATAAAAAATTAAATTTACAATATATAAACACAGATAGGAGATTTTTTTAGTGAACGTTTCAGATTTTTATTATGACTTACCAGAAGAATTAATAGCACAAACACCTATAGAAAAAAGAGATGAGTCAAGATTAATGGTCTTGAACAGAGAGAAACAAACGATAGAACATAAAACTTTTAGAGATATAATAGATTACTTAGAACCAGGAGATTGTTTAGTAAGAAATAATACAAAAGTTATACCAGCAAGATTGTATGGTAAAAAGGCAACAGGAGCAAAAATAGAATTTCTTCTATTAAATAGGATAGAAGGAGATATATGGGAATGTATTGTAAGACCTGGTCATAAATTAAAACCTGGTACAGAAGTAGAATTTGGAGATGGAATATTAAAAGCAAAAGTACTAGACGTAATGGAAGGTGGAACAAGAAAAGTAGAATTTAAATATGAAGGAATATTTAATGAAATTCTAGATAAAATTGGGTTAATGCCACTTCCACCATATATTCATGAATCTTTAAAAGATAATGATAGATATCAAACTGTTTATGCAAAATATGAAGGTTCAGCAGCAGCCCCAACAGCAGGCTTACATTTTACTCCTGAACTTTTTGAAAAAATAAAAGCAAAAGGAATTGATGTCGCAAATGTAACATTACATGTAGGAATCGGAACTTTTAGACCAGTAAAAGTAGAGAATGTAGAAGAACACCACATGCATTCAGAACATTTTTATATAAAACAAGAAGATGCTGATAAAATAAATAATGCTAAGAAAAATGGAAAAAGAGTTATAGCCGTAGGAACTACTTCTTGTAGAGTATTAGAAACAATAGCAGACGAAAATGGAATGGTAAAACCTACAGAAGGAGATACACAGATATTCATTTATCCTGGTTATAAATATAAATGCTTAGATGGCTTAGTAACGAATTTCCATCTACCAGAATCAACATTAATAATGTTAGTATCTGCATTAGCTGGTAGAGATTATATTATGAAAGCATACAATGAAGCAGTAAAAGAAAGATATAGATTTTTCAGTTTTGGAGATGCAATGCTTATTTTGTAAGATAGGAGAAAATTATGGTTATACATACAAAAAAGCAAGTAAAAACAAAAACTATTCATAAAAGAATGAATTTGCCACAAAGTTTGCGAGATAAAATAGATGAATTTTGGAAGAAACAAGTAAAAGTAAATCCAAACTTATTTAATGGGGAAGTTTGGAATGTAACAAAAATGGAAGAAAATAAGGATAATATACTTCTAACAATAGAAAAAACAGACTATGCACATTACTTATATGATGAAAGGCATGGTATAGAAGAAAAATATGCTTGCCACAATCTTGCAGGAGGAACATATATTGTTACTAAAGATGGATATGCTGTTATAGGAGAACTAGATGATACAACTTCCTATCCTAGAATGATGCAAGTTTCTGGTGGTGGAATAGACGAAAAATATGATATAGTAAACGGTGAATTTGATTTAATAAAAACAGCAAAAAGGGAATTAAAAGAAGAATTAAATTTAGACTTAGATGATAAAGAACAAATAGAAAGTTACAATTTCGAATATATAGAAAAGCCCGAAGGAAAAAGGCATTCATACTGTGTAATATTAAAAGCATATTCAATATATTCAAAAAATCAATTAGAAGAACATTTTAATAAGTATTATCAATTTTTAGAAGAAACGGATGGAGAAAAGGAATTTAAAAAATTACATTTTTTAAAACTGGGTAGAGCAGTAGAAGAATTGGACAAGCTAGATAATCCAAAAAGATTATATGTTAGACAACTTCTAGGAATCGAAGATAAAGGGGTGTTAAATAATGAATAAAAAAGAATTTGAAAAGTATCTAGACAGCCTAGACTTAGATAAGAAAGAATATTGTATAATAAGTGGTGGAAGCTTATTAATGCATAATTTAAAAGAAGAAACAGACGATGTAGATTTATATGTAACACAAAATTCATTTGATAAATTAAGTAAGAAGTTTAATGTTCATATAAGTGGTAAGCCATTTCCAAATCATTATACTGTAAACGAAAAAACTGAGGCAGTTTTAGTTAAAAATTTAAAAGACGAAAAAATATATAACATAGATGGATATCCTTGTCGTTCTATAATAGATGATTATAATTGGTATAGGCAAAATGGTAGACCAAAGGATTTAGCGAGTGCAGATAAAATAGACACCATGTTTGAAAATATAGCCAAAGAGTTTAATTGTAAAAAAGAAGAGGTCACTGAAAGCGAAATTTGTAAATATGTAAATAAGAAGGAGGAACTATGAAACCAGCAGTAACATATGAGTTAATACATAAATGTAAACAAACTGGAGCAAGAAGAGGTGTAATACACACTCCTCATGGTGACATACAAACGCCAGTATTTATGCCAGTAGGAACACAAGCAACAGTAAAGAGTATGACACCTGATGAATTAAAAAATGAGATAGATGCAAAAATAATTTTATCAAATACATATCATTTATATTTAAGACCTGGGGAAGAAGTAATACAAGAAGCAGGTGGACTTCACAAGTTTATGAACTGGGATAGAGCAATATTAACAGATAGTGGAGGATTCCAAGTATTTAGTTTAAGTGGACTTAGAAAAATAACAGAAGAAGGTGTAGAATTTAGATCTCATTTAGATGGAAGAAGAATTAAATTTACACCAGAAAGTGTTATGCATACAGAAAATATTCTAGGGTCAGATATCATGATGGCATTTGATGAATGTTGCCCATACCCATCAACATATGATTATACAAAAAAATCTATGGAAAGAACTACAAGATGGGCCGAAAGATGTAAAACAGCACATGCAAGACCTGAAGACCAAGCATTATTTGGAATTATACAAGGTGGATTTTATAAAGATTTAAGAGAAAAATCTGCGAGAGATTTAGCAAAATTAGATTTACCTGGATATGCAATAGGAGGAATAAGTGTAGGAGAACCTAAAGAAGAATTTTTAGATATATTACGTTTTACAGCACCACTTATGCCAGAAAACAAACCAAGATACTTAATGGGAGTAGGAAGTCCAGATTATTTAATAGAAGCAGCAATGGCTGGAATAGATATGTGTGATTGTGTACTACCTACAAGAATTGCAAGAAATGGAACTGCAATGACATGGAATGGAAAAGTTGTAATAAGAAATGCAACTTATGAAAAAGATTGGGGTCCAATAGACGAAGAATGTGATTGTTATGCTTGTAAAAATTATACAAGAGCATATATAAGACATTTAATTAAAGCAAAAGAAATTTTAGGAGTTAGATTACTTTCAATTCATAATCTATATTTCTTGACTAAACTTATGGAAAGAGTTAGAATGGAAATAGAGAATGATAATTTAGGAAACTTTAGAAAAGAGTTTTATAAAAAGTACGGATATGACACAAAAGAGTAGTTGAATAGGGGGAAAGTTATGGATTTATTTGATAATGAGGAATTGTTCAAAGAAGAAAAAAAGAGAGTAAAGAAAAAAGGAATAATAATTATTTCATGTATAGTTGTAGCAATTCTTTTAATAATAGGAATAGTTGTAGCAATGATGTATTTCCAAAGTTTACAATGGGGAATTACAGTTGATGGGGTAGGAGTTTCTATAAAAGATACAACGATTATAACAGATGAGCAAACAGGTAAAGTATTTGTATCTATTTCAGATGTGGCACCACATGTAACAGGATATACATATTTACATGGTGAATATGGTAAAAATTCCGAAGACAATAATTCAGGAGTTGTTCAATGTAATGATGAAGCAGTAGAATTCCATGCTAACCAAAATAAAATAAATAAAGTCTTATTAAAAGAAGATACTAATGATAACGAGTATGGTTATATGTATCTATCAGAAAAGATAAAATATGCAAATGGACAACTATATGCATATGTAGAAGACTTACAACCATTATTAAATGCAAAAGTAAATTATAACCAAGCAACAAATAAAATTACTTTAGCAGGAACAGAGTACTTATATGAACAATATCAAACAAAAATTGCAAGTTTAGGATATAATGCAGTAGATTCAAACTTCGTTAATAAAAAGGCATTAGCATCTGATATGATTGTTGCTCAAAAAGAAAATGGATTAACAGGAATAATTAGACCGGATGGAACAGAAATTGCAGGTCCACGTTATACAAGTGTACAATGGTTAGAAACAACAGAAGAATTTTTAGTAGAAAATAATGACAAATATGGAATTATAAGTGAATTAGGACAAAGTAAAATCTCTATGAATTATGATTCGATAAAATTATTAGATAAAGATACAGGACTTTATATAGTAGAAAGCAATGATAAATATGGTGTAATAAACAAGAGCGAAAGACAAATACTATATGCTGAATTTGATCAAATTGGTGTAGATAAAAATCAATATCCAAGTGTACAAGATGGAAATCAATATTTATTCTATGATTCTATTATACCTGTAGAAAGAGATGAAAAATGGGGATTATATAACATAAATGGAGAAGTTATATTACCAGTAGAATATGACAGTATCGGTTGTATAGTAACTTCAACACAAACAAAGTCAGCAAACAATGCAGTACTACTAGAAGACTACGAAGGAATTATAGTAGGAAAAGAAATAAGTGAAAGTGATACAAATAAGAAATATGCAGTATATAACCCATTAGGAGAACAATTAGTTGGATTCTTGTTAGATAATATTTTCTATAGAACAGAAAATGGAAAAGATATTTATTATCTAGAAATGAATGGACAACAAGGAAACTTAGATGAAGTATTTAAGGCAAATGGAATTAAGAAAGTTAATACAGATGTTAATGATTCAAATTTAAATAACAATATAAACATTAATAATGGAATATCTGATACAAATGAATTAGTAAGAAATTAAAGTAATAATTAATAGCCTTCCTAAATAGAATTTATTAGGGAGGCTTAAATTATGGAAGAAGGAATATTAAAAAAGAATGGAATTGCTATATTAAAAGGTGAAATAATAGCTTTTATAATAAATATCTTTGGATTAATAATATTATCACTAATAATGACATATTCTACTATTTCGGATAATAATATACCAACATTAGTAATAGCAGTAAATACATTAGCAATTTTAATAGGAAGTTCAATTGCAACTATTAAGCTAGAAAAGAAAGGAATAGTAAATGGGTTAATAATAGGTGTATTATATATGCTTATTTATTTATTAATTTCTTTAATATTTTCAGGAAATATTAATTTTTCTAGTAAAACTATTCTATTAATCATTTTAGGTGTTATTGCTGGGGGAATAGGAGGAATAATAGGAGTTAATCTTAATAGGAAAAAATAAGATAAGAAACGGTTAAGAAAATATTAGTTTTATCTACGGAAACAATATAAAAAGTTTGCTAATTATAAAATTCAACTATTTAGGAAAAAGTAGTTGAATTTTTTTATGATTTAAGATAGAATTTAACAAGACTATATTCAATGTTTTTAACTAAGGAGGAGAAAAAGTGAACAAAGAGGAAAAACTAAAAAAAGAGCAAAAAGCAAAAGAAATAAACAAATTGAAAGGTTTAAGAATAACATTAATAGTATTTATTATAATTTTGTTATCTTTAATATCTTTTGTGGGCATATATGTAAAAGATAAAAACGAAATGTCAGATGTTATTCCAGACTTCATATTAGGTTCAGATATAGAAGGAAATAGAATAATTCAATTAAATGTTGAACAAGACGAAACAATAACGTTGACAGATTCAACAGGAGCTAAGATTGCATCAGGAACAGAAGAAGAGCTTTCAAACCAAGGTTATACAGAAGATGTTATTACAAAAAATGGTTATACAAAATCATCAGAGGAAACAAATAAGGCAGAAAATTTAACTGCAGAAAATTATGAAAAATCAAAACAAATATTAATAAATAGATTAAAAACATCTGGGGTTACAGATTATAAAGTAAGACAAGATAAAGACAATGGGAATATAGTTGTAGAACTAAAAGAAGACGATTCAACAGATGATATAATATCTACATTATCAGAAGTAGGAAAATTTGAATTAAAAGATTCAGAAACAGAAGAAATATTGTTAAATAATGATGATGTAAAAGATGCTAAGGTTTTATATAATAATACACAATCAGGAGTTAATGTGTATTTAGAAATAGAATTTAATAAACAAGGAAAAGAAAAATTACAAGAAATATCAAGAACATATAATAGTAATGCAGTATCAGAAGATACAACAAATTCAGTTTCTAATAATACAGTAGCTAATGAAATAACAGAGGAAGACTTAAATGCTGCAGAAACAGCGAATGAAGCTACAAATACAACAACTGATGGAACAACAGACACAGCTGAAGCATCATCTAAGAAAATAGATATGGTAATAGATGGAACTACAATTGCACCAGGACAACAATTTTCTGAGGAAAATACAACAGGAACATTAGACTTATTAATAGGAACAGGAAGTGCATTAAATACAGATGATGAAAACAACAAATTAGATACATATATAACACAAGCTCAAACAATGGCTTCATTAATAAAAAATGGTGTAATGCCAATTACATATTCATTGGAAAGCAATAAATATATAGAATCTCCGATAACAGTAGATTTATTAAAAAATGTAATTATAGTATTAGGAGCTATTGCAGTAGTATTATTTATCTTCTTAATAATTAAATTTAGAGTAAATGGAATACTTGCAACAATATCTAATGTTGGATTTATTGCAGTTATATTATTAATTTTAAGACTTACAAATGTAGAAGTAGGAATTGGTGGAATTATAGGATTAGCATTAATACAATTATTAAATTATATATTACTTTATGTGTTATTAAAAGCTGTAAAAGGTAAGAAAGATAATGATAAAGTAATGAAAAGTGTACTAGTAAAATTCTGTATGATGTCTGTACCAGCATATATTATTGCTATCGTATTTGCATTTAACTCATTTATTCCAATATATAGTTTTGGAATGGTTGTTTTCTGGGGAATTACAGCATCAATTATATATAATTTACTTGTAACCAAAAATTTAATTATAAAAGCAGAAGAAAAATAATATGAGAGGGTGAAAAGATGGAACGAAAAAAAACTAAGATGAAAAATAAAATACTATATATTATTATGGCAATTATAATAATTGCGGGTATAGTTGTTGGATGTACAGCAAAGTTTAAATTTAGTTTAGCATATGATGATTCTAATAGAATCGAAGTTTATATTGGTAAAGATTATACAAAAGCTGATGTAGAATCTATTGCTAAAGAAGTATTTGGAACAGATGATGTATTAGTACAAAAAATAGAATTCTTTAATGATTCTGTGGCAATTACAGTTAGAGAAAGTAATGATGACCAATTAAATAATTTAGTAACAAAAATAAATGAAAAATATGAAACATCTTTAACAAAAGATGATTTAACAGTAGTAGAGATACCTCATTATAGAGGAAGAGACTTAATGGCGAATTATGTTTGGCCAATAGCAATTTCAGCAGTTCTAATTATTGCATATGAAGCAATAAGATTTAGAAAATTAGGAGTAGTAAAAGTTGTGGCAAAATTAATAATTTGGCCAATAGTAATAGAAGCATTATATTTAAGCGTTTTAGCAATAACTAGAATACCTATTAGTTATTACACATTACCATTAGGAATTATATTAGCAGTATTAACATTAACAATTATTACATATAAAAACGAAAAAAAATTAGTGGAATATAATAGAAAGAAAAATAAGAACAGCGAAGAAGATAATGATTAAAATATATAAACGGGATTTGAAAAAGTTTCTTCGGGATTTGGGGACGTTCCTTAAATCCCGTTTTTAATTAGATATAAGCTATAAAAAAAATACAGGATAAAATGCTTTATCCTGTATTTTACTTTACGAAAATCTTCAGATAGTCTGAATGGCAGTAAAGCTTTAGCCGGAAAAAATCACTGGTGGTTATGTGATTATTTTTGTAATTTGTAATAAGATTTCTTTCCTTTTTTTAGAATTGCAAATCCATCTTTAAAATCTGTATCTGAAAGTATATAATTTGTATCAGATATTTTTGTATCATTTAAAGATATACCGCCCTGTGTAATTAATTGACGTGCTTGACCTTTTGATGGTGCAAATCCAACTTGAATTATTGCATCTAATATAGAAATATTACTTGCAACTGTAGCAGTTGGCATATTGTCTAAACTACCTTGTCCACCAAATAAAGCATTAGAAGCTTCTTCTGCTTTTTTTGCTTCTTCTTCGCCATGAATTAATTTTGTTATTTCGTATGCAGCTACTTTTTTAGCTTCATTTATTTTTTCATCTTTCAAATTAGAAAGTTCTTCGACTTTTTCCATAGGTAAGAAAGTAAGTAAACTTAAAACAGTTTTTACATCGGCATCATCAATATTTCTCCAATATTGATAGAAATCATATGGTGATGTTTTTGTAGCATCTAACCATAATGCACCTTTTTCTGTTTTTCCCATTTTTTTACCTTCTTTTGTTGTAAGAAGTTTAAATGTAAGACCATATGAATCAGAATGACCAATTCTTCTTATTAAGTCAACACCACCTAAAATGTTTGACCATTGGTCATTTCCACCCATTTGTAATTTACAACCATATTTATCATGTAAATATAAAAAGTCATATGATTGCATTAACATATAGCTAAGTTCGAAGAATGTTAAACCCCTTTCCATTCTTTGCTTATAACATTCTGCAGCAAGCATTTTGTTAATAGAAAATAATGAACCGATTTCTCTTGCAAAGTTAATAAATTTTAAATCTAGTAACCAATCTGCGTTGTTTACTATTATTGCAGCATTTTCACCTTCGAAAGATAAAAATTTAGCAATTTGCTTTTTAAAACATTCGACATTATGATCTATTTCTTCTCTAGACATCATTCTTCTCATATCTGTTTTACCAGAAGGGTCACCTATTGTAGCTGTACCACCACCAATTAAAATAATTGGTCTATGTCCTGCTTTTTGCATATGTGACGCAACCATTAAAGAAATAAAATGTCCTACATGTAAACTATCTGCAGTCGGATCAAATCCTATATAAAATGATATTGATTCATTATCTAATAAATTTTTAATTTCTTCTGGATGTGTTAATTGCTCTGTATAACCTCTTTGGGTTAATTCCTCAAAAATATTAGACATAAAACGTCCTCCTTATAAATTGATATCTATATTATTTTTTTCTTTTTTTACAGCTTTAATAAAGTCTTTATTATTCATAAATCTATTTATATTTGATTCATCAATTCCAGTACCTTTACTTATATCTGCAACTGAAGCATCTTCTACTTGATTAGTTAAAAAATTTTTTAATTTTGACATTTCAAAATTATCTTTTGGTGCACAATTTGGGCAAATATCATCTATTGATGAAAAAAAGCATCCACAACGTAAACATTTCTTAAAATTCATAATTAAGTTCATTCCTTTCTAGTTTGATTATAAATTAAATAAATTTTCTAGCAGTATTCTATCATAAAATACTACAAAAAAAAACTAAATATTACAAAAAACATATATAAATTTATTAAAAAAAGTGTTGACAATTATTTATTGTTATGCCATAATGATAATGGTTATCATTTAAGGAGATGTTATGGAAAGATATAGTAAGCAAAGAGAGTTAATCTTAAACGTTTTAAAAGAAAGAAAAGACCATCCAACAGCAGAAATGCTATATAATGATATAATAAAGATTATGCCAACTATAGGTATTGCAACAGTATATAGAAATTTAGCAGCATTATATGAAAGTGGTCAAATATTAAAAATAGAAACTAAACAGGGGGAATCAGATAGGTTTGATGGTAATCTTATGCCTCATTTGCATTTTCAATGTTTAGAATGTAACGAAATACAAGATATCTTTTTAGATGAGTGTGATAATGACAAACTTACTGAAAAACTAAAAGAATTTGCTAAGATGATTAATGCAGAAGTAACAAGTTCTAAAATTCTTTTAAAAGGAACATGTGAAAAATGCAAAAATAAGGAAATATAAAATCTATATATGCAAATTCTATAGCTTTAGATAACCTAATTTTGTTGTTCTAGAAAAATCAAACGATTTTTCTTACATAATAAAAAATTTATATTATAGGAGGAATAAAAATGAAAGCTTATGTATGTAAAGTATGTGGATATGTACACATTGGAGATGAAGCTCCAGAAAAATGCCCACAATGTGGAGCTAGTAAAGACAAATTTGAATTAAAAGATATGAGTGGAGCTAAAGATTATGCAGATGAACACAAAATCGGTGTAGCTCAAGGTTTAGATGAAGAAGTTGTTAAAGGATTAAAAGACAACTTCATGGGAGAATGTACAGAAGTTGGTATGTACATAGCTATGAGTCGTCAAGCTGACAGAGATGGATACCCAGAAATAGCAGAAGCTTTTAAAAGATATGCATTAGAAGAAGCTGACCATGCTGCTAAATTTGCAGAATTACTAGGAGAAGTTGTTTATGCAGATACTAAGAAAAACCTAGAATTAAGAGCAGCTGCAGAACAAGGAGCTTGCATGGGTAAAAAAGAATTAGCTACAAGAGCTAAAGAACTAGGATATGATGCTATACATGATACAGTTCATGAAATGGCTAAAGATGAAGCTCGTCATGGAAGAGGATTTGACGGATTATTAAAAAGATATTTTTCTAAATAATATTTTTTAATAATTTGTATGATTAAGCGAATATGGGGTGTTTATATTATACATCTTGTGTTCGCTTTTCTATTTTATAAGAAAAATCGAAGATTTTTAAATATATAACAAGATTCAGTTGCCTATATTTGTGTTATTGTAAAGGAATTTTCAAATATAGCTAAGCTACTTTTCTTGTTTACAAATAAAAAACAGTTATGGTATAATTAAATGGACTTAAAATTTAAGAAGGTGTGTTTATGGCTGTATTATTATTTATAATATATATGCTAGTACTGATAATCTTTGGTTTAGTTGTATTTGCTGTTATGCAAATAAAGATGGCAGGTTTAACAGTAAAAGACTTCTGGTCATTTATAGAGGCAAACCAAGAATTAGATAAATTAGATAAAATCGCAAAGAAATATGAAAAGATGAGTACTCCTCAACAAATAATGTTCTTAAAAGAAGCTGAAAAGATATTTAATGCTTTCGATAAAGTACCTGCTTCTATTTGGGAAGAAGAAACTAATAAGTATCAAAATGTTCTAGAAGCATATAAAGATATAAAAGTTATGAGATGGATAGAAAATGACAAGAGTAATGTAAAAGAGGAAGTTACAGATACAAAATAAAAAATTAAAAAAAATGAAAAATTGTATTGACAAATTATATATAAAGGTATTATAATAAGCATTGTCAGTTGCAAGACATTCATGCAGATGTGGCGGAACTGGCAGACGCACAGGACTTAAAATCCTGCGAGGGTTAAACCTCGTGCCGGTTCGATTCCGGCCATCTGCACCAGACACTAAACGTAAAATAAAAATCGTGTAATGCACTAATAATGCTATATACACGATTTTTATTTTTTCTATTTTTCATAAAAGTAATGCAGTAGTAATGCAGTAGAAATTTTAAATTGCTTTTTCAAGTTGTTCAAATGCAAATTCTTCTGATACATCAATATAGACTTTATCTGTTATTTCGCTTCCCTCTACATGACCTGCTAAATATTGTATTGCATTCATATCTACTCCTTGTTCTTTCCACCTAGTAATTCTAGTATGCCTTAATCTGTGATTATGCAATGTTTTTGATATTTTATATTTCGTATTTAATCTTCTTAACCATGCATTTACTTCTTTTGGGCTTACAAAAGTATTTTTTTCATAATCCCAAAATAACAAACCATAAATATTTGCTATTTTTTTATTTATCTGCTCATCTATAATTTCGTTTATTTCCTCATTAATAGGAAAGTTACGTACTCCCTCATCAATTCCAGTTGTTTTATTATATGTTTTTGTATGTTCTCCTAAAATTGTATTGCCGTTTTCATCTTCTGTTAAAGTATTGTCTATATGTAGTTTTGTCTTTTCTTTATTTACATTATCTTTTGAACGTGCCAACACTTCTCCAATTCTCATAGCAGTAATTAATTCTAATTTAACTATATTTCTATATGGATGATTTCGTTCTTCGTTATCTAGTATGTCATTTAATCTTTTTTCTTCCTTAACAGTCAATGGTTTTATTTTTTCTGTTATTTTTGCTGATACTGGTTTTTTCAAGTTTTCATCATCCATTATATTATAAGGAATTAATCTATTTGAGGGAGAAGAAGCAATACGAAAACCTTTAAATAATAATCTCCACATTCTATCAATTCCAGATTTCTTATATTGTTTCATTTTTTCTTTGGACTTTTCAATATCAGATAAAGTAACCCTTTGAATAGGTTTATAAATAAAATTAGAACAACATTTTTTTATTTGTTCAAGAGTTTCTTTATCACGTTTATATGAATTAGCACAAGTTATCCCATCTTTATTTTTTTGTTCAATATGTCTTTCAATAATTGTTTCTAAAGTTTCTAAACTTCTACCTATATAAGTACCATTATTCAAGCTGTTTTTTACCTCTGTAACTCTAGCCTTAAAATCTGTTTTACTTTCTTTTTTCTTTTGTTTCATAGTTTGTCTTTTTCCGTTTGTATCATAATATTGGAACACTAAACAACCTAAAGCCTTACTTTTATATAGTGTTCCTTCGCCGTTTCCAACTTGTTTTGTTTTTTCATTTCTTCTATTCTTTTCCATAATTAAAAATCACTCCTCATTATTTACAAAAGTGATTTTTTATACTATAATAATATAAAGGAAATCACTTTTTGATTTTCTATAAGGGATTATTTTTTGGGTAGTTCAGCAAATTTCACAAAAAATATTCCCTGCTTTTTTATTTTTTACTAATAATATAACATTTATTTTTTCTTTTTGTTATTCTTGGTAGCATTTTCAGCTTCTTGCTCTATATCATCTTTTATATTAAATAGTTTTTCATCTGTTGTAATTTTGAATGAGGTTTCCCATTGTTTGATAGTCATAGTATAACCTAAATCATCATTAACGATAGGTTGATTTAACTCTATTAGTTCTTTATTTCTTTCTTTAAAAAACAAGAAATTTCCTAAATCATTAAAAAAATGATATTTAGAATTGTTTTCTAATAAATAATTAATCGTATAATGGTCTAACTTGCATATTTCGTTGAAACAATCGATTTTTTCTGTATTCTTATTTGCTTCTATTGCGAGTGTTTGCAACTCTTTTATTGCTTTACCAGATAATCCTGTTATTTCTTTTGTTTCGTGATGTTCTCTTGTTGGGCTGTTAGAATACCCTAGCAAGTAATCACATGACACATTGAGAGCATTAGCAATCTTGATAAACATTTCTATATCAGGCTTTCTTTTACCCTTTTCGTAAAAACTAATTGTAGCTCTATTTACACCTATTTTATCTGCTAAATCATCTTGGCTAAAACCTGCATTAATTCGTGATATTTTTAAATTTTCTTTGAAAATATCAATATTTCCTTCTTTTTTTTCCATGATAACTTTTGACACATTTTTTTTCATATAAAATTTCTCCTTTCGACATTGTTACTTTGCTTGATTTTAACTTTTGTTAACATTATAATGTAATTGTTAACAAAAGTCAATTGATTTTTAAAAAAATATTTTTCAAGGAGGTGTAAAACCATGAATATTAACATTAACAACGATTTCGACTTAAATATAGAGAAGTTAAATGAAATGTTGAACAAACTACAATTACTTGAAGATAAATCTAAACTACTTCGCTTCGTAACAATTGATGAGTTTTCCAAAATCCGTAATTGTTCAAAGGTTACAGCCCAAAGGATTTTCAGACAAAAATCATTTCCTAGCGAACGGGTATCGGTAAACAAAAAGTAGTCGAAATTCGGGGCTTTGAAGCAATGGTATATGTCTAAACACGATAAGAATGAAGAGTGCTGAACTACCCAAGAAGTAGTTAGAAAATCAGAGTGGTTTTCTGTTTTATATTGCAAAGCCACTCTTATGAAAGGAGTTGCTTATTATGCAAAACAATGAAATTCAAACAAAAGAAGCGGTTAATGAAGAACAAGCTACAACAGAAAATAGGCTAGTCAAAATAGGAAGCAATGTAGTCAATATAGATAAGTACAAAACTACGGTTGCAACTAAATCTAATATGATTGCCAATTTAGAAGTACCTTATGATGACCTTAATGTACTTCTGGAAGATACAGAAGAATTAAAATTAGTAAATGATTTCTTTAAAGATATTAGCTGTAAAGATAAAGGAATAGAAACTTTGATATATGAAACAATAGGGTCATCTCTATTCAAAACTGCTATACTAAATAAAGCAATCATATATTGGGGTTGTGGTAGAAATGGAAAATCAAAAATCTTTAGAATTATAGAGGCAATAGCACCTAATCAATGCTCACATGAACATTTAGAACAGCTATCAGGTAATAAAACAGGTGGTAAATCTACAATTAGGAAGTTATTTAATTGCACAGTTAATATTGCAGAAGACCAAATTCAACCTAAATATATTAATACTTCATACATAACAAGATTAATATCTGGTGAGCCTATCTCACTAGAAGAAAAAAGAGGGAAAAATCTTCCTTTGAAACCATTTGTAAATTATGCAACGTTACTTTTTTCAACCAACGAAGTTATAAAATTTAAACAAGAAGTTGGAATTTCGCTCACTGATAGATTTGTGGTCGTTCCGTTCAGAGCAACGTTTACAGATGAAAACGGTAATCGTAAAATCGATATAGGTCAAAAGCTATGTCAACCTTTGCCTTTACAGATTATTGCCACTAGAGCAATATTGGAATTCTTCAAAGTGTTACATAATGGTAAATTTACAATTCCAGATAACGTAAAGAGGGAAACAGAAAGATACTTTATGCAAGAAAACCATACTTTAGAGTTCTGTAATTTATTTAAAATTAAGACCTTTATAAGTAAAACAGAATATTATAAACGATACCAGAATTGGTGCTACGATAACTTTTATGAGCCATTGAATAATGCACAATTCGGTAAACAAGTCTTAACTTTAGGGTATAGGTCAGAAAGATTTTCGTTTGATAGTAAAAGAATTTGGTGTTATGTTAATTCTGCTTTAGAGAATGACAGATGTTCTGGTATTTATCAGGATTTTAAAAGAAAGCAAGGCACATTAGACTTTGAAACATATCTTTGTAAGCAATTTGATGATGAAGAAAATGTAGATGATACACAAAAGCTAGACAATGCACAAACAACACAAGAAAAGCAAAAGCTAGATGATGAACAAACAATAGGTAATGAGCAACACACACAAGAAGCACAGAACACAGAGAACGAAGAAACAGCATCTAACAACACTTAATAATTAAATAATAAATAAGCTAGTCGATAGGACTAGCTTATTTATTGGAATTTCACTATGCCCCTATGGCAGGTGTTATATTAGTGAATAAATTTCATTTTAAGTTAATTAAATAGAATAATTTTTATATGAATTAGGTTATGTTTTAATACGAAGTATTAAAACATACTATCAATAATTCGTTTAATGATAAAAGAGTTAGGTTTGATTTTTCTCAAAACCTAACTCTTTTATCAATGGATATATTAACAAAATTCTATTCAATTTAATATATAATATTTATATAAATTCAATAAGGTAATTTTGCATGAAGTCTGGTATATTTATATACGAAGTATATAAATATACTATCAATTTATGAAAAAATTTTTAATACTTCTTAAAGCACAATAAATTATTGGAATTTCACTATGCCACTATGGCAGATATGTGTTAGAGGCTTGTTAAATTCGATTTTAAGACCTTTTAGTATATATGGCGAAAAAAATTTTGTCAAAATAAATATACCCTCTGTGTTGTCTAGAGAGCCTCTCTAGTTCAATATATGAGGGTATAAATGGTATGTATATATAAACATCCTAACATAATTTAAAATCTTGTATTTTGTAGGCATTTCTAGTACGTTTTATATATTCCCAGACTGTTGCATCGTATTCTTCCTCATATAAATAACTATATGATTTTAAAAAGTCCCATTTATTTAGTTTTAGAAAATCTTTCATTTTTTCTTTATCTTCAATAAAAGTATAGGGTTTACAAGTTTCCATTTTTTTCACTTCTTTCATTTATTAATTTTACAACATATCTAACAGCATAAATACCATTTTTGTTATATAATCTTTGCCATGCTTGTTCGTACCTCGACCATTTAAAACCATGTCCTTTTAATAAAGTTCTTGTTTCTTCATCTGGTATAGCATCAAATAGAAGCTGTAACCTGTTTATATCTCTATTTAATATTGCTTTGCCACCAGTAAATGTAATTTCTTCAAACTGCAATTCTTCTAGTTCCTGAATTTCTTTTATTCTGTCTTTAGTTCTTTTTATATCTGCATTAAGATAGGGTAACTCATACCATTCGTGAGGTCTAGCTTTCACTTCAATTTTTGCTTCTTCTAGCTTTTTAAGTTTAGCTTGTAGTTTTTCAATAGCTTTTGGGTCATCTGATGAAATAACTTTGTTATTATCAATATTGTCTAGTTTATTTCTGTAATAATCTGCTTTTTCACTTTCTTGTATAGATTTTCTCATTTCATTGTCTATTCGTTCTAAATGCTTTCTATGTCTTTTCTCGCTGTGATGACCTACTAAAATGGGTTGTCCCATAGGTATTACATTCGATAAATCATTGTGCCTTTTATAATGCGACTGACTTCTTTGTTCTGCCTGTTCTGCTCGTTCTTGATATAATTCCTTTCTATATTCCTGTCTTTCTTCATAATCAATTCTACCTGCCATTTTAAAATCTCCTTTCTAAATTGACATCATGTTATAAACTTCTTGTGTTTCATATCTTAAATAAACAAGTCCATAATCTATATGTGAGAACATAGGGGACAAATAACCATCTACTAGAGGTTGGTTGTCTAATTCTTTTCTATGACAAGTACCACCTTTTTGTCTAATATGTGTTAAATCTTCTGTTAGTCCATGTGATAAAGTTTCAACTTCTGCTTTAGTCATGGTCTTTCCGTTGTATTTTCCACCAACAAACTCATACATAAATTCTATATTTTCATTGTTTAGTCGGTTATATATCCATTTTGTAATTTTATCTAAAAATAAACCATGTTCTAGTATTTCATTGTCTTTTTTTATATTTACTTGAAAATCTGCAATTCCTTCAATGTTTAGAGTTTCAGCAAATGTTCGTACATCTATAAATTTTGATGTGTTATTTTTAAATTTCCATATTGTTATTGTTCCTGTATTATAGCCATTATCTGTTATATCTATTTTAAAACCTCTTATTCCAGCCTTTAAGTTTATATCGTATTCATGTTCCTTTAATTTTTCAACTGCTGTTTTATGAGCCATATTTTAAGATTCCTTTCATAATTCATTATATCTTGTATATTTCTTTATTGTTCAAGTGTCTAATTCTATATGGTAAATTTAACTTGTCAAAATCGTATGAGTTTGTGCCGATGTATAGGAATTATCACATTAGGTTTAACAATGTTGCAAACTTCAATAATTCCTTCAGCTGTTGCATGACCACTTGTGTGTAAATAATGGTATTTTCTAGGAACAAACTTAACAAGGTCTTGTTCTGCTGTTTTACCTTGTAAATATCCTAACCATTGAGAGTAAATGAATATGTTGTTTTTAAATCTAGGGTTATAAACAAATTTCTTTGAAAAGTAGTTGCTGCGAACTAACATACAAAAACCATTACTTACCATCTTTTTATACAATTCACTATCAAAAATCTTAACATCAGAGAAATTATAATAATCTGTGTATTTCGCACTATTTTTGCTTACATAATCAAGTATTTTCTTTTGGTAAACATCACATATAAATAACTTTTCTCCTGCTTTTTTATTCGCATGATAAAAAGAAGCTATCCTGTCAATGTTAGTAGAAGCACATAGTATAAAAATGTATTTTTTACTTTTTATTAAACTAACTGCTTCTTCTTGTAACATAAATTCAGACACAAAGTTTTCATCTTGTCTTGATAGTGTTGTATGTTCACAAATTAGAACATCAACTTTTCCTATTCTTTTGAGTGTTCTAGGTGTTCCTTTTCCCATAGGACCATGCAAACGGAAATCTCCGTGTATGTAAAATTCTTTTTCCGTTAGCTTCTATAAGAAACATATAACTATCAAAAGCCGAATGGTCTGTACGAATAGGGGTTATTTTCATATCTCCAATTTTAAAAGGTACACCTTGCTTAAATATTTTAAATGTATCTATTTTATCAATATGTTCCTGTGTAATTTCTGTAACTCCTGTATCTTTCATTTTATTTTGAAATATAGTAAAAATCTCTTTTGCCTGTTTTCCAATGTAAATAGGAACATTTTTACTAACTTGCATATATTCGCCTATATGGTCTCCGTGATAATGAGTTATAAGAACAGCATCACATTTTTTACTGATATTAGCAATATTCACTTCTATTTCATTTTCACAATTAGGGAGATTAGAGCCAACATCAACAAGTACCCTTGCTTTTTGACTTCTAATTTCAGTTACACAACCACCAATTTGATTAACTCCTCTATGAATTTTGACTTGCATATAAATTCCTCATCTTTCGTATCTATGTTTTATTTTTCCTAAACCTGTTCAACACTTAATTTTCTAAAACAGCATAAAAACCACTTTTTAAAAATTGCATCTATACATATCCCTTTGCATTGTTTCCATACTTTTTATCTTTTCCAAACAACAACCATGTTTATTGCTTTCATAATCGTTTTTAAGCCATTTTTAAGAAGCAGGAATAAAATTATATATCTAGTTCTTTATTGGCTTTTATTTTCTAATTTATAATCTTTCAATGTTTCAAAAACTTTAGCTATTACTCGTGCATAATCTATTGACCTGTTTAATACAACATCAGAATTTCCACTAAACTCTAAAATTGCTTTTATTGTATAAATCTTCAAATTGGGTAGTTTTTTCTTACTCAATGTTAAAGTATCAATTACTTCATTTTCAAATTTTATATTAGTATTTGCTTTTATAAAATTCATAACATAATTAGCATTGTGTACGACAATAGGTAGATCCTCTATAAAATCTATCAATTTATTTAAGGCTATATTTATTGTATCTGCATCCTTTAGCATCTCATCCGTTATTCCAGTTACTTCCGTTATAGCTTTGTGTATAGGCTTTTGGGGGTTAATAAAAGTTGTAAAGTTGTCAATTATTCTCTTGTTCTTAACCTTACAAACAGCTAACTCAATAATATTGTCTTTTTCTACATTAAAGCCTGTTGTTTCTATATCTATTGTTACATATTCATCTGATATTTTTCTTTTGATACACATATTTATTATCCTTTCATCTTAATAACATTTTAAATTCTGCTTCTAAACCATTTTTCTTGGGTTTTATTAAATTCTTTTTGCCATAATAATATTTATCTATTAAGTATTTTAAATATTTACTTGCATATTTGCCATTATATAGTTTGTTGATATATTCTTGTACTTCTGGAATATTCCTGTTTTTGCGAAGTAATCTTAATTGTTCACTTATATTATTTTTTTGTTGTATAATGTTTTTTACTACTGGCTTGGTTTCTTCTTGTATTCCTGCAAGTTCTTCAAATGTCATTTCCTTTTTTAAATATTCTATTAATCTCCCAATATAGTATAGGGCTAAAGCCTTTGTTCTGTAATTCTTATAATTATATTTTTCTATGTCCTTTTTCAGTAATTCGTAACAATAATCTTTATCCATATTGTAAACAAATATACTCTGACCATCTTTACTTACACTTATACAATTTAAAATTGTTTCTTCGGCTAATGATTTTTTATTTTTTCTTTTTTTAGCTTCTTGTATATTGTTATAAACTAATTCCGTAAAATATTGTACTTCTTCTTCAAAATTATCCATTTCTTACCTCTTACAAACATAATATAGCATAACGATTTTTGCTCATGTTATCAGAAAACTAAAAAAGGGAGTAGAAGCATAACCATAAAAAAGCACCTACTAAATTTAATTAGTAGGTGTTAATATTATATTATTTTATTTTCTGTATTCTAACTGCCTTCCGTATTGGACACTACGTAATACATTAGAATTTATTATTTCGTATTCTTCCCATACAGTACCACTTGAATAGTACAAAGTAATTTTATTATTATCTATTTTATATGTTCCTGCAAGTGTTTGGTCGGTTGGGTGGAAAGTTGTTTCTACAACTATTCTACAAGAATAATTACCTTTACCATCTAAAATTAAAGTTCCTTTTCTATTTTTATCCATTGTGTTATATTGTGTCCAAGTTCCTACATATTGATCTAAAGTTTCTTTTTGTGTATTGGTATTGCTATCATTAAAAATATTCGGTAAGCTAATACCACCAACTATTCCAACGATTATAACTAACATTATAATGATAGCAGTTTTTTGTTTTTTCTTTCTTTTTTGTAATTGTTCTGCTGTAAGTTCTTTACCTCTTAATTTTGATATGTTTATTATAATACCATAACCACATAAAAAAACTATAATTAACCAAATGCCTAGACCTATATAATAATCTGTACTCCTTCCAGATGTTGTTTTTCCTAAATTACCAATGTTTGTAATAAAGGGTATTACCAAATAAATAAGTAAAATACTTAACAATATTATAATAAATATTCTCACTCCTTTTGAGGTTTCTTTCTTTTCTTTTTTCTCTTCCATAATAAAACATTCCTTTCATAATTAATTTATTTTATCATATCCAACACAAGTATAATACAATATTCGACAAAAAACAACAATTTAGTCTTTATCTTTTCTTTTTTTTATAAAGTAGTATATACCATAGATGAATAATGCTAAAACCATTATTCCTACTATTATCAAGTAGACTTTTTGTTCTTCTGGTGTCATTTCAGACCATGTTTTACCATTGTTATATAACATAGACATTTTAAAATCTCCTTCCGTTCACAATTTTTACTTCTAAAGTAATAAACCACTTTATTATAAAAATATGTTACACACGTTGTCAACGTGGTTTTCTCTCAAATTATACATTTTTACTGTTAGAATGTCAATAATATAGTAAGATAAAGTGGAGGAAATGCAGTTGAGAATATGTTTGAGTGATTATGATCCTAAAGATGTCATTCGTATAATTCGTGAATGGACAGAGTTGACACAAAAGGAGTTCGGCAAAAGTATAGGTAAAGCAGAACGAACTATACAGGACTATGAAGCAGGTAGAAGTAGATATTATATTGATACATTGTATAAAATTGCAGAAGTTCATCATATAGACATAGTTATTGAAAAGAAATAATAAAATCGATTAAGTTTTTATTTACTTAACCGATTTTTTAATGTATAATAAAACCATAGATAAAAATTAAGTAAAAACACGTAGGGAATTAAAAGGGTAGTGTTTTTACTGGTATTATAGCTACTTTGACCATTCTACGAAGCAATAATAAATTTTTATCTATGGTGTATTTCCCTTTATATATTACCTATAAAAAATTAATGCAATAAATAATGCAATACAAGAAATTTTAAAAATGGGTTATATGAATTTGAAATTTTAAATATTATATAAAAGTGTCAAAAATGTATTAAATTGTATATGCAAAAAATCATTCAAAATCATTCAAAATACAGTAAATTGACCATCTGCACCAAAACTCAGTAAATTATTAAAATTTACTGAGTTTTTTGTTTTTTGAAAAAGTCTATAAAATATTGAAAAATAAAGCTTTTTAGTGCATATTATTTTTTAATAATTCTCAATAATTCTCAATATTTTTCAGACTTGCAAGCTATTTGCTTGCATATTAACTCCCAATTTTTTTCAACATTAACTTCCAATTTTTTATTTATTTTTCTAATGTATCAAATTTATTATTATTAGTTAGCAAATCTTTATTTAAATAATAATTATTTACTTTTTCCATTTCTTCATTTTTAAATTCATTTAATACATCAGTATAAGTATTCAATGTTATACTAATGTCTTTATGCCCCAATAATCGTTGAAGAACTACAGGTTGCATACCAGCTTCTATGCATCTCGTACCATAAGTGTGCCTTAAGCTATGAGTTGTAATATCAGTTATTCCAAGAGTATATTTTAAAACAGTTTTTAGGACATCATTTACATCAGATAGACTTGTATACTGTTTATCAGCAGGTTTAAATAATAATTTTTCTGGGTTATCAGTATTGTTTTCTGCAATTTTCATTTGTTCCACAATATATGGGTAAAGAGAATATGGAATAGGAACATCTCTAAGACCTGAATAAGTTTTTGTTGTTTTTCCCATTACAACTTTGCTTTTTAAGTTTTTTGTTAATGTCTTGTTTACATTAATTTTTTTTGCTCTTAAATTAATATCATAAGTTTGTAATGCTAATGTTTCACCAATTCTTAAACCTGCATACATTTGTATTAAATAAATATTTTTATATGGAAAATCTTCAACGTTTTGTTTAATAAGCCAGTTAGTAAATTGCTGTTGCTCATTAACTGTTAAAGCTCTTACTTTTTTAGTTTGCTTATTACTTTTTGGCTTAATTACATTTAACATAGGGTTCTTAGATATATAACCTTTATTTATTGCATAATTATATGCTTGTTTAAATTGGTCAAATATTTTATTAATACTAGAATTACTTAAATATTTTTTTGAATTTAAAAAATCTTGTATATCATCAGAACTTATTTCATCTATTTTTTCTGAAGCAATATTTGATTTTTCTATTGATTTTATAGTTTCTGTAACCCTAACAAATTGAGAATCAGAAATTAAATTAGTATCATATTTTAAATGTAAATTAGATTTCATTAATTCTACTATAGGAATACCATTATGCTCTATGTATAATGGGTTTTGTTTTTGATACATCATATTTTTTAAAAATTCTTTTCCTTCTTCTTCTGATTTAAAGTCTTTTGTTTTCCTTTTCTTTTTTCCACTAGTAATATCTATTTCATAATATTGGGCTGTCCAACGTTTTCTGCTTTTGTTAAAGAAAACACTTCCTTCACTAGTACCTTTTTTTGGCATTGAAAAAAACCTCCAATTAAAATTTGAAAAGGGTTCTCAATGTAAATGGTGTAAATAGTATTTAATCTCTTTTTTCCATTTTCCAAAGTAAATAAGCTAAAAGTGTAACTGTTTTTGTTTTTCCTATATTTACACAAGGAAAATCTTTTCTTTTAAAAACTTCATTTGCTAAATTTTCGCCCATTTTTAAGTCTTTAGCTACTTCCTTAACAGTAATGTTTTTAAAAGGATTGTCTATCTTTTGTACCGCTAAAGCTATAATTTTTTCTTTTAAACTTTCTTGCATATAACACCTCCTAATAGTTCTCTATAATATAAAAGACTTTTTTTATGTGAAATTTGAATGAAAACTAATAAAACTAAATAAAACTAAAAAAATATTAATAAAATTTATTGTATAAAAGATTTAAAAATAAAATAGTAAGTTTTTTAGGGGAGATATAGAAATAGTCAAATTCTATACTGAATATATCTTTAAAATTCCTTTTTGCAATATTTATATTAATTGAGTTTATAGATGTATAAATATTACTTTCTATTTTATAAATAGATATATTTAATTTTTTACTAAGCATTAAACATAAATCTTTATATTTAATATCAATAATATTTTTAAAATAAGCTAATTTTATTAGTTCTTTAAAATAATATGTTCCAATATTTGCATTATTTAAACCTATCATTAAAAAAGATTGAGTTAAAAATAAATTTATTTTTCTTTCGTACGATATTTTCTCTTTATTCTCTATCATACTTTTCCTCCTCAAATATTATTTATTTCAAAATTATGTTAACATTTTTCTTTTATAAATTCAAAAAAGGAATCAGTTGCGTTTGACGAAACTTGAAATAGGAAAATATGAAAAAATTTAATAAAAATTATATTAATCTCATATGAAGAAACAAATTTAATAAAAACTATAAAAGAAATTAATAAAAAATACTGTAAAAATAAAAAAATCATACATTTGTTGATTTTTATGCAACAAAAAAAGATACCACTAATTTTAAATTAGTGGTATCCAGACGTCTTCGGCGCTATTTTTTATAATGCCTCCAATTTCCCTACAGTTATTTTACCATAATATTATATTATTTGTCAAATAATATAGGGAGAACCCCAAAGTTGTAGTTCTCCCTTGGGAAATTTAAAGACATTGGCACATATTAAACACAACCTCCACCAATGCCGAAGACATCTGCTCTTCATAAGCTTCGCTCCTTTCTTTTGTATAGTTTTACTAATATTAATCATAGAAATAGATAAACTCATCAGGTCAATATTAGTCTAACTACAAAGGAGTCACAAGCTAATATAATAATATCCCTTGCATATCTAATGCAAAGGATAAAGTCGATAAAGTCTATTCTATTAAGCATTAGGTATGCTTTAAGGGAAATATTATGTAACATCTTCAATAATTTCCCTTATGCTATAATTATATAAGTATGTATTTATTATAGCATAAAATGGGAAAAATTGTCAAAGAAAGTTGAAAATTATGTAAATTAATGATAAAATAGTTATGTAAACACTATGAGACATACAAAATTTCTACTTTTTGGAGGAGATTATATGTATGATATAGATATGAACAATTTAGGTCAAAGATTAAGAGAATATAGAAAAGCTAAAAATATTACTATTGAAGAATTAGGAAATTTAATCGGAAAAAGTAAAGCAACTGTAAACAGATATGAGACAGGAGAAATCTTAATGGATATTTTAACAGTTTTGGAAATCTGTAATGCTTTAAATATTGATTTAAATGATTTATGTAAAAATGAAGTACATAGTATTGAAAAAGATGTTAATAAAAACCCTTTTAATGCTAATTTATTATATTTATATTATATAAGCCAAAATGGAATAGTAGTTTCTAGCATAGAGATTGAAAAAAGAAAATATTCGAATAATGTACTTATGAAAAATGGGTTGATAGATAAAACATATAAACAAGAATATAGTGGAATATTAGAAAGTAATTATAATACAGCTTTCTTTTGCTTAACTAATGCTATTAGCAACCCAGGACTTGATAAATTTCAAATAGAAATAGATTTACATTCAAATATAAATGATATGTATTATGGACTTTTTTTAGGAGTATCAGGTAATACACATATGCCTACAGCAAGAAAATGTATGATAACAAAAAAACTAATAAATAATAAACAGCGATTAAATGATATATTTAATAAATTGAAAATAAAAAGAGAAGATGTGGAAGATATGCTAAAGATTAAATATTGGGATATGAAAAATGATGATTTAAAAGATTATGTTGTTAAATTATAGAAGTAAAAAATAACTTTTAGAAATTATGATCTAAAAGTTATTTTTTTTGTGCTTTTTTAAGTTTTTTTTATTTAAATCAATAATTATTTAGTTTTTTAAATAGATTTGGATAATTTATGCTATCCTTCGAAACAGAAAGTACTTTCTAACAATTTGTTGAAAGAGGGGGATATATGGATAATAAAGAAATTGAAAAAAGATTTTCAACTTATTTAAAGAAAATTTTAAAAGGATACTCAAACAAACAAAAATTAGAATACCTAAGAGAAATAAATACAAATAGTGAATTATCAGATAAACAAATAAATAAATTATCATACCAAAATTATTTACAAAACAATATTGATGAAATAGACAATATAGATGTTGATATTAATCATTTAGAAAATATCTTTCATAATGAAAGATATTTTGAGGCAATGAAAAAAGTACCTTTAAAACAAAGACAAGTTTTATATCTATTGGTAGTAAAACAATATAATTTAAGTGATGTCGCTGAAATATTTAAGACTACGACAAGTAATATTAGCAAATTAAAAAGAAAAGCAATAAATAATTTTAAGAAAAACTTGGAGAACAAAAATGGATAATAATGAAATAAAAGTAGTTATTGAAGGTGCTAAAAATAGTGATGAAAAGTCAATCAATCAATTATTAAATAAATATGAAGGTATGATAAAAGCTTATTCATTTGTTAATGGAGAAATAAAAGAAGAGTTGCAACAAGATTTGACAGAGCAAATTATTAAAGCAATAAAAAAATTTAAAATATAGAAAGGTGTTTATATGAGTAATGATAAAGTTAAAGTCTTATACAGAAGAATAAAGGAAAATTTTCATAAAAATTCATATATCAATTTAAACCATACTCAATTAAGAAATAAATATGATTTGGCAGAATTAAGCTTAATATTTAGAAACCCATATTATGAAACATTTAGAATAATATATATGAAAGATGATATAGTTGTTGGACACGAGGCTATAAGTTCAAGATTACCAAATTGTACAAAAATTTTTCCTACTGATAAACAGGGAAGATATAAAACGGAAAGAGATACATACAAGATATATAATAGAATGAATAGACTGTCAGCAAACGGATATTATTTAGTTCATAATCATACTTCTAACCAAGCAACTGCTTCAAAAGAAGATATAAAAACAACAGCATTTTTTTATAATTTAATTCCGGGTTTTAAAGGACACCTAATAATAAATTGCAATACATATGCTTGGATAGATATAAAAGATGATGAAATATATTTATCTAATAATAATAAGATAAAAAAAGAAAACAAATTAATAAATAGGGAAATAGAGAAAAATGGAATATATAATATAAAGATAAAAAATCGTTTTGACTTAGTTAGTTTGATGAACAATATAAAAAATACTAAAAATTATTCAACAGCAATTATTACAGACACGAAAAATTTTCCTAGAATGGTATTAGATATACCTAACAATTTTTTAAATATGAAAAATAAACAACTTAGAGGATATTTTGAAAATGTTAGTAAATGTGTTGGTGGAAGTAAATTATTTATTGCAACAGATGATAGTAAAACTTATGAACGATGTCTTGAATTAGCAAAGGAGAATATATTTGTAGATACAATTTTATATGAAAAAGATAAAGATAATGATAAATTAAAAGTAAAGTCAGCATATACTCCGGAAGATGGAACGACAGAAACAAACAAAGGAATATTTGACTGTAAAGGAAGATATATTAGAGCAGTTAGAGTAAATGAAAGTAAAGAAAAATATAATTTAGAGTATAAACCTGAAAAGTTTTTAACAATATTATATAAAAAAACAGATGAATTACCAAAGGTAACAAAAATTCCAAATACATTAGATGCAAAACAAAAATTAGTAGGAGGACTAATAGAAGTTGTGCCATATAATGATGTATTAATAATTTGCAATGAAGAAGGAAAAATTTTAAATTTAAAACCTAACCTAATATTTGACTACGATTATATAGCAGGAGATTGTTTTTTGGTAGGAGATGATTACTTGCACGGAGATTTTAAAAGTTTAACTAGTGAGCAAATAGAGAAATATACTAAAGAGTTAATTCAAAAAAGTAATGGCAGTATTGGTAAAGATAGCTATTATGAGAAATAAATAATAATCATTATAAATATCCCCATATATTTAATGTGTGGGGATATTTTGAACTTATTTTATACTGAAAGATTTATTGATAATTTATTGTATTTATGGTAAACTTTTGTAAAATTTAAGCATTAGTTTAAATTAAAATTAAAATTATAATTATAATTAATAAAGGAAATATAGAGTTATGAGAAAGAAAATAATAATATTTATACTTGTAATAATGTGTATATTAGTTATTGCAAATGTGGGAAATTTAATATTTCAAAAAAATATGTTAGAAGAAGAAAATAATTCTTTAAATGTTAAACTTGAAAATGCTAAAAATGAAATTAACACATTAAATCAAAAGCAAAATGAACTAAAAAATGACTTAGATGATACATTAAATATATTATCAGATGATTCTATTTTTGAGAATACTCCAACAGAGGGGCTTAAACCTATATCCAAAGAGACTGCTGTAGATAATTTTAATAAATATATAGAAAAAAATAAAATTTTAAATGATGAGAGCAATAAGAATAAGCAATTAATAAAAATAGAAATAGAAAATCAGCATCCAAGTAACAACCTTTCATATGATGTATGGAAATTCAATAAACAACCTAGAACTGCAGATTTTACTAGAAAATGTTATACATTATATTATCAAACAGGAGATTTTGATTATTTAGAGGGCTATGTAGATTATTATACAGGGAAAGTGATAGGAGGATATTTACACGGAGTCTAATGTATTGTTTGAGGAGTGTTTATGAAAAAAGTAATAATAAATATATTTATAATAATTTTTAGTATAACCTTAATATTTTCTGTTTTAAATTTTTTACTTGATAATAAAAAAGCAATATATATAAATAAAGAAAATCGAAATGAATTAGTAGAACTAATAAGAAAAGAGTATGATTATCCAGAACAAATAACTAAATTAAAATTGAAAATTATGCTTGGAGATGGGGAGTTGTATTTATATAATCATTTTAAATTAGAAGATAAGTTCCTAATAGGGGAAGGGTCTGAATTATTTCAGTATATAATAGAAAATGGACATAATAGTGGAGAAGATTATATAATAGGCTGTTTTGTATCATTATTGGGAATTATAGTTTGTACAAGTTTAAGAAAATAAAAAATTATAATTTATGGAGAAAAAAATATGAAGAAAAAAGTAATTATCATAACTGCTATAATATGTATTTTAATTTTATTGGGAGCTACAATATTTTCGATAATTAAATTTAATGTTTGGAATCCATTTTCATCTTGCTTTGGTATGTTAGAAATTTTATTTACAAACAAGGAATACACTACAGTACAAAACTATCCTAACAAAGTTATATTTTGTGAAGAATCAGGTGAAAAGAGTAGAAGTACCAGACAATATTTAGATGAATATATGAAAAGCAGAGGTTTTGCATTGGAGGAACAATTAGGGTCAATTTTTATTTATGCTAATGGTAGTGAAAAAGAATATATTTCATACTCTGTAAACAGATGGTTTTCAACTTTAGAATGGGAATAACAAATACATAATTATAGAGGAGAATTTAGGGAAAAAAGATTTTATTAATAGGTTTTATATTGATAATATTTGAAAAAATGCTAATATAAAAGGAGAATATAATTTAATGTTAAAAAAATATAGAAAATATTTAGTGCTTAGTTTATTAATTATTTCAATTATCGGTTTTATATGGAGTTTTCATACTTTTTTTTAAGAAATATCCTTTATTGATGTAACTGATGAGAATAGAGATGTTATAACTAATAATCTAAAGAAAAAAGGAATAAGTACATTTGGAGTTAGAAAAATTGGCATAGGAACTGGTTGGAATAGACATTCTAGATATGTATATTATTATTTTAGACCTACAAAAGAGTTTATATCTGGCGAAGGAGATACTTTTTTGGACAATGTAAATTTAGAAGATAAATATTCTTATGATAATGAGTCAGTTATTGTTGGTATTATCTCATTTTTGACATTACTTATAATCTTCATTTATGAAATTAAAAGAAAAAGACATAGATGAAAATAAGCAGTAGTGATTGTAGTTTAATAGAGTAACATTAATACGGAGGGGCTAAAGATATGTTGATATTATATACTCTTATAGGGATAGTTATATATATTTGTTTTGCTCTTATATTTGCAAAGTTAAATTTAAAAAAAAAATTTAAAAAAATATATGCTACTTGTATTATCAGTAATATATAATGGCTTTATTGGATATATTGATACTTATGTAATATTATTACTTTATGGATATTTTGCAAATATGCCCAAAGGAAGTGGTTATGAAGTCCCAGAATCAGAGGCAGGATTTAATGCAATTCTTGGATTAGTAACACTTACAATATTTGTTAGGCAGTAAAATAATGATAAATAAATTTTGCCAGAATATTGATTTTTTTCTCTTATAATGATATATAGTAGTCAATATTTGAAACCAAATAAACTCTATAAAAAGTTGCATAAGGTTCCTAATAAAATATTATGCTAGGGAAGGATAACAAAAAAACAGTTATTGTATTAGTAGTAATCATTGTTGTATTAGTTGCTATAATAGTTTATTTGCTTTTAAATAATGGAAGCAAAGATAATAGTAGTGAAAATAATTACTCAAATACAACTAATTTTTTAGCAAATAGAACAGCAAATGTTGCAAAAGATGGATATGTTGTAATAGATGCTAATAATACTAATACAAGTACATCAGCATATGTAGATAGATATGCTAATTTAACAACAGAACAGATTAATAAAATGATAGAAGAGAGGAGTATGGATAATGTTTCGATAGCAATAAAAGAGGGAACTTTAACGAAAGAAGGAGCTACTATTGTAGTTACAGATAAAAATGATTATCCATATAGTTACGGTGAAGAATTTAATATACAAAAACAAGAAGATGGAGAATGGAAAGATTTACAAACAAAAGATATGTATTTTTTAAATGATACTAATAATCTGATTAGGGAAGATAGAACAACTCAAATTATATTGAATTGGAAATATAAATATGGAGAACTAGAAGCAGGACACTATAAACTAAATTTAGAAGTAACTCAAAATGATTCTTCTAAGGCAACAGTTTCTACAGAATTTGATATACAATAAATAATTAAAGGAGTAGCTAAGAAATAACTACTCCTTTGTTTTAAACTTATTGTTTACTAAATTAATAATTTCTTTAATGAGTAAGAATTCTTCGAGGATTTTACTCATTTTTTAGTGTTCATTTAACATAAAGACATATTTTTACATTTAAACAAAAATTAATTCGTATTCTAGAGAATATACTGTTAAATTTTGTATCTTTATGGTATATTTATAATAAATTTATGAAAAGTAAAAAATATTATTAGTAAAAGTTAATCTTTAAATAAAATTATAATTTAACAGTTAAAAAATTTATTAATAAATATTATAACATACAAGGAGTAGTAATATGAAAATAGAAACAAAGCTAACTATTAAAAATATGAAGAAAAACATAAAAAGAACGATTTATACAACAATATCAATAGCATTGTGTGTATTTCTTATATTTACTACATTAATTTTGATATCTAGTATTAGAAAAGGAATAAATGAAGGTACTAACATAAAGTATAACGATTACGATTTTATTATAAGAGGAGTAAGTAAAGATGAGTTTAATCAAATAAAAGATAAAGCATATATTGATAAAATCTATATACAAGAAAGTGAAAATGATTCTTTAAAAGAATTAGATGAAACAAGTGATTTTAATAATTCTGATACTCTAAATGTATTTATAAAATATAAAAATGTTAAAGAAACATATAAATATTCAAGTAATATTGTGCAAACATTACAATATTCGTTATCTGAAGCAGAAGAAAAGTGTGAGTTTAATGATAAATTACTTACAGTATATGGGTTAATGGGAGCAACATTGGACTATACAGCTTCTTCACAATTAACATATAAAAGTACAATAAATTTTTCATATGTAATAGATTTAATGATAGTTCTTATATTAGTAGTGTTCTCAATATTTTTTATAATAATACTATATAATTCATTTTTGGTAACTATAAATGAAAGGAAAAGAGATTATGCAATATTAAATAGTATTGGAGGAACAGAAGGACAAGTATTAAGAATGATATTCTTAGAAGCTACTATTATTGGAGCATTTGGAATTATTATAGGTGGAGTACTTTCAGTTATAGGAGTAAAAGCTATTTTGGATATGGTAAATAACATATTAGTACCTACTTCGTTCAATTTTAGTCTAGTAGTTGATATTAAATATGTGATTGTAGCTTTAATTATTATTTTATTAAATACATACATATCTGCAATTATTCCAAGTGTAAAAGCAAGTAGTACATCAGTTATTGACAGCATAAGAAATAATAAACAAATAAAATATAAGAAAAGCTTTATTTTAGGGAAAATACTTCCAATAGAAGGAAGAATGGCAATAACAAATTTAAAAAGAAATAAAAATAAATATAGATTTATAACAACTTTATTAGCGATATGTATGGTTTCATTTATTTCTGTAAGTACATATATTAATTATGAAAAAGAATCTGCTGACCTAGTAACTGATTATGATGTAGATGCAGACATAGAATTTGAAGAAAATGGTATTGATTATAAAGAAATACTTGATAATTATACTATTTCTACAGGAGATAAAATAGAATATTTTGGATATAAAAAAAATAATACTTTGTTTGCTATAGTTGAGCCATCAAGTGCAATTACATTAGATAAAGATGTTTATAAATATGAAGGTAATAAAAAATTAATATCTTTCCAGTTAGTAGGTTTAGATGATAATAAATATAACGAATATATTAATAAGATAAAAGCAAATTATGGCGATTGCATTATTTATAATAATATTGTAGAAACAGAACCTGTAGGAGAAGATGAAGTTACATATTCATATCACTCTATGTTTAATACTAACGAAATAAAACTATCCATAGTAAATGAAAAAACTGAAGATGTTCAAAGTTCAAATTATGAGGTTATTGATGATGAAAACTTAAATGGAAATTTTGTATTGACTGATGAAGTTTTAGATGGTTTTAAGGAAATAAAAAATCAAGCTATATGTACCCTTTTTGTAAATATGGATACATATAATAAAATTGATGCCAATATACAAAGTACTATTTCTAAAAATACAGATGTAGAAACAAATGAAATTGGAGTTATTCATAACAATCCTGTTTTTGTTAAAGTAAGATGTGGAAACATAATTGAATTTTCAAATTATATAAAAGATTTAGCAGAAAAAGATGATTATAAAAATATTACTCCAAGATTTTATTCATTAGAATATCAAGAAAAAATGATTTATATAGATATTTTGCAATTAATTTTAAGAACAGTAATGATAACCATTGTGGTAATAGGAATAATAAGTGCTATAAACATAATAAATGCAAGTTTATTCGAACGAAGAGAAGAATTTAGAATATTATCAAGAATTGGAGCTACCAATGGAAATATAAATAAAATATTAATATACGAATGTTTATATATGTTTATAAAAGCATTAGTAATATCAGTAATTATATCGATACCAATAATATATGCAATTATAAAACATATGGAAAAAGTTATAATTGTAAAAAAATTATTAATACCATTTGGAAATATTGGAATATTTGTAGTATTATTGTTTATAATTTCTTTAGCTATAACATTGTATTCTAGTAGATTTGTAAAAAATAAATAAATTTATTAATGTAAAATAATAATAGGAGATTAAAAAATGAATATTTTAAAGGTAGATAAAGTAACTAAAATATATGGAAAAGGCGAAGCAAAGGTAGTAGCATTAAATAATATTTCTTTTGAAGTAGAAGAGGGGGAGTTTATTGCTGTAATAGGACCTTCTGGAAGTGGAAAGTCTACACTTTTACATACAATAGCAGGGCTAGAGCCACCAACAGATGGTAATGTATATTTCTATGGAAAAAATCTTTACGAAATGAGTAAAAAGCAATTAACAATACTAAGAAGAGAACAGATAGGAATTATATACCAATTTTATAATTTAATACCTACTTTAAATGTAGAAGAAAATATATTATTACCAATCGAACTAGATAGAAAAAAGATAGATAAAGAAAAATTAGATAAGATAACTAAATTTTTAAATATAGATAATAGAAAGAAACATTTACCAAATGAATTATCAGGAGGTCAACAGCAGAAAGTGGCAATAGGTCGAGCATTAATGATAGACCCAAAAATAATTTTAGCAGATGAACCAACAGGAAATTTGGATACTAAATCAAGTGATGAAATAATACAATTATTAAAAAAAGCTAATAAAGAATATAAACAAACAATAATAATGATTACACACAATTTGGAAATAGCAAAATTAGCAGATAGAATTATACAATTAGAAGATGGAAAAATCATATAAAATGTTATTATTTGATATTTTTAGTTAGTAATGATATATATTAGATAATATTTGAAACCATTTAATACTTTAAAATAATTACATAAGGTTCCTAAAATTATTATACAAGGGGGAAAAAAGTTATGAAGGATAACAAAAAAACAGTTATTGTTTTAGTAGTAATCATTGTTGTATTAGTTGCTATAATAGTATATTTATTATTAAATAATACAGATAATAATGAAAATATTAATACAACTTCTGTTGGAGAAGAAGCTGCAGTACTTAATGCTATAAATGATGAAAATGCAATAAATTCATTATATAAATTAAATGATAGATATGCTAATTTAACAACAGAGCAAATTGATGAAATGAAAGAGAATAGAAGTATGGATAAAGTTTCAATATCAATAAAGGAGGGAACTTTAACTAAAGAAGGAACTACTATTATAGTTACAGATAGAAATGATTATCCTTATAGTTATGGAGAATATTTTAATTTACAAAAATTAGAAAATGGAGCTTGGCAAGATGTTAAAATAATTGGTAACCATTATTTTAATGATATTGTACATATTATAAAAGAAGATGGAACAACAGAAATTGGGTTAAATTGGAAGGATATGTATGGAGAATTAGAGTTAGGACATTATAAACTAAATTTAGAAGTGACTCAAAATGATTATTCTGAAGCAACAGTTTCTACAGAATTTGATATACAATAAATAATTAAAGGAGTAGCTAAGAAATAACTACTCCTTTGTTTTAAACATATTATTTATTAAACTTATAATTTCTTTAAAAGGTATAGAAAATTTACAAGAGATTAAATTTACAAATTCATTAAATTTTGCTAATAGATTTTTAATTTTATCTTTTAATTTTGAATTTTCTTTTTTTAGCTTATTTATCTCTTTTTCATATTCTGTGCATTTATCAAAGACATTAGCTGATGAAATAACATATTCTCTTAATTTATTACAATGTTTTACTAATTTTTTATTTTCAGTTACTATTAATACAAGTGATGTACTGTTAGTTTCTTTAACAGGTGTTTTTTCAATTTCCTCTTTTATTTTTCCATAGTTAGATAAACTTTTTAATTGCTCTATAGATAAATGTTCATTTCCTTTATTTTTTCCTCTTTCTAAATCAAACCCTGCTTTTTGCATATATTTGTGAAAATTATCTTGTAAATATTTATAACTGTCTTTTCCTTTCCAAAAAGAACTACAAGCAATTTTATCTATAGCATTTCCTTTTTTATCTTTTGTGTGAATTACTGGAATAAATACAATGTGCATATGAGGAGTTTTTTCGTCCATATGGACTTTGGCAGAAAGTATATATTGTTCTCCCAATTCTTTATAATTACATACAAAGGAATATGCTGTTTGAAAAAACTTTTTTGTTTTATCAACTCCAATTTTATCAAAATATTCTTTATCTGATGTAATAATATATTCACAGGCAACATTGCTTACTTTTTTAATTTGTCCTTTTAAATCATATTGTTTTCTTATTGTATTAAATAATTTTTCATATGTAGTTTTAGGTGCTTTTAATGAATAGTTTTTTATTCCATTTTTTTTATTAATATTTTTGTTTGAATAATGTGTATTTTTTCTTTCTATATGTCTATATATACCGTTTAAGTTTTTTATCTTATAGTTAGTATTTCTTATGATAGCATAACTCATAATTAAATACCTCCAATAAATAAAATAATAATAAAATTTTAAGTGTTCTAACATACTAGAACACTTTTTTCAAAAGTGTTCTGTTTGGTAGGGCTTCGCCCTACATTTCTTTAAGCAGAATAAAAGTTGAATAAAATATTAGAAAATTACTATAAATATTATGAATTATTATAAAATATTAAAAAAAATCAAAAAATTATAAAAAATAATATGCAGTATTTTTATAAAACCTTAATCGCTCTTAATTGAGTATAGCGATTAAGGTTGGTTTATTGAAAAAAAAAACTGTCTTATTAACTCTCAATTATTTTAAAAAAAGGTTTGATATAAGGCATTATCGGAATCCAAATAAGGACATCTGCACCAAAAAAGAGTAGTTTAAAAACTACTCTTTTTTTAGATGAAATAAAAGGGGAGAGTATAAATGGAAGAAAAAAATAAAACAGGAAAAAGGATATCTAATGTATTAAGGTATATTTGTGGAGTGTTTTTTATATTAACAGGATTTAGTGGAATGTTAATTAATAATATTTTGGCAGGATTTTTTATGATGTTATTTGGAATATCTTTATTACCAGTACTATATAAAAAAACAAAATTAAACCAAATTAAGCATATACAAATTATTTTACCAATCATATTAATAATTATATATGGAATGAGTATGCCGGATGTACCAAATGTGACGTATACTAATATAATTGCCGATGTAGATACCAATACAAGTATAAGTACAAATATAGTGCAAGAGACTAAAAATATCGATATAACAAATTTAAAATTTAATGAAGCTGAAATAGAATTAGATATAAATGAATCAAAGAATATTACTTTAGAAATAGAACCAGAAAATGCTAATATTGACAGTTTAGAGTATTGTTCATCAAATGATAAAGTAGCAACTATAGAAAGAACAGATACAGACATAATTAAAAATAAAATTACATTGAAGATAAATCCGATTGCAGAAGGAAATTGTGAAATTTTTGTTAAAACAAATAATGGACTAGAAAGTAATAGAGTAACAGTAAAAATAATTGATAATAACAGAATAGAGCAAGAAAGAATAAAAGCAGAAGAACAAGCAAAGAAGGAAGCAGAAGAGCAGAAACAAAAACAAGTAGCTGCAGAAAGTGCAAGCACAAAGAAAGAAGATACATCAACTTCTAAAACTACTACAACGACAAAGAAGAAAAATTCAAAAAGTACGTCGAATAATTCAAATGGAAAAACAGTATACAGAACTCCAACTGGGAAAAGATATCATTATGATCCAGATTGTGGAGGGAAAAATTCGTATTCAACAACTTTAGACGCGGCTTTATCAGCTGGATTAACACCTTGTAAAAAATGCGCTCAATAAAAAAGTATATTCAGAAAAAATATTAAACCTCCTATTATAAAATAGGAGATTTAATTATATTTCTAATTCTTTTAGTATCTGCTTATTCTGTTTTGTAGCAGGCCAAGAAATTGTAAAAAATAATATTATAAAGATAATAGCTAAAACTCCACCAATAATTGAGCTATAACGCATTATAGCTAAAGACTCGAAAAGAGCTATTAAAATAGCGTAAATTTTTCTATAATTTTTTACAAGAATTTGTTTTTGTTCATCTGAAGCTTTTTCTTTAACATTTTTTGCTAATAAAATATCTGGTTTAGCTATACTTATTATTAAAATTATTATTAAAAATAAATCTAACATAATATTTCCTCCTTTTTTAATTTTATTTAATATATCATAAGAAAATAACATGAACAATACTAATTTGTCAAAAAGAGGATTACGTACTATTTTTGCTTTTTATAAGTAAATGTGCTATAATAAAGTTTGAGAAACTCGTAGATTTATCCACATTGCACATTAAGTGCAAATGATTAACAGGAGGAAGAAATATGAGAGAAATAGTAGCAGAAACGAATGTACAAGAAACAATTAGGAAACTAATTGTAAATTGCATTCGGGACAACAAGTGCGAAAGCACACAAATATGGCTGTCTGACGAAGTAGTACAGAAAATTAAAGAGCTTCAGATATATGGAACCAGTAATTTTCCGTACGAAGGATATACTATGGCTGCTTTTAAGTTAAAAAGCGGAGAGCCGATGGAGATAACCTATAGTAGGGAAAAGAGCCTTGCTATAAAAAATTGGCATAACAATTGGAGCAACATGAATATTATAAAATTTGTGTACTTCCCAAACAGCGAAGAATATTTCTTCTTTGGAGCTACAAAGGAGAATATCTTAGTAATTAAGTAATCTCATGTTTCGTACATGGCTTTCCTATGTAAAAGTAGGGGAGCCATGTATTAGTTTATATAAAAGATTAAGGTAATTCTATCTTTAAATGTTCGTTTTTCAAATCTTTTAATTTATTATTTATACAATTGGCAATTTTATCATTATAATCATTATGTTTTTCGATTAGATTAATATAATAATTTAATTTCTTTAAATAATTTTCTGAATTATTATTTTTTAAATATAAATCATAATAAATATAAATTAATTCCTCTAAAGATTCAGTAAGCTCATCAGAAGATTCTTCAAATAAAGAAATTGCTTTAGTTAAATCTTTATGAATTCCAATTTCTAAACAACCATCTTTATAAAAATATTTTGCTAAATTATATTTAGCCCAATTACACAAAGTAAATTTTGGTGATTCGCTAGACAAAGTGTAATAATCAAAAGCCTTTTGTAAATTTATATTTCCTATTTTTCCTAGTCTGTAAAATTCACCAACTCTATTTTGAGCCCAACTATCACCTAAATTAGCAGATTTCATATAATAATCAAAAGCAAGTTTTAAGTCATTTCGAGCCTCGTAAATCTTACCAAGATTATTAAATGCATATACATGTCCCATATCTGCTGCAATTTTAAACATTTCAATTGCTTTTTCTTCATTTTTAGAAATATGGGGAATAGTACCACAAAGTAGCATATTACCAATACTTGTGTAAGCGTTGGCACAATTTAGTTTCCTAGCTTTGTTAAAATATTTTAAAGCTAAATATATATCATGTTTAGATTTAGTACCAATATGCCCTTCATAATATAAATAACCAATAGCCCAATTAGCTATGGGATGATTAGCCTTTGCAGCGACTTGATAGTAATCATAAGCTTTTTCATATCTAGCAATTCCTGTTATAATTCCATAACATTCCATAGAAGCCATCTCAAAACACGCAAAAGGATTGCCATGCCTTGCTAATTCATAAATGCCTCTAATAGACCAAATGCCAGAAGTTAATTGGATATTAATAAAATCTTCAATATCATTTACAGAAATATTTGTATCATATATTTTCTTTTCAATTATATTATTTAAATTTTCGTCAATATAAATAGGTTGTTTTTTATCTAAAACAGTATAAAATAAAACTTCTGCTATAAAATTATATAAATCGTTATTAGCCAAATTTGAATGTAATCGATTAGAAAGATTAGTTGTAATATCCGAGTCATTTTTACTAATAGAATATAGTCGTGTACAAATATGACGCATTTTTTCATTTGTATTAAAAATATTAATTGTAATTTTTGCTGGAACATTAATATCTATTAATTTTAATATTTCCGAAAAAATATGGAGTAAGGCGTTAGGATTTTGTATATATTTACTTTTTAAATTTTTAATATAATTTTTATAAGTAGAATTAATAGCCCTAAAACCTGTACAATAATTATTAACAGTACTATCTGCAATTGAATCTGTATTAAAAATTATAGAGAATAAATCTGCTTGCCAAAAGCTTGCCGAATTATTGCTTTCTTCTTTTAAAATTCTAAAAAAATTACCAAAAGATAAATAATTATCATTTATATTTAAACGAATAAAATTCTTTTTCATATATAACCTCCAATAAATATATAAACATTATATTTACATAATATATAAAAGTCAATATAGAAGCGTGAAATAAACGTGAAATAAAACAAAATACGTGAAAAAGTATGAGTTGATATTAGCATACAATAAAATATAGAATAGTAAAAAATAATAAGGAGTTGATTAATATAAATATTTTAGGATTAAATATTAATTACATAGAGCAAGGCGAAGGAGATAATGTCTTAATTTTACCAGGTTGGGGAACAAATTATAATGTATATAAAAATTTAATAGACAATATCTCTAAATATGCAAAAGTATACTATTTTGATATGCCGGGTTTCGGAAAGTCCGAAGAACCTAAAGAAGCGTGGAATACTGATAATTTTATAGAATTAGTAAAAGAATTTATTAAAATAAATAAAATAGATAATATAACATTAATAGGACATTCAAATGGTGGAAGAATTGCAATAAAAATGTTAAGTGAAGGAAATTTAGAATTTAAAGTAAGAAGACTAATTTTAATCGGAAGTGCAGGAATAGTTCATAAAAAAACAGCAAAACAAAAAGCAAAATTATCTATAGTAAAATTGGGTAAAAAACTATTAAATACGGGAATTGCAAAAAAGATTGCGCCAAATGCGCTAGAAAATTTAAAGAAAAAAATGGGATCAGTAGATTATCGTAATGCAACACCTGTTATGCGAAATACATTAGTAAAATTAGTAAATGAAGATTTAAAAGGAAGACTACCAAAAGTAAATGTTCCAACATTACTATTATGGGGAGAAAATGACACAGAAACACCATTTGATGATGCTAAAATCATGGAAAAAGAAATACCAAATGCAGGGTTAGTACCTTTTAAGGGGTGTTCTCATTATGTGTTTTTAGAAAGACCAGTACAAATAAATAATATAATTAAAAATTTTATGGGAAAATAAATTTGGAGGATATTTATGAAGATAATAATTATAATAGAACTTATTATAAATTATATATTATTGCTAATATTTAACACACATATGTTACAACTAAATTCATATTTCTTCTTAAAACATTTTAAATGGATGAGAAAAAATATAAAGAAATTATTATTACAACTAATTTTAGTAATACCAACAATATTAATATATTTTAATAATACCATATTAAATATAGCTATAATAATTATTTTAGGAATTTCAATAATATATAATATTCCAAAAAGAAATTCAAAAATATCATTAAAATATACTGGTAGAGTAAAAAGATTAACATTTACAGATATGCTAATATCACTATTAATTTTATTCGTTGGAGGAATACGAAATTATATAATAACTAAATTAATAATTATAAATGTATTTGCAAATATGCTAATAATATTATCAAATTTAGTAAATCACCCTATAGAAATGTTAGGAAGAAAGAGATACATAAACGATGCAAAAAGAATATTAAACGAAATGCCAAATTTACTAGTTATAGGAATAACAGGAAGTTATGGAAAAACTAGTATGAAAAATTTTTTGTATAGTTTATTATCAGAAAAATATGATGTTTTAAAAACTCCAAAAAACTATAATACAACAATGGGAGTTGTAAAAACTATAAGAGAGAAATTAAAGCCAACTCATCAAATATTTTTGTGTGAGATGGGAGCAACAAATGTTGGTGATATTAAAGAAATATGTGATATTGTAAATCCAAAACTAGGAGTAATTACCTCTATAGGTCCACAACATTTAGAAAGTTTTAAAAGCATAGAAAATATAATAAAAACTAAATTTGAATTGGCAGACAGTGTAAAACAAAATAATGGAACTATATTTTTAAATTATGATAATGAATATATAAAGAATAAAGAATTAGATATGAACAAGATAACATATGGAGTAAATGATAAATCACTAGATTATAATTCATATGATTTAGAATCTTCTTATAAAGGGCTAAAATTTAAAATTTTAGATAAAGAAGCTAACGAAGAAAAAGAATTAAAAACTAAACTAATAGGAAGACACAACATTGTAAACATTACGGGTGCAATAGCTGTAGCAGATTATTTAAAAGTTCCAATGAAAAAAATTGCAGTAAAAGTAAGAGAAATACAAAATGTAAAACATAGGTTAGAACTATTGCCAAAAGGTAATATTACGATAATAGATGATTCGTATAATGCAAATCCAATAAGTTCAAAATCAGCAGTTGATACATTAGGAGAATTTAAAGGAATAAAGATAATAGTTACCCCAGGTCTTATAGAACTTGGCAAAGACCAAGAAAAATATAATTATGAATTTGGAAAGTATATGGCAGATGTTTGTGATTATATTTTCTTAGTTGGAACAGATAATTACGAAGCCATGCTTAAAGGAATAAAAGAAAAAAATTATGATGAACAAAAAGTATTTAAGCTGAATTTGCCACAAGAAGCTGTTAGTCAAATTATAAGTTGGAATTTAAAAAAAGAAGTAACAGTTTTATTGGAAAATGATTTACCAGATAATTATAATTTATAAATATCTTAAGCTAAACGAAATATTCATAAAGAGATTAAAGGAAGGTAGGTAATTTTTATGAAAATTAAATTAGGTGTTTTCTTTGGGGGAAAGAGTGTTGAACATGAAGTATCTATAATAACTGCACTTCAAGCAATAGAAAATATGAATAAGGAAAAATATGATATTGTACCAATATATATTGCAAAAGATAATAAAATGTATTGTGGAGATTTTGTTGATGATATAAAACAATACACAAATATAGATAATTTAAAAAGAATAAGTACACAAGTAACACTTTCTTTAAAAGATAATAAAACAGTTTTATTAAGAACAAATAAGAAATTTTACGAAAATGAAGTTTATGACTATATAGATGTTGCATTTCCTATTGTTCATGGTACAAATGTAGAAGATGGTACACTTCAAGGATATTTAAAAATGTTTAATTTACCATATGTTGGATGTGATGTTACATCATCAGCAGTTGGAATGGATAAATATGTATCTAAAACAATTTTAAAAGAAAACAATATTCCTGTTTTAGACTGTAAATGTTATTATAAAAATGAAGAAGTAGAAGATATAATAAAAAGTGTTGAGGAAAATATAGAATATCCAGTAATCGTTAAACCAATCAATTTAGGCTCAAGTATTGGAATAGTTGTTGCTAAAAATAGAGAAGAATTAGAAGAGGCAATAGAAGATGCTTTTACATATGCAAGAAAGATTTTAATAGAAAAAGCTATAAAGAATTTAAAAGAAGTAAATTGCTCAGTTCTAGGTGATTACGAAGAATGTAATGCCTCAGAGTGTGAAGAACTAGACAAAACAGCAGATATTTTATCATATGAAGATAAATATATTTCTGGAGGTAAAAAGACAGGCGGAGCTAAGCAATCTATGAATGCAGGAGTTTTAAAATTACCAGCAAATATAAGTGAAGAATTAAAAGAAAATATTCAAACTTTAGCAAAAGAAACATTTAAAATATTAGGTTGCACAGGTGTAATACGTATAGACTTTTTAATCGATGAAGATACAGATAAGGTATATGTAAACGAGGTAAATACTATTCCTGGTTGTTTATCTTTCCATCTATGGAGAGCAGCAGGAATGGAATATCCAGAGTTATTAGATAAAGAAATCGAATTAGCATTAAAAAGAAATCGTGAAGAAAATAATATGGTATTTTCTTTTGACACAAATGTATTAGAAGGATATGCAAATGGCGGACTTAAAGGCGGAAAAGGAAAATTGGCCTAAAAGAACTTTGAACTTTAGGGACGGAGTGGAGTGCGGAACTTTTTTACCACAGGTGTCCCTATTTGAAAATAAATATTTTTTGAAAGATTAACTAACTAGTTTGGTTAATCTTTTCTTTTTTTCTATATA
>ERZ857998.154-NODE-154-length-104732-cov-10.309409_pt1 | contig 104732 bp, 80 predicted proteins | sample MGYA00519954_ERZ857998 | MGnify/ENA primary metagenome ERZ857998 (study PRJEB31778, sample SAMEA3449424) | human gut metagenome | biome: human gut; feature: human-associated habitat; material: faeces | place: United Kingdom | collected 2010/2012 ...
TTTTCTTTCTCATAAAGTGCTATTTACTGTTTAATATTTCTTGGGCATAACGGGCGTAACAACTTTACAGACCGTTTACGTATTATCAAAAGCTATAAAAATAAGTATTCTATTTGAAGCTAAAGAGAGGAGTGCAGATTCTACACTCCTCTATAAGAAGCAATTCAAAAATTCGAATTTATATAATCCTCAAGTGCTACTACATTATTAGAGAATTCTTTTATACTGTTTCTTTTTCATTGGAGATATAGAAGTAAGATCTGCAATTTTCACAGGTTGCTTTGTTGCTATACTATTACGTGCAGCTATCCCTACCAAACAAGCTAATGCCCCATCTCTACTGTTAGCGCACTGACGATACGGATCATCGACATTAGGAAGGAACAATTGATCTTTCAGAAGGGCATCACCTCCTCCATGTCCAGAAGTTCCAAACGGTATATGTATATATTCTCGCTTAGAAAAGTTTTTAAACAACACAATCTCGTCATAATTTACATCTGAAGTTTTTCGTGACTCTTGTATCCAAGCTTCTAACCGGCCTTTTGTTCCATTAAAAGCGATACGGTAACCTTCATAAGGAGAATAAGTTGTTAACGAATATGCTACCTGTACCCCATTTTTGTAATGGATAGTTGCTGCCATTTTGTCGAAAATATTGACATCATTTCTAAATACACAACCATCACGTAAATAACCATCATATTTTTCGTTGGCTACATATATATCCATATGGCTTTTAACCTTGGTAATATCAAAGAAAAACGGACATTGTCTGGTTTGGGAACAGGTACGACAATTTTTCGCCCTCATCGTTCCATTTTTACCGTAGAAATTCAATTCACCTAATGCATATACACTTTCCGGATCACTATCGATCCACCAGTTCAAAAGGTCAAAATGATGACTGGCTTTGTGTACCCATAACGAACCGCTACATTCAACAAGCCTGTGCCAACGCCGGAAATAGTCGGCTCCGTGTGAAGTGTCAAGATACCAATGGAAATCTACAGAAGTGATATCACCTATTTCTCCAGCACGAAGCAACTCCCATATTTTAGCCCTATGAGGAGAATATCTATAATTAAATGTAACTCGACAATGTTTTCCGGTTCTTTCTTCTGCATCCAAAATTGCCTGTATTTTCTTTTCATCAATGGTCATTGGCTTTTCAGTGATGACATTTGCACCAAGTTCCATTCCACGGATTATGAACTGATGATGTGTACTATCCATTGTTGTAACGATCAACACCTCAGGTTTTGTTTCTTTCATCATCTTTTCAAAATCCGTGTATGTAGGACAAGAGACTCCGATCATTCTTTTTCCCGTTTCAACACGTCCTTCATTGATATCGCAAAGTCCTACGAATTCGATATAATTGGAATACTCCCTCATCAAATCTCTTCCCCACATAAATATCCCCCTTGATCCAGTACCAATAAGCGCTATACGGGTCTTTTTAACTATAGGTGTTGAAATTCCTATAGTTTCAGCCTTAATTCCTGATAACGGACTCAATAATGCAGAGCCAGTCATTACTCCGGTTGCAGCTAAAAAATGTCTTCGTGATATTTTAGTCATGATATATATATTTTAATAATTTATTTATAGCCTTTATTCTGAACAAATTGATCCAAATTACTTACTTCATATAATGCATCTTGTGGAAGGGGACGATAAATGTGATAATCTTGAATCAAGGAGATATCCGGATTATGCTTTTTCACCCATTCAACAAGCTTTCCTGACCGTTTTAACATATACCATCTATTCAATTCACATCCCAATTCACGTGCCCCTTCTTCCAAAATAAAATCAATATCCATATCTGAAGCTGTAACTTTCATTTCTTCCTCATGACCTGGAATTAAAGTCCGTTTTCTCAAATCGGTAATAGTATTCACTGCTTTATCAACCTGATTCGTTCTAACATATGCTTCTGCCAACGTAATATAAACCTCTCCCATACGCAATAGAATAACATCTTTGAATCCTTCTTCCCGTTTTGCCTCATCCCGGCTCGGATCTAAGAATTTGGTTATAGTATGATAACAAGAGCGACCATCTATAGTCGGAATACCAGTAACCGTATCATAAATGTCAGATAAATTATCAACAATAATTCCCCTATTTTTATAAGCTTGTACAAATTCCGAAGATACGACATCTAAAGTACGAATAAGCAAAGTGTCAGAATAATCTGGGTCATTATTCCAGTTATCCGGAATCCTGCACCATGCCGTCTGAAACGTTTCTTCCCTACGTTTATCATACTTATTAAAGCAAGAGATATAATAATATGTCGGCATACCAACACGAAACTCTCGTCCATATACACGCGAATGGCTCCATAACCCATCTATATTTTGATTACTGTTAGTGACAGATTTATTACACCAACCAACAAAATAACGATGTAAAAAGTTACAATCAATCTTCTTTCCATCCATACCGTTATAAACCAAATCACTGGTATATTGGATAGACCAAATAATTTCATCATTGATTTGGTTATTTACATCAAAGATTGAAGCATAATCCTCTAACAACTTATAATTGTAATCATTAATAAGAGAGTTACACAGCATAATAGTTTCTTCGTAACATTGTTGTTTCGTGTAACCAGCTTCTGTAATAATATTGTCTTCATAAGCTGCCAATGCCATGAGTACACGCATTTTTATAGCTTTTGCAACACCTATATTCATACGTCCCCATTTTGTATCCTGTGGTATACCCAAATTTTTAAAAGCGATATCCAAGTCTGACAAAATTCTTTTATAGAAAGCAGCAATACCAGGCTGATATCCTTCCGTTATTACTGTTTGAGAAGGAGTATCAGCATAATGGGCAGCAGGGCCATAGGTCTCAACAATCAAATAAAGATAAAAAGCACGTAAAGCATATACTTCAGAAGTGAGTTGCTCTTTCTTTTTTTCACTGGAGATCGGAGTCTCCTCTAAATATTGGATCCCCGTATTTGCAATATTTAAGATTTGATACAAATATTTCCAATATTCAGAATTTACACTATTCGATATAAGCTTTGCGTCATCATAATAAGACGATTCATAAGCCCAACCTGTTCCTTTCATACCATAAGTTGTCACATCAGTTCCTGTGTCAGCAAACAGCATAAGTCTCTGCGGTAAATAACGATTTTGCTGATATAAACTTAATATGAGAGATTCAACCCCTTCCTCTGTTTTTGCATAAGCATCACTTATGAGACCTTTGGGATTTTCTTCCAAATAACCGTCACACGAGGACAATAGTAAAATCGATGTTATTAAATATACAATGATGTTATTTTTCATAATATGATATTATTTAAAATGTTACGTTAACTCCAAAATTATAACTACTCGGAATTGTATAATTCATATCCGGTGCTTCTGGCATGATACCGAAATCAGTTGCTTTATACAAATAGGCTACATTTCTCAATTGTACATAAAATCTGGCTTTTTTGATAAATGTCTTAGATAATAATTTATCAAAACTATATCCTACAGTAACATCTTGTAGTTTAATATGATCACCCTTCTGATATCCGTTTGCCGATCTATAGGTATCCCAGCCGTTTGATTGATCAGCTTTCGGATAATTATTCGTCGGATTGTCAGGAGTCCAATAATCTACAGCAGGTAGCCATCTTTGTCCATCCAAAACAACGTCATTGAATGGAGCCAAGTTGAAAGAATATCCCCATCTCGAATTGATATTGAAAGAAAAGTCAAAATTCTTATATTGAATATTTGCTCCTAAAGAAGCGATCCATTTAGGACGTTCTTGTCCTAAAATAACTCTATCTTTTGCAGCACTGATGGTCCCGTCTCCATCTTGATCTTTAATCTTCAAATCTCCTACAGATGCATTATATTTAGCAGCTTCTTCTTCTTCACCATATTGCCAAACACCCAATTTCTCATAATTATACAAGACAGCCAAAGGCTCTCCTATAAACCATTTATTATTAGGCAAGTCTTCTCCACTGATCAATTCCAGAATCTTTTCCCAGTTACGAGAAGCATTGAAAGTAAAGTCTATATTCAGATCTTTTGTCCTTACAGGTGCATAATTCAAATTGAATTCAAAACCTTTATTTTGAGTTTTACCAATATTTTGCCAGATTTCATTAAAACCGGTAAATGTAGGAATAGCCCTTTTCATCAGAAGATCGCTCGTTTTTGTATTATAGAACTCAATATAACCATTAAGCTTATTATTTAAGAAACCAAAGTCCAATCCAGCATTAATTGTTCTCGATATTTCCCAACCTAAATCAAGATTGATAATGGATCCCGGATAATATACATAGAATTTATCACTGTCACCTTCCCCCCAAAGATACTTGTCCTGTGTAAGAGAAGATAAGGTTTGATATGGGCTGATAGCAGTATTTCCCACAGTTCCGTAAGAGAACCTTGCTTTAAGTGCGCTGACCCATTCTGTCCCAGATAAAAAATCTTCATCTTTTAAACTCCATCCAACACCTCCTGATGGGAAAAACGCCCATTGTTTTCCTTTTGCCAATCGGGATGAACCATCCGCACGGATTGCTCCATTTAAGAAATATTTATTCTTATAATTATAGCGAACACGTACTAATCCAGAAGCCAATGACCACTCTTTGTAACCACTACTGATTTTTATATTATCACTATTTGTTCCCAAATTATGATAGGTTGTATATTCTACCGGTTGGTTCTCACCTGAAAGGGCCGACTCTTCATAGCGATAGCTCTGTATTTCACCTACCAGATCAGCAGTGAGATGATGATCACCAAAACTCTTATCGTATGAAATAATATGGTTCAATGTATACTGATCATACTTGTTATAGTTTTTACCAGAAGAATTCTTAACCCCCTTATTATTATGAGAATCCTTACCATAGAAATAGCCTTTTTCATAATTATTGTATATGAACCCAAAGTTAGTATGCATACTGAGCCAATTGGTTATTTTTATATCAGATGTCAAATTCAAATTAATGATATTTTTTTGGGTATCATCTATAAATTGTCCGGGAAGATAGTTTGCGAGAGGGTTATATCCGGATGTATTTATAGGATTAGGGAAAAAGTCCATCTCTCCATTCTCTTTATATGGCTTAGCAAGTGGAGTCATATACAAAATATCGTTTCCGATAGTTTTATATCCAGAATTGCTATTACGACGTAAACGAATTGAAGAACCAATTTTCCAAAAACTTGCCAACTCATGATCTGCAGTAAGAGTTAAATTCAAATTTTTAACATCATGTGTCCGATAATAACCTTGCTCATCATCATATTTGAACGACAGATATAACTGTGTTTTCTCTCCACTGTTACTGATCCCCAAATGATAACTCTGTATGAATCCATTCCGATACATAAGATCCTGCCAATCTGTATAATCTCCACTCTTTATGACATCTAGTTCTGATGTAGAGAACACATCTTCATCCGTAAAAGAGTTATCCCAACCATGTGCAAAACGATAGCCATCACGACGGAATTGAGCATATTGTGCACCGGATTGCATTTTAATCATATGCGGAACATTTACTCCGACATACGAATTGAAATTAACTTCTCGTTTAACCCCTTTCCGTCCTCGCTTGGTTGTAACTAATATCACTCCATTAGCTCCCATAGATCCATAAATTGCAGAACTGGCAGCATCTTTTAAAACTTCTAACGATTCGATATCATAAGAGTTCAAATCGCTGAGACTTCCAGGAACGCCATCGACAATTACCAAAGGACTATTGCCTGCATTCAGAGATCTGGCTCCTCGAATGTTTATTGATTGATTATCGCCGGGAAAACGTGAAGTCCGTATATCCAAACCAGCAACTTTACCTTGAAGAATATCTTGTACATTGCTGGTGGATGCACTACTAAAAGTTTTTCCTCTAACATTAGCCATTGCACTAACTATATCTCTTTTGCGGGACGTACCATATCCGACCACAACCACCTCGTCAAGATTTTGTGTATCTTCTACCAGCCTAATTCTAAATTGATCATTATTGCCAACTTTTATTTCTTGGGAAATATATCCTATATAAGAAATCTCCAACACAGAAGAAGATGCGACATTCAATTCGAAATTCCCATCAATATCAGTAATGATCCCATTCGTCGTCCCCCTCTCCACAACATTCGCACCGATGATCGGTTCGCCTTTTTCATCTTTGACAACGCCTGTGACTTTTTTTGTTTCGGAAGATACCGGGGCTTTTCTGGAAATGATTACATGGCCGTTGCTGAATGTGATGGAACAGTTCGTGCCTTCCAATAATTGTTCCAGGACGTTCTTGACGTTGTTGCCGGTCGGCACTTTCTTGATCACGCGTGAATCGTTGACATCTTGTGTGTTGTAGTCTACGAAAAGTTTCGTTTGTTGTTCGATTTGCTTGAAAGCAGCCTTTAAGGTTAAATTACTTCCAGACAAACGAACCTGTTGATTTTGAGCAAATACGAACGAGCTACCAAGAGACAGAGCTCCAATTATGCATAAACGGGAAAGCGTTTTTCCCGCTTTTATAGGTATTAGATTAGTTAATTTCATATATTTGTATGTTTGAAAATTGAATATTAATTATTTCCAACGTTTTACGTTGAGTCCCAAAAAGTCACAATTCGGTTTCAAACGCCGGAAAGAGGGATTTTCGCACTTTCGTTCTTTCCGGTTTTCTTTTGTTCATCCTGTTCCTCTCCTCTATTTTTAATTTATAAATACAACCTTTCCTTTTATCTTAAAATGAATGCCGATCAACTGCCGCAAAACAGTCAGCACATCCTCCAAGGTTTCATGCGGGGCGAACTTGACATTGTAATATTCGTTCGCATATTTCTGGGAATTATAATGAATCGTCACGTTAAACTTCCGTTCCAACGAAGCCATCAGATGGCTGAAAGAAACATTCTCGTAAATCAGGTAGCCGCTACGCTCCATCTTATAAAGCAAAGCATCGACCGGCCGGATCGTTACCGTATGCGCCGCATGCGAATAAACCAGACGTTCGTTCGGCTTCAAGATAGCCGGCAGGTGTTCGCCTGCCTTTACATCCACTTTGACACTCCCCTCTTCCAGGATCGTGCTCGTGCAAGAATCAGCCGGATAGGAAGCTACTGTAAATACCGTACCCAAAGCCTGCACGTCCAGATAAGTCGTCTTCACAATAAAAGGTTTTTCCGTGTTTTTCCGAACCGTGAACGACGCTTCGCCAGTCAGGTAAACCGTACGGGTTTCCGTATCCGTAAAGTCTTTCGGGTAAACGAGCAGTGAACCGGCATCGACCCATACCTGCGAACCATCCGGCAAAATGACCTGCCGGCTCTCACCATAAGGGACAAACAACTCTGCCATCTCTACATGCCGGACAGGTTGTAGGCGATCCGTAACAAAAAAGGTCACTGCTCCCGTTAATAACATCAATGCAATTACCGCTGCATATTTGATCCACCCGCGATACATCGGGATAGTATTCCGACGGACCGGTTCAACCTGTAAATGTCTTTGCAGGGCATCCCAGTCTTCGCGGGTTTCAGCAGTCGCCTCTGCAGGCAAATGTTCCCAAAAGGCCTGCAACATATCGCTCTTTTCAGAAGCTCCGCCTTCCGCCCGTAGCCAGCGGCCGAACAGGACACGTCCCGAACGGGAGAAATGCTTTCCGAAATAAAGCTGTATGATTCGTTTTATATTATTATCATTTGTCATAAAATCCCATGCTTTATAATGGAGTCGGTTTGCTGTGGGAGTACACACAATCGAATATGCCTTTTTTCTCAACTTTCTTTCATTCTGTTTGGCTGATTTGATTTAAGTGTAGTTTGTTTTCGACAATGTCAAGATCATATTTGACAATACGGTTCAAGTGTGCAAAAGAAAAAATAGATAAAGGACTTTTCGAAGAATGGCAAGGGCGGCGGTCAAGTGATTTTCCACTGTCCGTTTACTGATATCGAGGCGCTTGGCGATTTCGTCATTAGACAAACCTTCCTCACGGCTCATCCGGTATATTTTGCTTCGCTGGGGAGACATGCGCTCGACCGTACGGTTGATGATCGATTGCAGCTCGCGGACGAACAAGGCTTCTTCCTCTGATTCGGCTTGGCAGGCATCCTGCAGGTATTCGTTCGTATATTTTTCCGAGACAATGAGACGGTCGAAATAGTCGTACACGGTAAAACGCGCCATCTGGAATAGATAGGAGGAAAAAGAACGGACATTTTTAAGTTTTTCACGGTCTTTCCACAACGAGAGAAACAAATCCTGGGCCATATCACGACTGACTTCCTTATCGTGTGTCAGACCGATAAGGAAATTTACCAACCGAGGTTGGTACTGGAAAAATAGATGCTCGAAAGCTTCCACATTTCCGGCAGCGATCTCCTTCAACTTATTTTGCTCCTCTGGTAATTCCATAATAGATGCGAAATAGCGAAAAATATCAGAATAATCAAAATAAAAGTTTGCAACTCAGTTGCATTAATTTTGTTGTACTTTTACCGTATCGAGAAAAAGAGTAAAGTCATGTCAACAAAACAATGCGAAGAGAAACTCAAAGATAAAGGCGTACGCCCGACAGCCGCCCGAATTCTTATATTGCAGAAACTGTCGGAACAAACATATCCCATTTCCTTGCTCGAATTGGAGGCACAACTGGAAACATTGGACAAATCGACCATTTCACGCTCTTTAGCGATCTTGTTGGAGCATCACGCCATCCACGCTTTCGAGGACGGAAGCGGGTCGATGAAATATGAAATCTGCCGGAGCGACACCGAGACGTGCTTTATTGAAAACAGGCATATCCATTTCTACTGTGAGGTTTGTCACAAGACCTATTGTATGGATCATATAAAAATCCCGGTCGTGCAGTTGCCCGAAGGCTTCATCATGGATACGATCAACTACACGGTCAAAGGAATCTGCCCGGCATGCAAGTCCCCAAATCTGTAAAACGCAATCGAGTTGCAAAAATATCTTCGGTTCTTTGCATCGGAATAATAAAAACAGATTGAATCATGGAAGCTAAAACAACTTGCCACTCAGGATGCGGATGCAGTTGCGGACATAATAAAGGAGAAGAACACCCGAACGTGGTATTGCCGATCCTGTCTTTCATCCTGCTCATTGTGGGGCTCATCTTAAACCATACCGGACAAGGCTGGTTCTCGCCGACAGTAAAGCTCGTCTGGTATCTGGCTGCTTTCCTCCCAGTAGGACTGCCTGTCATACGGGAAGCTTATCACGAGGCTTTGCGAAAAGACTTCTTCACCGAGTTTACATTGATGTCGGTCGCTTCGACCGGAGCTTTCAGCATCGGCGAATATCCGGAGGCTGTAGCTGTCATGCTTTTTTATACGGTTGGAGAAATGCTGCAAAACAGGGCTGTCGAACGTGCTTCACAAAATATCAGCCGTCTGCTTGATGTCCGTCCCGAACGTACGAACGTATTTCGTGAAGGTAATTATATCAATGTCTCCCCGAAAGAGGTACGGACAGGTGAACGAATCGAGGTAAAACCGGGCGGACGCATACCGCTCGACGGGATTTTACAGGAAACCGAAGCATCGTTCGACACCTCCGCCCTGACAGGCGAAAGCATGCCCCGCATACTTCGGAAAGGGGATGAAGTCCTGGCGGGAATGATCGTACTGGGACAAACCGTCCGCATAGAAGTGAACCGTCCCTATGAACAAAGCGCATTAGCCCGCATTTTAGTGCTGGTGAAAGATGCAGCCGAGCGTAAAGCTCCTGCCGAACTGTTCATTCGTCGGTTCGCACGGTTCTATACGCCTGCCGTGATCATGTTGGCTTTGCTGATCGTCACGGTTCCGGCATTTGCCGGATTGATGATGCCGTCTTTCCAATACGTTTTTCATGACTGGTTGTACCGGGGATTGGTCTTTTTAGTTATCTCCTGTCCGTGTGCCTTGGTAATCAGCGTACCGTTGGGATATTTCGGAGGTATCGGAGCGGCGTCACGTGCCGGCATCTTGTTCAAGGGTGGTAATTATCTGGATGCCATCACCCGGATAAATACCATTGCATTCGACAAAACAGGTACATTGACCACTGGCTGCTTCGACGTGACGGATATGCAGGCGCATAGAATTTCCGAGTCGGAACTATTGACCTTGCTTTTATCCGTCGAACAGAAAAGTACTCACCCGATCGCACAAGCGATCGTCCGCTACACAAAGAAACAGAATATCTCCGCAGCAAGCGTATCGGAGATGCATGAACTGGCCGGACACGGCGTGGAGGCCGTCATCGGTGGACAGGAAATGCTTGTCGGGAATATCCGCTTAATGAAAGAGCGCGGGATTTCCATCCCCGAAGAGTTGTCCGGCCAAGTAGCGACCGTAGTTATCTGCGCCATCGATAAAAAATATGCCGGCCATCTGCTATTGTCCGATACGTTGAAAGACGATGCCGTAGAGGCGATTGCCAAACTGAGGAAGTTAGGAGTGACGGATATCCGTTTGCTGTCAGGTGATAAAAAAGAGATTGTCGAATCTTTTGCCAGACGTTTAGGTATCGACCGGGCATACGGGAACCTGTTGCCGGAGGATAAGGCGGCACATATCCGGGAAATGGTTGAAGAGCCGGGCAAATCCGTGGCTTTTGTCGGAGACGGAATGAATGATGCTCCGGTATTGGCACTAAGCCATGTAGGGATTGCGATGGGCGGACTCGGTTCGGATGCGGCAATCGAGAGTGCCGACGTCGTTATCCAGAACGACCAGCCGTCCAAGGTGGCAACCGCCATCACGATCGGGCGCAAGACGCGTACGATTGTCCGTCAGAATATCATAGGGGCACTTGTTGTAAAAGGGATTGTGTTGTCGGCAGGTGCATTGGGATACGCCACGTTGTGGGGGGCAGTCTTTGCTGATGTCGGTGTCGCTCTGCTGGCAGTCCTCAACTCGGTCCGCATACTGAACAGGAAGGTATGGTAAAACGGGGATGTGTCAATATCTCCTTGTCCCCGCACTTGATGCGGGGACGCAAAAGGACAGATCTTATCAATCGGATTTTTATAAGGTCGGTTTTAATGCGATCCCGCGTCAAGCACGGGAACAGGACAGTTTTGACATACCCTCATACATTTTGACACGCAGCCTCGTTTATGATCGTTTTTCACTTTCCTTTCAGAAAAGGTTTTCCATTTTTCCAAATCACCTCTTCCTGTGTAATATACCAGGTTTTTCCGTTATCGTTATTTCCCTGATAGAACAGATAAGTTCGACCGTCCAAATCGGTAAAAATATGAGGATGACCGGATTCGCTGGAATTCCATTCGCCGGGTTTGCCGTTCTTAAGGAAAGGTTCTTCCGAAAGACGTTTCCAGACAATGCCGTCTTCGCTTTCCGCCACTCCGATCTGTTGAGGGGCATTATTGTAAGCTCCGGCATAAAACATATAAAGTTTGCCACCTTTCTTTGCGATCGAAGCCCCTTCGATACATTTTCCTTCCCACGGATACACGGGATACAGGATAGAGGAATCCGTTACCTGTACCCAGTCTTCCCGGTTGAAATTGGTATTGCCCGGAGCAACAGCTACTCCCTGCATCTGGATGTCGTAGTTTTTATCGCGGGTTGCAAAATAGAGGAAATAGCGTCCTTTGAACTCACACACTTCCGCATCTATGGCACGCCCACAAGTCCAATCTCCGACCGGATGGAAAATCGGATTCGTCGGATTCCTTCTAAAATGAATGCCGTCATCCGATATGGCATGGCAGATGGCATCTTTCTTCCCATTCCCGTATGTCTGATAAAACAAATGCACCTTTCCATCCTTCACCAACGCACCGGGTGCACAAAGTCCTTTCTTCTCATAATCAGCTTCGGGAGCAGGCGTGATCTCGCCCACCTTCGTCCAGTTCATCAAATCCTTACTCTCCGCAATCCCAATATTCCATCCGGAATCAGGTTCCCCCTTCATCGGCGGAATGGAATGGTACATCAAATAGCGCCCCTGAAAATTAACCACATGCGGATCTTTCGAATAAGGGACCCCGACACGGGAGGTATCGCCGTATAGCATGAAGGGACGAGCAGAAGAGCCCTGTGATAAAACTAACTGAAAGTTTCCCCATAACAATAGAATAATCAAAACAAGTTGCTTCATAAATACTATCTGATCTTTTTTAATTGACAAATGTAACTAATATTCTTCTAAATAAATTCGTAAATCGGATTTACAATAAATGATACAGCCTATCCTTCTATCCTTTTACCATTAAACAGGGAAACAAAGGGCAAGCCATATACATTATTTATTTCAAGTAAGGTTTACCATCCTTCCATAAAACTTCTTGCTGTGTAATATACCAAGTCTTACCATGATCATTATTACCTTGATAGAACAAATAAGTCCGTCCGTCAAGATCGGTAAAAAGGTGAGGATGACCAGATTCACTTGAATTCCATTCTCCCGGTTTTCCATTTCGTAAAAAAGGTTCTTCCGACAGACGTTTCCAGTTCAAACCATCTTCACTGACAGCAACCCCGATCTGCTGAGGAGCATTATTATAAGCTCCGGCATAAAACATATACAGTTTATTATCCTTCTTAACAATCGAGGCACCTTCAATACATTCTCCCTCCCAATCACACTCTGGATACAAGATCGATTTATCACAAGCTTGTGTCCAGTCTTCCCTGTTAAAATCAGTATTCAAAGAAGCTGTTGCCACTCCTTGCATTTGTATTTTAAAATCCTTGTCACGAGTTGCAAAATAAAGAAAATACTTTCCATTGAATTCACAAACTTCAGCATCAATAGCCCGTCCACAGTTCCAATCACCCGTCGGATGAAAAACCGGATTACTCGGGTCGCGATCAAAGTGGATACCATCAGTTGACACAGCATGACAGATTGCATCATTTTTTCCATTTCCATAGGTTTGATAAAACAAATGAATTTTACCATCCCGAACTAAAGCACCAGGTGCACAAAGCCCATTCTTTTCATAAACGGCATTCTTTTCCGGCGTTATTTCACCGACTTTCGACCAATTAACCAAATCTTTACTGGATGCGATGCCAATGTTAGCACCAGAACCAGATACATCCAATCTCGGTGGAAGCGTATAATACATCAAATAACGTCCCTGAAAATTCACGACATGCGGATCTTTTGAAAAAGGAACTCCACGACGAGAAGTATCTTCATACATCATCCTCGGTTGCTGGGGTTTACCCAGCAACGAGAAAAACAAACAAGTCAATAATAAAACATATACTCTCATTTTTATTGATTCTAAATGATTAATTGCCATAACCAGGATTCTGGGTAAATTCCTCCGGATTCGAAACATTTGTCAACTGATCACGCGGTATCGGGCGTAATACATGATAATCTTTAAATTTCCCTGCAGTCATAGGACTGATTTCAGGATCATTCATACGCTCCATCAATTTGTCCGTCCGTTTCAAATCATACCAACGATGCATTTCTCCCATCAATTCACGAGCTCTTTCATCCAAAATAAAGTCAATCGTCACATCGGAAGACTTAATCTCCATCTCCGCTTCATGCCCAGGTACAGCGGCACGGCGACGAACCACATTAATATATTCAGCTGCTTTCTGAGTATTTCCAGACAGGAATGCAGCTTCAGCAGCCAACAAATATGTATCAGCCAAACGATAAACAAAAACATTACGCGATCCGGCTGTCCAGTTAACTTCTGGACGCAGGGGATCCAAATGTTTCACCAAATAAGCATACATTTTATAAGAAGTAAAACGAGTATTCGACGGCCATTCCGCATTCGGATTCTGCTCAGACTGAACATCCATCAGAGGATCGATTTGTTCACGCATATATTCCGGAAGAAATACCAAAACAGGCCAAACTTCTTTAATCTGTTCCGGTGTCCAAGGTTCTCTTGGATCAATCATGGCCAACTCTCCTTTTGTCCAAACCTTTTCTTCCACTTTTTTGGTAAACGGGCTGAAAACATTCTCCGTCACAGAATTTTCCGTTACATTCCACCGAGAAATAAAACAATCATCCCAACGTTGATCTTTCGTTTTGTCAAACAAACTTATTGCAAAATCAGAAGAACGCTCACGGCTCCAAGGTCTGCCATACTCAATAACTCTCTTTACAGCAGGATGTTCTTCCGAATAGGCTGAACAAAAGTACATATGGGCTGTATTACCATCTCCATTTAATTCCGCATTTTGCGTATACAAAACAGAGAAAAGGACTTCCGAATTATTTTTATTATTGATATCCCATAATTCTGCGTGCGATTTAACCAACGAATATTTACCAGAATTGATCACCTGCTCGGCATAATTCAAAGCTTTTTTCAAATCGTCATCACTCCGTTTCAAAGTAAGATACACTCTCGACAGATGGTGCATAGCTGCATATTTTGTTATATGCCCGAATTCAGATGCCTGGTAAGTTTCCGGCAAGTTTTCTACAGCAAATTCCAAGTCTGTAACAATTTGATTCCAAACTTCATCTACTTTTGTTTTATGTGCAGTAGTCTCTACTGAATTTGTCGGCTTCAACGGCATAGGAATATCACCAAACTGCTGTACCAGATGATAAAAATAGTGTGCTCTGATAAATAACGATTCTGCAAGAAAACGTGTTTTTAGATCTTCATCCAATCCAGGAATATCATTATTTTCCAGACTCTCAATAACTGCATTACACTGATTCACGGATTTATAACAACTATACCAGAAACTCCTGACATCAGCATTTGTCGCATCAATCGTCCAATTATACCATTGCTCATGTCCTTGATGACCGATCCATATATCCGAAGGACCTTCACACATATAAATCAAGTATTCCTGTATATACATTCCCCTTAAGGTTGAATACAATCCATAGACACCATTGGTTATACCATCTTTCGTCGTATAAAAATTACCAACAGTCACTTTATTATAAGCCGTCTCATCCAAGAAGTCGCAAGACGACAAACATAGCAGAGACAACGAACCTATCAATATTTTATTTAGTATTTTCATATTCTACTTTCAATTAATCAGATTATTAGAAACTTGCATTTACTCCAAATATAAACGAGGTTAACGGACGGTGGTCTGTATAGCTATTACAGTTTTCCGGATCCAGTCCTACATAATCACTCTTTGTCCATGTATATGGATTTTCAACCATAAAATATACCCTGAATTTTTCACTATAAAACTTTTTCGAAATCTCTTTCGGTAAAGTATATCCCAAATTAATATTTTTCAGACGTATAAATGACAGATCCCGATAAGCATAATCACTTGACACCAATAACTCCTGTGGATTAGTTATCGCAGGTTTCGGACAAGCATTAGAAGGATTATCCGGTGTCCAAAAATCAACATCCAGATGATTATAACGAGTTGATCCAGCCTCGTCAGTCAATACTCCTAATAGCTGTCCATACTTCTGACGTGTATAGAAATAAACATTCAAATCGAAATTCTTATAATAGAATCCTGTAGAAAGTCCTGCTGTCCATTTGGGTATTTTATTGAATGTATGCAAATCGCCTTCATCATAAACCCCATTATTATTTACATCTTCTATTTTAGGATTACCAGGTTCACGTCCATACTTTGCCGCTTCCTCCTCTTCTCCATATTGCCAAACTCCTATATATTTATACAGACGTTCAACGTAGAGAGGTTGCCCAATGAACCATTTATTTCCCGGACTATCTTCCTTTCCATTGAACAACTCGACAATTTCATTCTTGTTATAGCCAAAAGTCAAATCTACTGTCCATCTGAAATCTTTTGTCACAACAGGTACAGTGTTCAAGGCTATTTCAATACCCGAATTACGTGTCTTACCTACATTTTGCCAAGTAAATTCATACCCTGTATTGATCGGCAAATTGCGTTTCATCAATAGATCACGTGTATTACGAATATATCCGTCAATAGAACCACTGATCCTGTTATTCAAGAAACCAAAATCCACGCCGACATTATATTCTTCTGTACTTTCCCACCCCAATTGATTATTAGCCAACTCGGTAGGCAGATATCCCATTGCCGACTGCTCAGTTGTCCCGAAATAATACACATATTTACCTAAAGCTCCTTGTGTTGCATACTCAGAAATTGCTGTATTACCGGAATTACCCCAGCTCAAACGTAATTTCAGATTAGAAAGCCAATCAACTTCCCGAAGGAAAGACTCATCATTCATACGCCAAGCCAATGCAACAGACGGAAAGAAGTCCCATTTATTACCTTTTGCCAAACGAGAAGAGCCATCGTAACGTCCAGTCAATGTCAACAAATACCGATCCTTAAATGTATAATTAACTCTTCCCATAAATGACAACAAAGCCCATTTACGCACAGAAGAAAGACGTGTAAATACATCTGGTGCTTCATTCACATTAAACCACGAACCGTAATAAGACATATCCTGTCCAGTCAAACCGACCAATTCTGCTTTATCTGTCTGCATATCATGCACCAACGATACATCCAAACTATGATCATTCAATACCTTCTTATAATTCAGGACATTCGTAAAAGTAATCTGTTGCTCGTTCGTTTTTTTGTATTCAGCAGACGGAGAAGCCAACTGGCGAGCTTGAGAAGTAGAACTCTTATAAACTCCATTCTCGATTGACGACAAGCCATATGTCAAACTTGTTCGGAATTTCAAGCCTTTGATTATTTCCCAATCTGCAAATAAGTTCAAAAGGATACGGGTACGTTTTTCTTTATTGTCTACATTATTCTTATCAGTATCGAACAAAGGATTCGAATGCAATACCGTCTGATACCAACCGCTATTGTAAAAGCGCATATCTCCATTCTCGTCATAAACCTCCGTTAGTGGATCAATAACTGTTCCATATTTCCAGACACTATTATCTCCATTATTACGAGTTGTCAATGCTAAAAGAGAAGAATAGCCTACCGTCAAGTTCTTTGCTAATTCCATATCCCCGTTAATACGGGCTGAGAAACGTTCATATCCCATATTATCAATAATACTTTGGTCTTTATTATAACCTAACACTAACATATTACGGTTACGACCATTCGACTGGTTGATACTGACATTATGATCCGTTTTATAGCCCGTACCGCTAAACATCAAATCTTGCCAATCTACAAATTGTCCGGAGTTCAAGGCTTTTAATTGAATATCATCAAATATTTCCTTATCTGTCTTTCCATAATTAGCCATTCTTTTCCAGTCTGCATATTTTTCACCGCTCATCATATCATAATTTTTGAATGACTTGGACACACCAACATATCCGTCATAACTAACAGACAGTTTAGCTTCCTTACGGGCACGTTTTGTCGTAATGATAACAACACCATTTGCTCCTCGAGAACCATAAATAGCAGTGGATGAAGCATCTTTCAAAACATCAATCGACTCGATTTCTGCCGGATTGATCTCATCGATCTTTCCTCCGAACGGAGCATCATCCACCACTATCAACGGATCATTGCCCGCATTGATCGAATTATATCCACGGATCACAATGGTAGAAGATGCTCCGGGAGAGTTTCCCATCGTAATATCCGCACCTGCAATTTTACCTTGCAATGCTTGCATAGGATCTTTCATCACAGCCTGATTCTGAATCGATGAAGAAGAAATCTGTGAAACAGATCCTGTTAGGTCACGTTTTTTGACAGAACCATAACCTACCACAACCACTTCATCCAAAGCTTGCGTATCTTCCTTCAATTGGATGTTCAATGTTGTCTTACCTTTACTAACCGCAACATCCTTGTCCAAATATCCGATGTACGTTATACTTAATTTGGAACCTTCGGATATCGACAAAGAGAAATTCCCATCCATATCCGTAATCGTACCATTAGACGTTCCCTTTTCAACAACATTCGCCCCAACAACTGGTTCGCCATTTTCATCTTTCACGATGCCTTTCACAATGATCTGCTTTTGCTGAGTGATAGATGATCCTGCGGCTTCCTTCTTGGAAATCACAATCATCTTGCCCTGGACGGAATAAGACAATCCGTTATCCAATACGGCAGATAGAACTTCTTCCAAAGAAGCATCTTTAAAATCTCGCGTAATCTGCTTCCGTTCATTTACCTCGTCTTTCTTGTAAATGATGGAATACTGTAGTTCTTTCTCGACTTCCGCTAATACCGTTTTTAAAGGAACATTTTTAAATTGCCGGGTAATCCGCTGTGCATTCATGGAGGTAGCCCCAGAAAGCATCAAGGCAAGGATTAACGCCCTTCCTACATGTTTTCTATACATAAACCAATAAATTAAAGAATTAGATTTAATAATATATTAACAATTGCGCTATTGTTTTCGAATATAAATATCCCGATCCCGCCGTTCATAACGGATCGGAATAATCTCGGATAGAGCGTGAAAGACATCTCCGACAGTCTCTTCATTGCGAAGTGATACGCGGAAAGCTATATCTTTTTCCAAGTCGTCTCCCAAATGAATCTGAACGTCATATTTACGGGATAGGCGGACTGCCAGCTCATTGAGCGTGATTTTATCATATTCAACTCTCCCTTCTGTCCAGGATTTATATTGAGAAGCCTGAACCTTCTGACGGGAAAAACTTCCGTTTTGTTTGTCAAGACTCAGCAATTCTCCCGGTGCAACCGGAATATGCCTCCCTTTATATAAAATATCGATAGAGCCTTCCAATAATGTCGTTTTGGCAGAAATATCTTCAGGGTAAGAAGATACATTAAACTTTGTTCCTTTCACCAATACACTATACTGATCCGTTTTAACCACAAAAGGAGTTCCATCTGACTGTTTAGTCACTTCGAAATAAGCTTCACCAGTTAAAAAGACTTCCCTGTTTTTAGAATTGAAGTTACCGGCATACTGTAAGGAAGAACCGGCATTCAACCATACAACTGTTCCATCCGCCAGTATCAGCTTGCTTTTTTCTCCATAGGCAGTTTCTAAAGCAAATCGGTTATCGGCAGTTTCCGTATTCCGATAAAGATAGAAACTATATGTCCCACTCAATAATAGAACACATGCAATTGCAGCAACAGCGATAAACCGCTGCAATTGCATGTGTTTAGTACTAAACACCCTATTCAGCGATTGACGCACCTGCATCCGGCGTTGCAACTGTTTCCATTCATTCGAAACTTCAGGAATCAATTTATAGGAAAGCATCCATTCTTCCTCCCATTGGCGAAACATTTTCTTATTGGAAGGTGCATCATTCACAAACCGGAAAAGAATCTCTTCTTCGGAGGGAGTAATGCGTCCTTCAAAATAACGTATTGCCAACTGGTGATTATAGATCTCCTGCTCTTTCATAATTTTTGCTTTCTATATGATGTAACAACCCAAATGAATTTTACCCAACCCCCTTCCTGAAAAAAATTCCCCAAAACAAAAGAAACAGGACTTCGTTCATTCGGAAAGCAGCCAAGCTAATATCGCGATATAGACATCCAACGGATATTTATCTTTAAAATGTGCGGAAAAGCGTGCTAAGGCTTTGGCTATATGTTTTTCCACTGCAGTAGTCGATATTTGGAGAGCATCTGCGATCTCCCGGTTTTTCATTTTCTTAAAACGACTCATCTCAAATACTTCACGGCAACGGGAAGGCAAATCACTCATAACAAGACTGATCTGTTGTTGCAATTCCTTATACAGAAGCGTATATTCCGGACTTAGGTTAAAGTCCCAATAATAAAGTTCTTCCTGCCCGGCCACCTTATCCAAATGTTCCAGATTATGCTGCTCGACCAGTTGCAGATGCTTCAAATAATTCAGACAGGCATTCCTCACCATTGCGAAAAGAAGAGATGAAATGGAAACAGCTTCTATCAGATCACGTTTTTCCCAAAATCTCAAAAAGCTCTCCTGTATGATATCCCTGACTGCTTCCTCATCCGTCACAAAACGAGCAGCATATCCTCGCAACCGAGGATAATAGCTATTGAACAAAAATTCGAATGCTTCGCCGTTTCCGTTCTTTATCTCCCGAAGAAGAGTCTTCTCGTCTGTGAAGTTTTTCATAATGATTATCTATTATGTTTCATCTCCTTATTCTTGCAATTATAGAAACCCTCTATATAGATATTCAAATCTTTGTCTATCTCAATGACGGCAAAACTATTATTTTCGGGAAGGCTTCCTTCTATCATTCCTTTCATTGTAAAATAGTGGATTCCATGCCGAAAACTATAGTTCCCGGCATGATGGTGCCCTTGGATAACGGCTACTACCTTGCCGCTTTGCTCAAGTATCGAAACGATCTCTTCCGCATTGCCGATACAAAGTTCCTTGTCGATCCCGGAGAAAGTATCCAACAATTCGTGGATAAAAATCACGACCGGCAAATCGTCTTTCTTCAGTTCCTGCCAGAGCCATTCCTTCTGCCCGGCCGGGACAAACGCTTTCGTCCAATCGAAATTACCGGAATCATAATCGGAACCATCCTCGTTGCAATTACCGTCGAGCACGATAAACTTGATCTGGTTCCGTACGAAGGAATAATAAGGTTTTCCTTTCACACTCCCGTAATTGCTCGTATGTGCGAGAAATTCAGATTTTGAGATACTATCCATATCATGATTGCCCAACACATGATAAACAGGGCCGTCGAAGGTCTGAAACTTTGCTTCTATCTCATCTAAAAACGACAAAGTCTGCCCTCTTTCAGGAATATCCCCCATATCCTTCAAGTCTCCAAGTTCAATCATGAAATCTAATTTCCGCCTATTAAAAACGTCTATTGCTTCCGATAACTTTGTGATGGATTGTTCATAATAGCGAGTTCCGTGTATATTCCGATGAGCAAAATGTATATCCGTTACCAAGCCAAAGCGCAGTCTCTTTTCATTTTCCCGCGCCAACAAGCCCGGACAGGATAAAAGCAATGCCCCAGCGCATGATCTCTTAAAAAATAATCGTCTATTCATGGTTTATCAGATTGATCAGGGCAAATGTAAACAATATTCCCGGAGAATTGGATAAAACTGTTTACCTTTGCCTTATCAAATACGAATCTGCCATATGAAACTAAAAGTAATTATCCTGCTTATCAGTCTGTTATCCGGCTCTATCGAAGCCCAGACAATTCATTACAATGCTTTCTCACACAACGATTATGAACGTCCCCGTCCGCTATTCGATGCCCTTTCATTCCAATTCAATTGTGTGGAAGCGGATTTATGGCTAATCGACGGCGAGCTGTATGTGTCCCACGATTCGGTCGCCCCCAACCCGGATATCACATTCGAGAAACTGTATCTCTTGCCATTAGTCGAACGGATCAAAAAGAACGGGGGCAAAGTATATCCGGGCAGCGACCGCCCGTTTTACCTGATGGTCGATTGCAAGACAGACGGCGAAGCGATGTACCCCGTCTTGAAAAAGAAACTGGAGCCATACGAATCTCTTTTCTGTCATGAAAAGGACGGGAAACTGCAAGAAAGTGCCGTGTTGTTCTATCTGTCAGGGAGAAGTCCCCGTAAGGCTATTGCTGCTGAAACCAACCGATTTATCTTTCTAGACGGTACGATAGAAGATTTAGGGAAAGGTATTCCGGCCGCCCAAATGCCTGTCATTAGCGATAATTATTCCAAATACATCGGCTGGAAAGGCCAGGGAGAGATACCCGCCGAAAAGCTCGAAAAGATGCGCGAATATATCCGGCAAACCCATGCGGAAGGCAAACTATTCCGCTGGTGGGGTGCACCGGACACACCACTGTTCAAGAAACTTTTTATTAAAGAAGGGGTGGATTTGATCGGGGCCGACGACTTAAAAGCGTTGAGTTTGATTTTACAGAATCCCTAAAAAATCTTTTTTCATCCCGAATAATTCTTTTTTAAATGTCTACTAATTCTGTAATCGTCGGCACTGATTTTATAATCACTGCCACTGATTACAGAATTAATAGGCACTCCGATGTTTTCTTATGCTATGTAGATAAAGAAACCAAGACTACTTATAAGACGAAATATTGAATAACTTCTTCATCTCACCCGTTTTCACCTTAGCCGTAAACAGGTCTTGCAAATCCTTAACGGATAAGGAGTAAGACGGTGCGAAAGCAGGGGATTCCATGTATTCCAAAATACTACGATAGAACTGCCGGGCTTCCGGTTTGTCCTGTACGGCTTTCAAATCGGACATGCAAACTAAGAGTTTGCCGTTCCCTACTTTGAATTCGAACAACAAGCCCAACTTATGGTTGCGTTCAACATTGTCGATTATCTGCACGATCGGCCGGTAATCGTCGGACAGACGATCCAGAATCATAGGGTAGCTCTGCTTGATGATCGGGAACCATTGCCAGTTGGTGTGGAACTCGGTCGGGAAATCAGCCAATGCAGGGTGGCCGGGATCAGTCAAGATTCCCAATGTACCGGGAGAAACTGGGCGGTCCAAGTTTTCGCAGATAGTCCGAAACATACGGTAATTCCAATAATCCGTCTGGAAAAGTCCGCCTACCGTTTGATCCTTATGTTTGTCTTTCGAAGGGAACCAAAGGACTTTGCCACCCTCTGTCAGGTATTTCAGATGGGCATCCAGGTCATCCGTCACACAAATATCTTCAGATGGTGTAACCTCCTTATCAGCCGGATAAATCCAAAGTGAATAATCATTCCGGTAAGGAGTGCCGTCTATCGACAAGGCGAGCGTGACTTTTTCAGCCTTCCGGACAGAAGCGATAGCCGGTTTCAATGTGCCTACCTTTGCCAACTCTCCTTGTTTGACCTGTAAAGGTAAAACACCCTTGTCCAAGACCTGTTGTTTGCTGTCGGTCAATACCCAAGACAATTGTTTGCCATTCAAATCACTTTCGGAATAATTAGCGATCTCTACCTCTCCGGTGAGCGCCTCATCGTTCGTCCAACAGAACTTCTCCGTGCAGAACAGAGGAACCACTTCCGAACAGAAATGCCGCCATTCTTCCGGCGCGATCAACCCTTTACTTTCCATAAAAGCATCCAAGATTCCGACATAAGCTGAGCCCTGTCCCGGATAATCCTGCAAATCGAGCAACTGGAAACCGCCCCATTCCGGCGTACGCAGGTTCATCTCGATATCCGCCCGGTACAACAGGGCCGACCATTTACCGGAAGCCATCATAAAGTCATGCGCCTGGTCGATCATACCGGCCTCTTCCAAGCGTTTCTTGAAGATTTCGAAATTGCGAGGCTTCAATACACCCGTATATTTCTTGATCTCTTCATAATTCGGATATACCTGGAACTGCCCCGTCTCGTGGCTGATAATCGGAACATCGCACAAAGCATTGGCAGACGAGAAATCCATCTCCGAATTCGGGTACGTGTGATTCAGATACCCGCCGTCATAAGCGTCAGCAAATGAGAAAGAGGCACGGGCATGGGTGTTGAACTGCTTGTCGTCTTCACGCCCGACACGGCAAGTCGTGAAATAATCTTCATCCGCCTGCTTTCCTTTAAAGCCTAAATAATTATTCGAACCGGAAGCATAGATATGGCGGTTATCCTCCTTTTTGAAGGTCTGGATCAGCATGGCAAGTCCTTCTTCGCCGGACATCTCGTTTCCTAATCCGAACATCACGAAAGAGGCATGATTGCTATAAGCCCGATGCAGGTTCCGCCCTTCTTTCAACAGATAATCGCATAATTCGGTATCATCGATATCGATATTACCCCAAACAGGAAGTTCCGGTTGCAGGTAAATGCCTTCGATGTCGGCAGCCTCAAAACAGGCTTCGGGAGGACACCAGGAGTGGAAACGATAATGGTTGATGCCGTACTGTTTCGCTACCTGGAAATAGTGCCGCCAGGTCTCCACATCCATTGCGGTATGGGCTATCAGTGGAAAGACGCAGGCGTCATGTTTTCCGCACAGGAACGTAACTTTGCCATTCATGGTGAACTGACGTCCTTTTGCCTTGAAATCGCGCAAGCCGAAAGTCGCCTGCTCCGTATCGACCGATTGATCTGTTTTTAGTGAGACAGAGAGACGGTATAGAGCCGGTGTAAATTCGCTCCAAAGCAAAGCCTTATCCCCCAGCGCAAGTTCAAGCTCCTGTTCCGGCTTCGTCCAGTCCACTTCAACTGTCTGTACCGGTGTTTTATGTTGTTTATCCGTATTCCAGGCTTCGGCATAAAAGGACAATATACCTTTTCCCGCCCCTTTGTCCGGGTTACGAAGGGTTACTCTGGCAGTCACGACTTTTTTCGCGACATCCGGATAAAGCTGGATGTCATCGATCCCGCAAAAAGGTGCGCTTTCCAGATAAAAATCACCGATAATTCCATTCCAGTTTGTCTGTGTGGAAGCAGAATAAGCATGTGAAGAGCCGTAGACCTTTTCTGGCACGGCCTGCTTGCCGTTATCGACTAAAATAGCAACGGTATGGGTTCCGGGAAACAGATAAGAGGACAGATCATATTGTTGAGCCGTAGAGATATCGTTATTTGCCCCAACTTCTTTTCCATCGATCCAGATCGTCGTAGGCTTCGTGCGTTCCATCACTAAGCGGACGGATGTTCCGTCCCATTCTTCCGGTATACGGATCTGCTTCGTGTACAGTGCTTTCCCTTCAAACACATATTCCCTGGAAAGGCCTGTAGTCAGTGTCATATCCGTATTATAAGTTCCCATTTTCCCCATATCGGTAGTACCGGGCAGGAAAAGAGAATCCGTACAAGACTTTGTCAACCAATCAGGAGCAATCCCCGTACCGGCAGTATCCAGTTGCAATCCCCAATTACCCTCCAAGGAAATGCGACTCCGGGTATCAGGAGGCAGTTGTTGGGTACAAGCGGAATAAAATCCGGCGGTTAACAACAAGGCAACAAGTTTAATCGAATTTTTCATCTTCTTCAAGTTTCTATTTATATGCTTCAGCTGTTTTCGTTTCACCCGGTTTACAAACAATATCGAGATAACTGAACGGATTACCCAGTTCATCGTTCGTATGCTTGGCATCCATCCCGCTAATCATGGCGACATTACCCGGAAACATGGCTCTCCAAATCAATTCTTTCCCGGACTTGTTCGCGAAGGTACTACTTCCGGCAGATTGATGCAAGATAGATATTTTTCCTGAGAATACAGGAATATTTTCTATCGAAATCCAACGGGTAGCATCCGTAAAGCGCGGAAGGGTGGTAATACGGTTTGCCGTGACATCGGCATCTACGCCGGCAAGTCCACACACAATTCCTTCGATCACACCGCTGGCTACTTCGGGATAATCCCGACGTTCATTCGCATAAAGCTCCTTTAGATAATGATAGCCCATATCCTGCCTGCCGTATTTATAAAAGATCTTCGGATAGTAAGACATGCTTTCCACGTTTGTCTCTTTCTCCGACAGGATCGCCAATAAACGATTGATACGTTCCGGCTTGTCTACGATACCGAACCAAAGAGGAAAAACATTACATCCACCTTCTTTCAGGTTTTCATTCTCCAACTTATAGGCATAATAGTTTTGAGTCTCTTCATTCCACCAACCGGTATTATATAGGCGGGCATACTCTTCCGCCTTCGACTCATAGTGGAGGGCGGCCTCTTCATTTCCTCCCAGCCGTTGAATCTGTACATACGATTTCAATCCTCGGTAGATCGTAGCGATCAAATCGCCGGTTACCGTCAGCCCACGAACCGATTCCTCATAAGAAGGGAGCCCACGGAAGGTTTTGAACTTCGGATCGACACGTGCATCGTCTTCGTGCATCACCCCCGGACGTTCCATGATCTTATCCGCCTGCAACTGCCATCTGTCGATATATTCATTGGCCGATAAACGGAAGAACTCTTCAAAACGAGGATCATTGATGTAGACTTCATCTCCTGTCCAGAGGTACAAACGGTAACAAGCGTTCATCACATCGAAGTTCGCATTCAGGTTATACCAGAAATCCTGATCCGAGACATAATCAGCCGAAGCCGGCAGGTTATTCCTGTCTATCTCCCAATAGCTGCAATAGTCCTTCGACTCGGAAATATTCTCGACAAACTTACCCATCATATTCGCATTTTGCCTGCCATGCCCATTCAGCTCCTCGCCTATACATTGATGAGAGACATCCCGCATGCAGAAAGCCTGGCGATTCGGCAAAGCCGCTTCATACCAAGGTCCGACCGGATCGGAGTCCTCCCCGACATACCGATTCGAATTACTTACGGCCCAATCGAAGATCTTCACCAGGGCCGTATCATCGGATGCCACACAAAATGAGGTACGTGCTGCATCCGCTATATCAGGATACTTCTCCTGCCCGGGCTGGCCGCAAGCACAATTTAAAACAAGGATAAGAGATAAATATGATAATTTCATTTTTATACGATCATTATGTTATTACAAAAAAAGCGCATCAGAATATCCTCAGATAGTCCTGACGCGCTTTCTCCCTATAATTCAGAACCGGTTATTATTTCCAACCTTCGTTTTGGGTGATACGACCTGGGTTCAAGTCGATCTCTGCTTGCGGAATCGGCCACCAGAAATCTCTTGCCGTATAAGCATCTCGCTCCGCTGGAATCAAAACGGTATGTTTAGGCGTCCCGCTCGAAAAGTCGCGATATTCGATACCTTCGATCGGCTTGTTCATCACATCCAACAAAATGTTCCAGCGACGGATATCGGCAAAACGAAGGCCTTCCTGCGCAAGTTCTACACGTCTTTCGTTGCGGATCAGATCCCGGAGGCTGCCGTTATATTGTTCGGCAACCATTTTGTCGATATCATTCGTATTGCCGGCACGGTCACGAATCACTTTTATCAGGGACTTGGCTTCGTCCGTACTTCCTCCGGTTTCCACCAACGCTTCCGCCCTCAACAGATAAGCTTCCGCATAACGGAAAATTATAAACGAGTTGTAAGTTGTCCATGTTTCTTCTTCCTGACAATATTTTTTCCAAGACAGGCCGGTAGGCGTCTTGTTCCATTCGCCACCGCCGCCTTCTGCCAAGACATCACCTACGCTGACTTCCTTGTCTTGCAAAGCCCCGTAATCCTTGTTAGGATCAAAATAAGTTTTACCCTCTTTTTCAACCACATTGTTCGGAATCGTATTAAAATACTTGCCACGCATTTCCATACCCGGAGCATAGATAGTCTGGTAAAAACGGGGATCTTTATTCAGATACGGCATAGTTTCATTTCTCTCGCCCACATATTCAAACGCATCAGCTAATGCCTTCACCGGAGTTGTCACGCAATAACCACCGATAGACTGATTATACCAATTACCCCAACTGTTCGTCGCATCCAATGAATAGCGTCTTACCAGGATCACTTCATCCAAGTCTTCACAACCAGTTACAAACAATTTGTCAAAATCGGCCAGCTGCGGAGCGGATGCAACCAATTGGGCCGTTTCATCCAACGTAATCTGGAAATAAGATTTATCATTCAGATAACCGGCCGCATAAGCAGCAGCACGTGCACGAAGCAAGCGGGCAGCCGGTTTTCCGATCTTCGATTTATTGCTTGGCTTGTCCGGTAATCCGGCAATTGCCTTGTCCAGGTCATCCAGGATAAAATCGAACACTTCCTTCGGGTCCTGTACTTGCTTAACGTTTTCACTTTCCGCTACTGTAGCCGGATTCTCGGTATAAAACATGATATGTCCGAAGATAGAAACCAAATCCAGATAAAAATAGGCACGCAATGTACGAGCTTCACCCAAAACCTGGTTCCGGTTAGCATCGCTTTCCCCGCCCGGCCATTGGTACTTATCAATATTGTTGATTACGTTATTCGCACGCTGGACGGAAATATATCCCTTATCCCATTTGTCAGCCGGGAAAGAAGAGGCTGTACTCCCGATACCTCGCCCCAAGTCATATCCTCTATTCCAACTATGCGTAACCAAACCATTATCTGTCACGCCATCCATCCACAAATCATAACTTTCGACGTTCAGTCTCTCATACAAGGCGGTCAACGCCTTTTCATAGTCTTCTGCCGACTTGAAATAACCGTCCGCCGTAATAATACCTTCCGGTTCCAGATCAATATTACTGTTACAACCGCCTGCCATACAAAGGGTAAAAGCCAACGCCCCATACAGCAACGATTTCTTATATATTTTCATAATGCTCTATTTATTAGTTTAGATTAAAAGATAATGTTTACACCGAAGTTTACGATTTTCAACGGAGGAAAATCATTGATTCTATCACTTTTTCCTTCTGGGTCCAGACCTTGATACAAACTACTGAATGTAAGCAGGTTCGAGCCAGAAACATACAATCTCAGCTTTGTGATTCTCAGCTTGTCCGTGATACCCTTTGAGAAGGTATAGCCCAACTGGGCGTTTTTCAGACGTAGATAATTTGTCTTTTTCAGGAAGAACGAGTTGTAGGTAGATGCATTCCGGTTATTGGCTGCTTCCAAACGAGGCATTTCGGCATTTCCATTCTGGTTCTCTTCCGTCCATCTGTCGCGGAAATGTACACCGGTGAAGGCCTCATAGCTTGGTCCTTCGATCCATTCCCCATACATCATACGATTCGCGCCGCTTGATCCCTGGAACAGCAAACTCAAATCGAAACCTTTATATTCGCCGCTGATATTCCATCCATATGTGAACTTAGGGATATTGGAGGCAAAGATCTGACGGTCGTCCGGGTCGATCGTTCCATCGTTATTCGTATCGACCAGTTTCACATCGCCGGCATGAAGATCAGACATACCACGCGGGTCCGATTTATATTTGGCACGGTATTCTTCCAATTCCTGTTCGTTCGCGATCAAACCGTCTGCCTGATAGATGTAGAAAGCATTCAAAGGCGAACCGATCGTTTGAATATTATAACCGCTGATATTCTTGTCATCACCACCGCGGTCGATCCATTCGTTCTTGTTATAAGCCAAGTTGAAAGAAGTGTTGAATGTAAACTCTCCGAATGTTTTACGGAAACCGACCATAGCTTCTACACCTGAGTTACGAACCACTCCGGCATTTTGTTCAGGAGCATCCAGACCAATGAAATGAGGGATACCCAGTGCTAACAAAATATCTTTCGTATCTTTTGAGTACCAGTCCAATTCACCATAGATCGTGTTATTTAGGAAACCAAAGTCCAAACCGATATTAGTCTGTTCCACTGTTTCCCAAGTCACATCCGGATTCGCCATCTTCTTCTGGTAAACAGCAGAAACAAGGCTACCGTTCATGACCACATTCGAGGTGTTATACTGAGGCAGATACATGAAGGCATCGATACGCTCGTTACCGGTCTGCCCCCAGGAGGCTCTCAGTTTCAGATTATCCACAAATCCCAGATTTTTCATAAACCCTTCTTCCGAAATACGCCATGCAGCAGAGAAAGACGGGAAAACACCCCACTTATGGCCTTTAGCAAAACGGGAAGAACCATCGGTACGGATATTCGCTTCAAATAAATACTTATCCTTAAATCCGTAGTTTACACGTCCGAAGAAAGAGTTGATACCCCACTTGGTCGGATATCCTTCCGCAAACTGACTACCGGCCGAACCTAAAGAAACGTCCGGTAAAGCATCAGAGATCAAATCTTTACGCTGAGCCATTGAATAATAGTTGCGGTAAGAGATTTGCTCCATACCGTAGAGCAACGCCAAATCATGGTTGTCGCCGAAACGCTTTTTGTAATTGGCCAGGAAACGAAGTGTCATCTGGTAACTGTTGTTACGTGAATCTTTTACACTATTCGGATTATTACGTTGTGTAACCAGTTCACCAGCTTCATTGTAATATTTATAATTCTTATAATGGATCTTTCTTCTGTCCCAGGAACCGTTCAAAGAAGCCATACCCGTAAACACCAAATCCTTGATCGGTTCGAAATCGGCTTTTACCTGCCCATAAACCACATCCATATTATAACGGTCTTCCCCTACGACATCCAAATCCATAAGAGAGATGGCATTTCTATTCTGTTTATCCAAACGGTAATCGCCATTTTCATATCTGACCGGCGATGTGGGCTGCATGCTCCATACATCATACTGCACGCTACCTAAAGATTCCGGCCATAGGCGGTCAACGTGACGATATGTTACGTCACTACTCACCTTCAACATTTTGCCAATATTCAAATCTGTATTTACACGATAACTATAACGCTGATATTCCGTATTTTTAACCAAACCAGGCTGATCTAGATAGTCAAACGAAACCAAATAACGTCCGACTTCACTACCACCCGTCAGGTTTAATGTATGCTGTGTGATATAAGTAGGTTTATACACCTCATTCGCCCAGTTCAGATAAGAATGGTTATACGGATCATCGCCTCTTTCCGTTGCCAGAATATCATCTTCCGAATATTTGATCGAACCACCGGAATTGACTAATGCTTCATTAACCATCGTCATATATTCGCGTGCGGAAACCTGCTCGGCTCTCACCGCCCGGTCTTGGAAACCGATAGTACCGTCATACGATAATTTCACTTTACCTTCCTTACCGCGTTTGGTCGTTACTAGAATTACACCGTGAGCAGCACGTGAACCGTAGATAGAAGCAGATGCGGCATCTTTCAAAACAGAAATATTCTCGATTTCGGAAGAAGGAATCTGGCTCAAAGACATTTCGATACCGTCCACCAATACCAGCGGTTTGGCATTGCCAGTCGTACCGACACCACGCAAGTAGATTTCAGGATCGTCACTACCTGGAGCACCACCACGGTCGACTACTGTGATACCGGGACTCAAACCCTGCAAAGCTTTTGTAGCATTTACCACTGTCATTTTATTGATTTCATCACCTTCCAGCTTTGTAACGGCACCAGTAGTCGTCACTTTACGCTGAACACCGTAACCGACAACAACAACTTCGCTCAATGCTTGGGTATCTTCAACCAACTGGATAGCCAATGTCGACTGGTTACCTACCTTTACTTCCTGCGTATTATAACCGATATAGGATACCTGTACAACCGCACCCGGAGCGACTTCCAGTGTAAACTTGCCATCGATATCAGTGATAATGCCGTTTGTAGTTCCTTTTTCAATCACATTGGCGCCAATAATAGGTTCACCCAGATCGTCCGTAACGACACCCGTAATCGTTTTCTTCTGCTGAGCAATAACCGGAGCAGATGTTTCCTTTGCCTTATAACTCGACAGGACAATATAAGAACCTTTTTGGGAATAATTCAGTCCTAACTGGGTAGAGAGGTTATCCAAAACTTCCTTGATGGACTTACCGACCATATTAACGGATATCCTTTTATTTACATTTACACCGGCATCATAAATGAAAAGATAATCCGTCTGCTTTTCAATAGTATTCAAATAATCTTTCAGTGAAAGATTATCACCCTGCAGGGTGATCTTTTGCGATATCGCATTCTCTGCATGCAAGCAGAAAATGGCTGCAAATAATAACATATAGGTTATTCTCATAATCCTAAATAAATGTTTATGTCGTGATTTTAATAAGAGACAAAACCCCGACAAAGGTATTTTATTCATAACTTTGTGATATTTAAAGATTAATACTTGTGTTAGACATGTGTTAGTTGTAAGGCGGTGAATCTCGCACATTCATCGCCTTTTTACATTGTTTTTCGTGTTCCACTTCATTCCATAGGCATTTTCGTTTTTAATTTAAGGTTACACATTTACTTTATATAGATAATCGTATTATCGTCGCTGCGGGAAAAAGTAAAACGCGTACTGCGTTGCAACACCTGCAAAATGAAATCCACCCCGTCCGAAACACGACATTTACCACTACATTTATAGTCATGCAGACTTTTGTTTTGGATTACAATACGGATATCATACGTCTTCTCAAAGCGTTTCATCAAATCGGCAAAACGGATATCCTCAAAGCAAATCAATCCCTCTTTCCAACGATAATCATCCAAGTTACGGATCGATTCCACCACCATTTTACCTCCCGTCCATTCCGCTTTCTGCATCGGAGCAAGCCGGATGGAAGGACCAGGCTCCATTTTATTTGTTAACTCAATGGAACCTTCCAGCAGGGCAGCTGAAAATTCGCAATCCGACTCCGCCTCATTCACCCGAACATTAAACTCCGTCCCCAAAACTTTTATATCACATTTCTTTGTCTGTACGACAAATGGATGTTCCACATCTTTAGATACATCAAAATAGGCTTCACCTTTCAACGACACACGGCGGATATCCTCACTAAAAGAGGCCGGATAAGTCATTTCACTACAAGCATTCAGCCAGACATTCGTCCCGTCGGACAGGGTGAGGTTCGCCCGCTGCCCCGGAGGAACGACGATCTTGTTCATCTCCAATACAGGAGCCGGTTTTCCCACATTATTAGATATGTATAGGGCAGACACTAGCAATACGGAAATTGCAGCAGCGATCTTCAGCGATTCTCTGATAACAAAAGGCAGGCTGAAACGGTGACCGGATTGCACCATGCTGCTATTTTTCGTCTTATGCAACAACAGCACATCAAAATATTTCCGCTCCCTTATCAGCTCTTCCCGATTCTTATCAGAAGCATCCACCCAATCGCAAACAGCCTCTTCCTCTTCAAAAGAGGCTGTTCCTGCAAAAAATCGATGTAATACATTTCTGTCCATACGTTATATAAGCACCTCTCGAAAGCAACCCCCTAAAATTTTATCCGAATATTTTCACCTTCCTTTATTTTCCGGTTGCTGATCGTTTTTCCGTCTGCGATAACGGCAACTTGCAGTTGATCGCCAAGACGCTTCACTTCAATATCGAATACTTGATTGAACGCGCAAATCTTACGCAGGTTCATATGATCCCACTCTTGCGGCAGGCGGGGAGTAAAGACAAACGAATTCAGGCCGGTCGGACGAATACCGAACATCCCTTCCGTAATGATACGGCAATACAAACCGCTTTCGGCAGACAGATGGCGCTGGTTGCCTTCCGGCCATGCCTCGATTGCATAAGGGACATGTTCACCCAACAGACGCTGGGAAGAATAGAATCTCAAATAATCGGTAGCCTTCTCCGTCTCACCGCAAGCATACACGCCACGCAACGCATACAAGGTGGAGCGATCCCAGAATGTTTCACTTCCGGCCTGCGTCAGCAAACCGTTCTCCGTCCACAGGCGCGGAGAGAACAACGCCTGGATGGTCGCATCTTTCCGATCCTGTATCCCGACCGTGAGCGGAATGCAGATCCAAGAACGCAGGACATCATTTCCTTCATAATATTTATAGGTATCAAATCCTTCGACGGTCCCGCCGAAATAGCGGTCGATATTTTTCTTCAGGGCTGTAGCCTGGCGAGCATAGGCTGCAACCGGCTTACCTAAATTCTTCCCTAAATAACCTGCTGAGATCAAAGCATCATAATATAAGGAAGAGGTACAAAGATTTGCTTTCCCTGCTGGGAAACGGTTTTCCAGTTCATCCGCATCGGAAGCCACAACACCACTCTCGTTCAAATTGCGCCGACAATATTCCAAGCACCATTCGATCAATGGCCACAACTTTTCGGCTTCTGCCTTATCTCCTTTGGACAAAGCATAACGGGAAGCACCATAAGCGACCATCGCCGCATCGCCACGATCACCGGCTCCTGCCCAGACATCAATGCCTTCCGCTATGATCGAGCTAGGCAACGGCTTGTATTCCGGATTCATGAAGCGGGCAAAATGTTCATACGAGCACAATGCGGAACGGTTTCCGACCTCATATCCCAAATAAGGGAAGAAAGGGTTGATATATTCCGCCTGGTCGTTTGCCCAGATAGCAGCATAGTAGGATTCGCCTCCGGGGCCATGCATCAGGCCTCCTTTCGTATCGTAAATACTTTCCGCTCCACGGATTTTTGCAAAGGCGAACATTGTATTGATGACAGGATCGGGCGTATCCAGAACCAGGTTATCCCAGAATCCGGCAATCAAATCCTGCCGGGCCTGTAATTCCCTGTCAATATCGAACGATAGCTCGCGCTCATCCTTTTTGTATCCGGCAAAAGTCGCGCTGAACGTCAACTCCTCGCCAGGTTGCAACTGACGAGCCACCTGTCCGTTGATAGTCGAAACTAATTTATAGCTGCCATCCACCCCTTTCGCGGCATCTGTCTCGACAACAGAGCGTGAAGAAGGGATTTCCACCGATATCGCGGATTCACCTATATTCCGTAAAATATATTTTTCACAAAAAGCCGGATTCAAAACGGAAGGAAACAAGATACGTGTCAAGCCGAGTTTTCCCTTACGGGGAAGTGTGTATTCGCTCTGGACGACCATCGTGCCGTTCAACGTAACCTCCTTTACTTCCTCGTTCAGCAAAGACTGCCCGTTTACCTCGACCATATCCGTCACGTTCCAGGCAAAACGACGCATCAAGCTGGCATGAGTATTATTCGGAATCGTGCGTAGCATCGGCCATACCATACTTCTGTTCAGCATAAAGGCGCCGTTTGCATCGACTCCGTAGCGAAGCACGGTCGAAACTCTCAACCCACTCATTTCAATATGATCCTCATGCGGAACCCGCTCATCCACCTGCCAGGTAATACCACCGGCAGAATTAATAGCCCAGCGATCGGCTGCCGATACGGAGAGGCAGCTAATCCATAAAAAAGATAAAAGGCAGTAAATCTGTTTTCTCATGTTACTTAATCAATAATGTGTTTTTCAAATTTCTTTTATAATAAGCACCTCAAAAGAGATATCCCCTAAAAAAATATCATTTTTTCTGAAATACTTTTGTTTCACATGAACAAAACAATCGTCATATAGTCCTTCAACTTCACTTTCAATATCTTCAATGCTTTGGATATGTGGAACTCCACACTCTTGACGGAAAGCGAGAAATGGGCAGCGATTTCCGGGTATGTTTTATTTTCATAGCGGCTCATGATAAAGATCCGGCGGGTTTTGTCGGACATCATTGCCAATGCCTCATTCACGAGCCGTCCGGCCTCCGAGCTGAAAATTTCCTGAGGATCGCAGGCTTCAAGGGTGGCAATCCTCAGACTATTCACCCGTTGCTGATGCTCCTGGATACGTTGTTCCACATCTTCGCGGACACGAAGATGACGAAGGTAATTCAGACATTTATGTTTGATCGCTTCCAGGATATAGGCAGGAATATTCGAATCGGAAGAAAGAGAATGGCGATTTTCCCAATAATACATGATTCCCTCAACAGCAATATCTTCCGCTGCCGCTTCATCTTGCAGGTACGTATTGGCGAAACGCACAAACAATCCATGATATTCGGCAAACAACTTATTAAAAGCTTTTATCTCCGAGGCTGTTTCCATAATGTCTCTTTTCGCCGATAAAGATAGTACAAAAAACGCTGTTTCCAGACTGTTATTTTAGAAAAACAATCTGAAAACAGCGTTTATATCTCCTCTCTCGTTTATGCGAATCAGAGACCCATGTTTTCAACCGCTTATTTTACTTTTTCGAACCAAGGCAGGCGTTCCAGAGGGGCTGTCACTTCAATCGTTTTCGGTCCCTTGAACTTCTTACCCGTATCGTCCACCCATACACCTTCGGGCAGCATCACTTTGCGCGTGTGTTCCTTGGTCAGTACCGGGGCAACCAGATATCTGTCACCCAACATGAACTGATCCTTGCAATCAACGAATCCCTGGTGCGGAAACGCATATTCCATATGCCGGATGATCGGCTCACCGGTCTTTGCGGCATGATACGCCTGTTCCAGAATATATGCTCCCATCTTCTCATGCAGACGGGCATAATCACGGCAAATCGCCAGATGCTTTTCATCGAGGATGCGCCAAGGAGCCACCGAAAACTGCATCATCGGCATCAAGGCATGTACCTGGCAGGAACGCACGATCAGCTCTTGATCGAGCTTCGTCTGGTCTACTCCCAGGAAAGAGGCGAACTGGCCTCCGCCGATCATATCCGGACAGGCATAGGCATATCCCAGCAAACCGGCAGCAATCATATCAGGGATCAGCAGGCCGACCGCATTCCAAGAGTAATCTTTATCACCCAGACGCTGAACCAGCGCTTCACCTCCCATCTTCCATCCGGCACGATATTCGTTAAACGGGAAATCCAACCCGATCTTCGCCCAATACCGGCACATATCCACTGAAGTAGCCGACTTATCGTAAAACTCCAGTTCCGGATCGTTATAATGACCGATATCACCGGCATCGAACTTGAAACCATCCGCCCCATATTTCTCCTGCATGCCGCGCAATTGTTGTTTCAAATGTTCGGCAGCGGCCGGATTGCTCAGGTCATAGCAGGCACTATAACCGTTCCACCAAGGAATGATGGCCGCTTCATTCGTCCCCTTTTTTTTGATCAGGAATCCTTTCTGCTGAAGCTCACGAAACTCCGGGCTATCCGGACTGACGAACGGGCAAATCCAGAACATGATCTTGAATCCCTGTCTGTGCAGACGATCAATCATTCCTTTCGGATCAGGAAAACGTTCGGGTTTAAAGTCGAAATTGCCATAATATTTCTGCCAGTTGTCATCCACCATGAACACGCCGACCGGAAAATCATTCTCCAATACATGATCCGCATATTTCAGGATATCCTCCTGATTCTGGTTATACATCAGTTCGATCCAGGTATTATACTGCGGCATGGAAAAGAACAACGGATCCGGCAAATCACCGGAAGGTGGGAAATGTTTGGCAGAAGCAGCCATATAAGCATCCTTCAACGTACGGCCCGCCAATACCGGCTCCATCTTCTCATAATCGGAATACAAACGCAACTCTCCATTCTCGACCTGAAAAGAAAACGGCTTGTCACTCCAGATATACCGTCCCTCCGAAGAAAGCAGAAGCGGCACGTTCTGATTGTTCAGGTTCTCGACAGAGAGGTCGAACAAACGCAAGTCACCTTCAAAAGGCATCTTCGATCCCAAGCCGACTGCACCGCCCCACCATTTCTCTCCTTCGAGAGACGTTATTTTCGATTCGTACTTGCTCGCAGCAAAGCAGGGCAATGCCAAGAGAACCAAAAAAAGGAGACAGATTGATTTACGTGTCATAATATATTCAATGTTGTTATGTTATTTGCCGAATATTTCCACAAATATACGTTTTACTGTCGAAATACAATCTCCTTCCGGTTCGCTCGAATAAACATTTGTTGCTTTCGTCCAGCGTTCCTCGATTGCATAAAAGTCGATAGCCGCCGTTTTTCTGCCATCCAAAAGCCGAGTCTGATAATCGAACCAGGTTTTCCAGCGCATATAATAGAAATCTTTCAGGATACCATTCCATTCGCGATGGGCATAATTGCGCAAGCCGCCTTCGTCGGCCGCCAATCGGTTACCCCAAGTCGTAATCTGTACACGGGCATTCCACTCGTACAATTCCTTTTCTTCAGGAGTACTTCCGAGGCTGCGGGCACGAGCGATCCAGGTTCCAACCTTAAATTCAGGACGCGTTGCCAGCAATTCGTCCTGCAACAGGATCAAACGCAGGAAACGGTCGGAAGCATCCTTATACAATTTTTTGTCGCCAGCGGCAAAAGCGGCCTCAACAACCTTCTCCGTAAGACGTCCTTTCTCGGCGATCGCCTGGCGGACGATATCGACCAAATCATACTCGAAATTATTGTTTCCCTTGAACTCATCGGCTACAGACACCATCATGGCGGCAGCACGGATCACATTGTTCGGATCATAATAGTCTTTCATCTCCGACCAGCTTGAAACCTGATACGGATGTTCGGTAGGACGGGCACAGAATACAGATTCATGAGTTCCCTGCTGCGTATTTGCATCCGGACAGTTATAGATGGAATTGCTCAACAGTATCCAAGCGTCCTGCACCGTGGGATTGCTCTTTCCGTAACGGGCAACCGTATACTCCCTCAACCACTGATCCTTGTCGAAACTCTGCGGACGCCAAGGCAGTTCCGTCAACAGTTCGAACATGACCGGGTTGTTTTCGCTCCCCTCCATCGTCATGCCAACTCCTTTCAGCGTTTTACCGAACGGACTTTCCTTCGCCTTATAGAACTCGTCGATCACGTGCTTCATCTTCCCGTGTAATCCAACGTTCCCACCATAGTTCAGCAACATACAATAAATCCAGTCATGCTGTCCGAACCCGTCCTTCCGGTACCAAGTAGATGCAGGATCTCCCCACTGCGGACGGCTTTCCGCGAACAGATCCAACACGATCAGATCTCCTGCCTCCAAATTTCCGATCATCTGCGGACGCGGGTTCGCCTGCCATGCCTGAGCCACCCAGACGGCTTTCGGATTATTCTTCTTCATTGCCTGCATAATGGCCTTTCCAGCTGCATCCAGATCCACGCCAACCACACTTCCGCCTTCATGGAACGGGTCCATACTGTAATAGTCCGCTTTGCCGTACAGCTTGTTCATCTCCTTATAATATAAGGAAGCGATCTCCTCGAAACGCGGATCTGTCGGTTGCAAAAATGCCGGACGGCGATATCCGTTCCATAATCCCGGATCAGAGACATTCAAACCTAACTTCTCTTTTGCATTATGAGGAACCATACCGGAGTATCCGGGAAATACCGGTTCGATGCCATATTCACGCATCCGCTTCACGATCCGTTTCTGCAAAGCGATCTGCTGCTTATACCAACTATCCGGATTCGGGCCGCCCCAACCTTCCAAGTTGTTCATCAACCACCAAGCCTGGAAACCGGGACCGGCTACAAAATCGTTGATTTCTTCCTTCGTATAGCCTAACTTGCTCAGCACATTGTACCAAACGCCATCCGTCCCGACCATCGCCAACGGCAAGTTAATGCCATGCAACGCCATCCAGTCGATCTCTTTCTCCCAACGCGTCCAATCCCAAAAGGCCATCGTATAGGAGAAGGTACAATAGTTGAAGTCATAGCGGTATTTCATATCCGTCTCATGACGTTCCTTCTGCTTCACTGCCGGCAAGACCTCCGGCAATTCGGCCTGCATGCCATTCCAAGAAAGATGAATTCCGGCATAATATTTCAGATACCAGTTCAGCCCGGTCGCGATACTCACATAATTATTACCCCGGATCACGACCTTGTCACCTTTCTGGTCGAGTTCGAAAAAATCGACAGGAGATTTCACCTGTTCAATCATAAATTTACGCGACGCACCTTTGTCGATACGTTCCAGCAACCCTTCGATAGGGGAAGCCGCTTTTACGGCAAGCGCAACCAGCAACATGCCGAGGATATGGATGATTTTCATTTGACAGAGATTTTATTCATTAAGATATTGACGCCATACTTTCCGTCAGGAGACACCCACCACTGCGTATCGCCGTTTGCACAACGGATCGCAAAACGATTGTCATACTGCAAACGGGCGGAGCCGTCGGGAATCCATAGGCCGAGGCGATACATTCCCTTTGCCAGGCCGAGCGGAATCTGCAAGTCGGTAGAAATCGTATGCAGGAGCGGAGTGCAGGAGCTGTCGCCCGTTTCATACGGTTGCCAGTCATTCACATTCGCATCCGTCAAGGCGACATGGCAAACCTTACCGGACTCGTCAATCAAGACCAGATAAACAGGATGTTCATTAAACAAAGTCGAGAAACCGCGGTTTATCAAAGATATTTCGACAGGATTAGCCTGTCCGGCAAGCAAAACCGCCGGAGCCGTCATCTCCTGCAACTCGATACGGTAACCGAGATGGTCCCGGATATAATCGAATACATTCCGTTCCGCTACAGAGCCATCTTTCCTGATGAAATACCCATCCGACACCGGCATCTTGTTCTCCCGCAGGAATTCTGTGGAAACAGGAGTTTCCTTCCAGTACATCATCGAATACTTATCTTTCGTATTCTTTTCCTTATAGTTATGAATCACGCTAAGAGAAGTGAAATGTTGCAGGAACAGGCGGCGTGCCGTTTGCAATCCATCAATGATCCACCCGGCTTCAGGATTATCGGGGTCCTCATTCATGCTCCAGGTTCCCCAAGGTAATTCTCCGTCGACCGGAAAACAAGGAGACTCACGCACAATCTGCTCATAAGCAGGCGTACCTTCTGACATTCCGCCATCCCACTGATGCTTTTTGATCACAATAAAGTCGTCATGGAAAGAAATCCGTTTATAATCATCAGAAGTCGTATCCAGCAGGTTCTTATATTCGGGAACCCGTATCTGGACAGCCCGCCCTTCCGGTGTCATCCGGCAGATATGTTGCAAAATAGTCCGTTTCGTATCGTCCGACTTTTCGAGACCATGAAAAGAACTGTGCCATTCTCCCCAAGCACCGATCATGCCAGCCTGTACAACCTGAATCACATCCTTATTCTCTTCAAGGAAAGGCTTGAGCTGTTCCGTATGGCGAATGATGTCTTCCAATGTAGGACCAGTAGCCGCCCGCCCCAAAAACTGGGTTTCATAAGCAAAACGGAGGACCGCTTTCTTGCCTAAGGACCTTAATTTGTCAAAGAAAATACCCATTGTCCGAAAATCCTCTCCTGTCAGCTCTTTTCCGACTGCTCCCGTCAAATAGAAGTAGGTCTGAACCAGTGATACGCTATCGGAAGCATAGAGTTCGGACTGTTCTTCCAGATAAGAAGTGATATCAGGATATTTTTCGGGAGCCCAGACATAGTTCTTTTCCGTTACATCCAGTGCCACTTCAAGTCGGAATCCTCTTTCGGGGTTATACAGCCCTTCCATTCCAGCCGGATCATCCGCATAAATACCCCGGAAAGTACGATGCTGCACCCCGGAATCGCAAGAGGTGAAAAATCCAAGCGTCAATGCGGAAACCAGCATAAAGGTCGCAATGTTTTTCATATCAATCGTTTTTAGTTGTTGTTATAATCAATGTAGCCTCCTGCCCTTTCAGCAAGTCATCCGGCAGACCGGTAATCTTCCCGTTCACGATAACCGTTCCGGCATCCTGAACCAAGCGCAAGGCTTTATCATCCAACGGTTCCCATTCCACAAACTGTTGTGTTACCGTCCCGTCGTTATAATGCACATTTACAAACGAAGGCGTGTATAACAACTCGCGTGTCACATGTCCGTCAATATCGCGCAAGGTAGCTTTTCCTTCGGATACCTGCAAGCGTGCCGGCTCGATAGAAGTGATGCGTAACTCATTTTCCGGTACTGCCTGACAGCCTTCGGGTATTTTCTTGTACATGCGGATATAGTCGATATCGAAACTCTTCGGATACGGGACGGAAGGATCGTAAGTCCCTGTCCAGCCGTTTTTCGCTTTCCGATTGTCATAAAAAGAGATAATCTGGACCAGCGGATAAGTGATCGCCGCCTTATGCGTCATCACCCGTATGCCATCCACATACACAGTCACACCTTCCGGTGTCCAGTCGAAGCCATATACATGAAACTCTTCCGCCAATTTCTTATTGGCGAACCAAGGATGTTCCGTGTGATACTGGATCGTCGAGTCTTTCCAGCTGTGTACGGTAGACCAGATACGATTGACATCAGTCCCCAATATTTCAAAGATATCGATCTCGCAACTTTGGTTCGGATCATCTTCAAACCCGATCAACCACCAGGCACAATGCACCCCGCCCCCAGCTTGCATCTTGGCACGCATTTCATAATAGCCATACTGGTTTATTTGTGTAGCTTCCGTCTTGATCGAATGAAGGGCTTTCCTTTTCGGATCATAGTGATGCATGCCGGTACGGCTGGCACTCATAAAACCCGATATATACATTCCCTTATCAAACTCATTTTTTGAATCCCGGTCGATCGTCAACCGGACCACCCCGTCTTTCATCTCATACGTCGGTGTACAGACAGTCCGGTCTTTCGGCCAAGAAGGCAGATACTCAGGAATCCATTTCGTCCGGTCGATCTCTTTCCCCTCGAACTCATCGTGAAAAATCAAACGGTAACCCTCTTTCTCCAACGGGCTGGCGGGATAATCCTGCGCCTGTATGTTCTGTGAGCCGACCAGCAAAAGGAAACAGGCAAGAAGTGTACTGAATAGATGTTTATTGCTCATGATATTTATTTGTTAACGGAGAGAAAAAAGGCCGCGAATGATGCGGCCCTTTCTCAATTTAAATATAGACTCTAAAAAATCGGATCAATAACCCGGATTTTGAACGATCTTACCCTTACCTTCGTTGATTACAGCTTGAGGTAACGGGAATAAGACAAATTCATCTTTGGTAGTCGTACAACCACGGTCTCTTGCATTCTGGATAAACTGTCCGTGACGGATCAGGTCGGAACGGCGGACACCTTCGAACCAAAGCTCATGCCCTCTTTCATCCAATACTTTCTGCAAGAAATCGTCTACTCCTTTTACATCACCCATTGTATATGGATTCAGCTTGGCACGTACACGAACCTGATTCAACAGGTCCAGTGCTTCGGAAGTTACGGCATTTCCTTTACGAACAATTGCTTCAGAAAGCAAAGTCAGGACGTCTGCATAACGGTAAACAACCAAGTCGATCTGGCTGCCGTCACCTGTAGATTCGGGGTCTTCGCCATATTTTACAGGAACAGCTCCAGAATAAAGGTTACCATGTTTGGCGATATCAGACTCTTCATTAAACAATACACCATCAGTACCTACATATTCGCCAACCAAAACAGACAGACGGTCATCACCTTCCTCAAAGGTACGGTAGAAAGGCCAAGGAACTTTATAACCATCCCACTTCTGGATAGAAGTATTCTTAGTCGGATAGTTTCCCGGTAAAGCATGGTCATGCCACAACTGAAGATTTGTACCTCTTTCTTCCGTACAAGCAAAGATAATTTCCTTGTTCCCTTCATTTTCAAGCGTAAAGATATCTGCATATCTGTCCATCAATCCATAACCGTATTCGGCTTTCAACAATTCACGGCCACATTCTTCCGCTTTCGCCCAATTCTTCTCATGCATGTAATACTTCATTAGAATTGTATACGCCAAACCTTTATCAAAGCGTCCGAACTGTGTCGTACGGGTAGGCAAGCCTTTCAATGATTCAGTCAATTCCGTTTCAATGAAATTTGTCATCTCTTCTTGAGTCGCACGCGGCTCAATTACTTCATCCAACGGATTCTTCAAATCTTCCAGTGTCGGAATTGGAATAGGCCCATAGAAATCATACAATAAAAATGCCAGCCAACCACGGCCTAAATGAGTTTCAGCCATCAGTAAAGCCTTCTTCTCGTCACTCATTTCTACATTTGAGATACGATCCAATGTCAATGTCATTGTACCCAAATATTTGGCATAATCCGTATAATTGAGAGTCGTATAAGAATGATTCGGAGTCCAGTTATGAGTTGTCAGCGGAATCCAGCTATCATTCACCCAACAACAAACAGCAATATCAGTTGACATATCACCAATAACCTGGAAACTGTGAGCTGTACTGAATACACCGCTATACTCCGCACTACGGAAAGGAGCATAAACACCTCCCACAACAAGCGCCTCCGCATCCTTTTCATTCGTCGGGAAAAAATCCGGATTGATCGCATCATATCTTTCCGAATCCAAATTAGTACATGAGGCCAATGCGCAACAGCACATTACTGTATATAATAATTTCTTCATGACTTTATCTTTATTTTTAACTGTTTATACTATTAGAATGTAATATCCAAACCGAAGCTGTAAGTACGAACATTCGGATAAGCCCATTGCAACTGAGATGGAGCACTGTCTGAACTTGAAATGTCAGTTTCTGGATCGAGACCTGTATACGGAGTAATCGTAAACGGATTGTTCACGTCGAAATACACACGTACGTTAGACAGAATATGTTTGCTGGTCTTAATAGGAATATTATAACCTAAAGTAATGTTACGACAACGGATGAACCAAGTCTTTTCATAATAATAGTCACCGACTCCATAGGCACTTTCAGTCTGGAAATATCCGGGTAACGTACCGTTCGGATTGCTGGAGGACCAAAGATCCGATATTGAAGTAGGCTGATTATAACCACGGCGCAAGTCATTAACGTTATTACTCAACCATTGTTTCTTATAACTTCCGGCAGAAAGCTTATCAAACTGTCCATAGAAATAAACATTGAAATCAAAGTTTTTCCAACGCAAAGTATTATTAAACCCAAATAAATATCCAGGGTCAGCAGATCCGTAAATCACTTTATCTGCATCATCCAACTTACCATCAGGCTTTCCGGTCTTCATCGGAATGCCATGCTTATCAACTTTAATGGAACCATCGGATTCATAAACATATCCGTCAATATCTTTGATCTTCACCTGTCCGGGTAATGCACCGGGCATATGGTCGATCGTTTCACCTACTTGAACCAAACCATCTGACAAATAACCGGAATAGTAACGCATCCATCCGTTATACTCATCATAAGCATTCGGTTTCCATTTCGGATCACGTTCTTTCCACTTGTCACGATAGAGAGAGAATGTCAAGTCTGATGTCCATTCAAAATCCTTATTACGGATATTAGTCGTATTGATCGTCAATTCAAAACCCTGGCTCTGAGTCTTACCCACGTTCGCAATGATTTTATTCACCTCATTATAAGACAGCAAAGTCTGTTCATTCAACAAATCGGAAACGACTTTATGATAATATTCAGCAGTTACATTGACACGTCCATCCAAGAAACCTAAATCCAAACCAACGTTCCATTCACGGGCTGTTTCCCAAGTCAAAACATTGTTTCCGAGTTGACTCAAATAGACACCATTGATCATGGAATTGCCAAAGATATTATTGTTACCTACTTTATAATAGCTATAAGCTTTATCTCCTACGTTGGAGTTACCTGTTTCACCATAGCTCAAACGTAATTTACCATTAGACAATACATTTCTCAAAGGAGCCAAGAACTCTTCTTCCGTAAACCGCCATCCGGCAGCAACTGAAGGGAAGAATCCCCAACGTTCACCCGAAGCAAAATTTGAAGAACCATCGGCACGCAATGTCGCTGTCAGCAGATAACGGTCTTTAAACGTATAGTTCAAACGACCGAAGAAAGAAGCCATACGAGATTTGGTTGCACTCGATCCTACAGTCGGACGTTTTGCATTACCCGCGCCCAAGTTGTTATACAAGAAACCGTCTGTAATGAAGTCATTGCTTTTTCCTGAAAACATTTCATATGTAAACAACTGATAAGAATGACCAACCAAAGCGTTGAAGTTATGGTCGCCTACCTGTTTCGTATAATTAGCAGTCAATTCCATCAAGTAGTCGGAATTATCACCCTGCGCAATAGAGGCCGCACCATTCTCACGTTGTCCATAAAGCGTTGTCGTTGGCAAATATTGTTTCAGTTTTTGATAGTTACGGTCGATACCGAAATTTGCCTTCAACAATAAGCCATCTATCGGGCGAACTTCAAAAAATGCATTTGCCAATAAACGCTCTTGAGTCGTCTTATCTGTAATGTCCAGCAATGAAACAGGATTCGGCAAGAAAGAAGCATCGGAGTTCATCGAATAATTGCCATTCTCATCCCGAATGGGCAAAGCCGGATTAAACTGAGCCGCAGAAACCAAAATTCCGGCATTCTCATTCTGGCCACTACCTAAAGGCACGTTGTCATATTCATTACGTGTCGCCGTCAAATTAATCCCCATCTTTACATATTTGCTCAACTTCTGGTCCAAATTGGCACGAAGAGAGTATCTTGTCATTCCATTATTTTTAATCACACCATCCTGATTAAAATAGTTTCCAGAAACCAAGTACTTCGTATTATCGTTACCTCCTGTTATAGATAAGTTATGAGAAGTCTGAAAACCTAAACGGGATATTTCATCAAACCAATTCGTATTATTAGCCGGATTGGCAATCTGAGCATCTGTATAAGGCAATGTCAAAGCCGGCAGGGAAGGGTCTGTCGCCTCTTTTCCTCCATAAATGCCAACACCGTTCGTACGCATCCATTGTTCACGAGTATAATCGTTTGTTGCCCGCATAAAACCGGAAGCGTCCAACATCTCGTAAGATTTGGCTATCTGCTGTACAGAAGCCGATCCGGAATACTGTACCTTAGCCGCCCCGCTCTTACCTCGTTTTGTCGTCACGATGATCACACCGTTACCGGCACGAGCACCATAAATAGCTGTCGAACTTGCATCTTTCAGCACTTCAATAGATTCAATATCGTTTGGATTGATAGAAGCCAGGATATTATCTTTATTACCTCCTGAATATTGATTACCACTATCCAATGAACCCGGAGAATTCACAGGAAAACCATCAATAATGATCAACGGGTCATTCCCCGCCTTATCAGAAGAAGCGGCACCGCGAATACGGAAAGTTGATTGTCCACCCGGCTGGGCACTAATCGTGCTGACCTGCAAACCGGCAGCCTTACCAGCCAAAGCATGACTAACTGTAGACACTGTTGCCACAGGAGTATCATCCATCTTGACAGATGCAACTGCACCTGTCATATCCTTCTTCTTCATCGTACCGTAACCGACAACAACCACTTCTTCCAAAGCCTGTGTATCTTCTTTCAACAGAACGTTGATCACATTCTGGTTCTTCACAACAATGTCCTGAGGGATGTATCCGATAAAGGAAATCTGCAAAGTCGCGTTAGCCGGAACTTCGATGGAAAAGTTTCCATCCATGTCGGTAGTAGTACCGTTAGTCGTACCTTTCTGGATAACGTTTGCACCGGCGACAGGGCCAAATGCATCGCTTACAGTACCGGTCACCTTACGATTCTGCTGCGTGGCGGCGGTAGAAGCCGGAGCTGCCTCGGAAGTCAGGACAATGTGACGATCCTTGATAGTGTATTTCAAACCTGTTTTAGCTGCAATAGCATCCAACACAGTCTGAATATTAGCATTCTTTTCATTGATAGAGATCTTTTCGTTCTTGTTGATCTCTTCCAGATTATAGAAAAACAGGAACTCGGACTGCTTTTCGATCTGTTTCAACACTTTTTCTAAAGTTTCATTCTTAGCTGAAACATTTAGAGTAGCAGTTTGCGCATAGGTGGAAGCAACCACGCTTGACAGACAAACAGCCAACATTAACACGGTTAATTTCATGATTTTTATAGTTCTTTTCAGGTTAAGAGAAACAACTATACGTTGATTATTCATACTTTTGAATGTTTTTAAGATTAAACATGATCCCACGGCAATGGGAGTTTAATTGTTCACACTTTCAGAAGAGAAGATCCGGCAAGATTTTCTCTTCTTTTTTGTTTAAGACTAACTGGTGTCCATATTTCCTACTAAGATTAGCAATTTGTTTTTATTTAGATTTCTGATATTGTCACGTGATGATCGTCGATCTTATACCGGATCGGGATTGACAGATGGATAATCTCCATAATATCCTTGATACTCTGCCCCCGGTAGAAAGTCCCGGTAAATGTCCGGCGGTTCAGTGCTTCCGACTTAACAGTGAACTGCACGCCGTAAACATGGCTCAACCGGTACAGAATAGCTTCAAGACTTTGTTCGGGGAAATAATAATATCCGGTTGTCCACGAAACAAACCGGTTGGCGTCGACCTGTTGCAGGAGGGCTGATCGCGTTCTTTTGTTATAGACAAACTGTTCGTTCGGCTTTAAGACCGTAGGATGTAACAGGTTCTGCGTGGTCAGCAGGACAGAACCTTCCAGCAGTGTCGTAGTCAGGAGCGAATCGGTCGGATAAGCGGAAACGTTGAACTTCGTCCCGAGTGCTTCGATAGATTGTTCTTTGGTCTTGACAATAAATGGCTTATCTTTATCTTTGGCTACTTCAAAATAGGCTTCCCCTTCCAGTTGCACGATACGTTCGGACTTACCATAACGGGAATCATAAGAGAAAGAAGTCCGGGTTCCGAGACTGACGCGGGTTCCGTCCGGCAAAACAACAACATCCGCTTCAAGCCCGTCTCCACCGACATAACTGGTAATCCGGTCGTCATATTCTCTCGAAGAAAAGATAAACACAGTAGAAGTAATGGCTGCGGCAAACATTGCCGCAGCCGCATAAGTACTTATGCGGGTCAATAAGGAATATCTTTTACGCTGGCGGGACTTTCTCTTATCGAGAAGGCGAAGCCAGCTATCGTGTATTTCAGAAGCACCACGGGAAGGAGCGCAGGCTTCATAAAGTGCTTTGGTCTCGAAAAACAATTTTTTGTTGTCTGCACTTTCATTCACCCAGGCATAAAAATCGTCCAAAGACCGACCTTGCAGCCGTCCTTGCAAATACCCGATGATTAATTCCGAATGTTCGTTTTCCATTTTCACTTAATTATTAGATGTAGATACAAAGTCGACACATGGTTAACTTGGTTCTTACATATACACAACGAACGGGAAAGAAAAAATACTCACAAGAAAAACAATTTTTTTCGTCATAATCCGGGAATTGCCTTCACCATGTGTGTCTCGTCCTAATTTGGGTTGACTGTGTATTAAAAAATCCTGTTATAGGTGGTCTATAAAAGTAAAAAAACAGACAAACCAGTAAATGAGTCGGGGGGACGAAAAGTATCATAGAGTGGCAACTGCCATACTTTTATCGTCAGGCTATAAAGTCATAGAGCTTTTGACCTACGTCGAATACCTTTTTGACTAAGGTCGAAAAGGCTTTTGACACTAGGCAAAAAGGCTTTCGACTTAGGCCAAAAATACAAGGAGCTATAATACAGGTCTTAATTTTTTGTATATTAGGACATTAAAAAGCTTCTATAACTTCTTTATTTTTCACTTAAGAGATTGTTTTGATTCTTTCGTCTCATGAATTAAGATGGCTTTGGTCAGATTCGTCGCTCCAATGAGTGAAAGCAGATCTTTAAGGTGAAGGCAGTCCCGATGCTTGCCTTCACTCTTTTACACATTAATTTTCAACGTATAGCAAGACAGGGTGAAGCCAACGCGCAAATTCTTTATAAAAGAAATATCAGTAGGAACAGATTCGAACAGTTCTTACGCAGATAAAGGAGGGAACGATAAAGCTGGTTCTCGACCGTACGGACAGAGAGATCCAAACGTTCTGCTATTTCGGCCGCTTTCAGACCTTCGAGATAGGACATACGGAAGATTTGCTGGCTTCTTTCAGGCAGTTCGGCAACCTTTTTCATCAGCAGATCGAGCAAATCCTTTCGCATGAAAAGTTCGTCGGATGCCTCAAAGAAGTCAAGCTCTTCCAATTTTAACTGAAGGGCGCGGTGATCGATGATCTCCTGCTCCATATTCATGCGGCGGAGACAATCCAGGCAGGCATTCCGGACGGAGACATAAAGCACCCGTTTCAGGTCATTCTCCGGAAGGCGGAACACCTGCTTGTCCCACAATTTCAGGAATACATCGTGGACAATATCTTCGGCAAAGAAACCGGAAACGAACTTCTCCGCAAAGCGCATCAACATCGGGGCATACTCCGTATAAATACGCCGGTATTGATCTATGTCCAAAGATGTATTCCCCATATTTGCAAATATAGAAAAAAATCTAATTATTCATTAACAAACACTTCATGTACACCCGGTTCATCGAATTTTATCGGTTCGACCTTTCCGGTGACAGCATTCATACATTGAACTACATCGTTTCCGGTAGTCTGGACCTTGACCACCCAGCCGTTCTCTTTCTTGCAGACAGACAAGATATCCGTCGTATTGGAAGCCGGCATGACAGCCAAGCCGTCAGCGCAATGGATGGTTTCAATATGATAACGGCGCACAACAACCGGAAACTTTTTACCTTTATAGATAAAGGTGGCCGGACGCTGGTCTTGGTCGCTCGCCCAATCGGTATTCAACAGATAGATCGTACGGCGGTCCGAATGATCCCAAACCGTGAAACCGACTAAAGGAGCCGCCTCCATCCAGCCTTGGCAGGTTTCCTCACCGGCAGCCTTGGCAGCAATTTCTTTCATGGCTTCCACATAATCAGCTTTCAACATCGTTTCGGCTGGATAGGCTTTCTGGGGGAAATAGATGATTTTTCCCGAACCGCAGGCGATCTCCGTCTTAGTGGTCAGTTGCCGGTAATTTTCTCCCAACATCTCACGGATAACCGCATCGTCGGCAGGGAAACGGACCGGCTGGTCGGGCTGCAACTCTTCGTTCAGATGGGCCGCCGTGAGCAAAAGCGTTCCGCCCTTGAATACAAAATCGCGGATACGCAGGAAGTCATTCGCGTCGTAACTGTTCCATCCGAGGAAGATCATCGCCTTATACCGGTCCATCACGTCTTGCGGCGCTTCGACAGGAAGCAAGTCAACCGTACCGTAAGGGGTGGAAGTAAACCAACCTTCCGGCCCGCAGCCATCCACGATATTGTCCGGATAGAAGACATTCAGCAGATCGAAACTCTCGCATGCCTTATTGAACTTCCATTTATCACCCTTCTGCGACCACAGGCTGCCACGACCGAACGACTTCCAGGCGTCGTTACGCCCCTGGATCACGGCAATATTGCTTCTCAAGTCGCCACGGCGGGAATGCGTTTCCACGAAATCGAGCATCTGATGCTGGGCAAACAGATGTTCCTTGCCGGAAACGGAATAACGGTCGTTCATATATTCATCCGTCCACAAGGCCTCTTCCGTATTCATATGGGAAGAACCGTGCATATAAGCAACAGCCAGCGACATATACAGGCGCAGAGAATGTTTCGGATCAGTAAACGGCCCTGAGCCCCATTGCATGGCATGAAGCGTCCCGTAAAGCGGACGGCTGTAAGCGCGGGATGCACCACGCAGGGAAGAGAGTATGATTTCTTCCGGTCCGTACATCTGTTCGGCTCCCAGCCAGTCGTAACCGGCTTGATACAGATAGCGGAACAGCGTGGACGGTCCCGTATGGCGCGTGCTCGGACCTTTGGAATAGCGGAAATTGGCAACGAGCTTGCGGGCGCCGTCGGCCATGTCCGTCACCCCTTCCGGATCATAATGGATAAAGACGCCGTGGTCGGTATAAATCGGACGATGTTTGGCAAAGATTCCACCATAAGGGCGGTTGCGTGCCGCCATATCGGAGAAGACTCCCTGATACTGGAAATGCTGCCAGTAATAGTAGCCGCCGTCATTCTCATGCGCCTGCTTGCCACGGAACATCGGGGTAGCCAATGTTTCCAAAGAAGGATTGATCCGGCTTCCTGCCAGCGTACGTCCTTCGACTTGCCAGGCATACGGGATTTTCAACTGGTCCAGCAACCGGGTGTAATGGCCGATGACGGCAGGATCAGCTACTCGGAAACCGCTCCACTGGTAGGAAGGACGGAACTGATACCAGTTACCGATCCGGTTGGAAACATACCATTTGAAGAAATAATCATACGGCGTATATTGCTTGTCGATATAAATTTCGTCACCAGACGAAAGGTAGATCTGTTCAGCCTCCTTGTCGATCACCTGGCGGATTTGCGCCTGTTCCGTACGGCTGCCGTCGTCAAACACCAACGGGATGGCGTGACCGGCCTCGCCTGCACGCATTTCCACGACATGCAGGCCGGGGGTTTCAAACAGGCACTCCTGCTCGGCGGGAGTGGCAGCACCGTTTGCCTTCACTTTGAGGCTGACATTCGGCCTGTTCGTTTCTACCAATATACCGAAAGAGGCGTTTTTGGCAACATATTCAGGAACGGAAACGACTTCAAAATCGCGTGCGGTCTCTTCGATGATCTCCAGGCCGCGCAGTTCATACGGATAAGCAGCGCGATGCGGCTCTTTCCGGAGCGTCAGCTTCATCTCTCCACTGCCATGCAAGGAAGACGGAAGCGGGATATAGAAGTCCGCCACATTGGAAGCGCGGTCGAAGATGTTTCCTTCGAAAAGCGTCTCCCCGTTAAATTCGAGCTTCCACATCGGCCAGCTGCGGGTTGAGAGGTTACAGCCGATCCAGTAGTTGTAGTTGTCCGGTTTTTGGGCAAACTTGGTGAACGGTATGGAACAAACCGCTTTCTTGTTTTGTATCAGGCGCGGAGCTTCCACCCAACATTCGCCGCTGAAATGCGTCCCGCCGATACGCAGGAAAGCACAAGCCACATTTTCCGGCAATGTGAATGTCTCAGACACCGTCTGATATTTTCCCGTACCTTCCGAGACCGGCATGTAAAGCACGGAATCCGGCTTATCATAGATATCGTCAGCCGCCCGTCCCGGTTTCCGGTAGAACAATTCGATCTCGACTCCGAAATCCCCATTCCCGGAAACAGTCAACCCCTGTTTCTTCACGACCGGCAGCGTTACCGTCAGTTCACCCGGTTTCAGCAACTTACCGGAAATGCGGTAATAGGCATGGCGCTCGAAATTATCGTCTTCGCCTTTGAAATAAAGCGAATAACGGTCCTTTTTACGGATCACCGAATCCAAGTTGTCGTCAATATAAAACTCGGACCGGCGGAACATTTCTTCACCTCTGTTCTGGAAAGGAGCAGGCATCTTCACCCCTCCGATCACACGCAAAAATTTTCGCGTCGGGATTCCGGACTGTCCGAACGTAACGGTTTCGGAGATACTCTGATCGGGTTGGAGCAGATGTGTTTTTTCACTTCCTGCGGGAGTAAAGACGACCGTTCTTGTCTCTTTCCAGGAAGATGCAGCGTATGCCTGAAGTACGGCAAAGACGATCAGGCATAGGGAGATACATGTTTTTTTCATATAAACTTAATACAAATGTTTTTCGTTCAAATCACTTTCCAAATGTACGATTTATTTCCGTATTATTATTACTCGCAGTTTTTATGTACTTTTGTAGATATAATTATAAGCACCTAAGACTGAAAAGATGATAGTTGTAAGAGACACGGAGACATTGAAAGGGAAAAGGCTGGTAGCCACTATCGGCTTTTTCGACGGAGTTCATCTGGGACATCGTTTTCTGATTCACGAACTGAAGCAGGTGGCCGAAGCCGCCGGATTGCCTTCCGCCGTCATCACGTTTCCCGAACATCCCCGTGCTGTCCTGCATGCCGACTATCAGCCGAAGTTGCTCAATTCGTTCGAAGAGAAATTGAAACATTTGGCTTCCACCGAGATCGACTATTGTATCGTGCTGGACTTCACCCTCGAACTATCCCGCCTGACGGCAAAAGAGTTTATCACTACCGTATTGGCAGACCGGTTGCATGTGGACACGTTGCTGATCGGCTACGACCACCGTTTCGGGTATAACCGCGAGGATGGCTTCGAGCAGTATGTAACGTATGGCGAGGCTTGCGACATGCGGGTTATCAAAGCTTCGCAATACAGCGAAGGAGAGGCGGCCGTCAGTTCTTCCGAAATACGGAAACTCCTTGCGAAATGCCGGGTGGAGGAGGCGGCTCATCTGCTGACTTATCCTTACGGGCTGAGGGGAAGTATCGTCAGCGGTTATAAGGTCGGTCGGAAATTAGGTTTCCCGACCGCCAATATCCAAGTGGACGAGCCTTTCAAGATCATTCCGGGTATCGGCGTATATGCCGTTCGGGTATATCTGAACGGACTGCGCTACAAGGGAATGCTGTACATCGGTAACCGCCCGACCCTGGACAACGGGGACAACATCACGCTGGAAGTAAACATCCTCAACTTCTCAGGCGACATCTACAATAACGAAATAACAGTCACGTTCATACAACACGTACGAGGCGACATCAAATTCGACACCCTCGACCAACTGATCGGCCAACTGAAAAAAGACAGGGAGACGGTGGATAGAATATTAACGGAATAAAACATAATCATGTACTACGACGCAATAGACCTATTAAAAGGGATGATTTCACGTCCTTCTTTCAGCAGGGAGGAGGGAGAAACGGCTGATTTTCTCAAGCAGAGCTGGGAAAAAGCCGGGTATAAGGTGAACCGCAAAGGGAATAATCTGTGGCTGATCGCTCCCGGTTTTGATCTGGACAAGCCTACCCTGCTGCTCAACTCCCATATCGACACTGTCAAACCGGCTTCGGGCTGGACGAAAGATCCGTTCAATCCGGAGGAGACGGAAGACGAGCGTCTGTACGGCCTTGGCAGCAATGATGCCGGCGCGAGCGTAGTCTCTCTTTATGAAGCATTCAGGGTGTTATCAGGGAAGGAACAACCCTACAACCTGATCTTCCTGGCTTCATGCGAAGAAGAAGTTTCCGGCAAGAACGGGCTGGAAAGCGCTCTTGCCGACCTTCCCCCTATCGCATTCGCCGTTGTCGGCGAACCGACCGGCATGCAACCGGCCGTAGCCGAAAAAGGGTTGATGGTCCTGGACTGTGTCAGCACCGGCAAGGCAGGACATGCCGCCCGGAACGAGGGGATCAATGCGATCACGCTTGCGATGAAAGACATCGAATGGTTCAACACCTATCAGTTCCCGGAAAAAAGCGATTTCCTCGGACCGGTGAAAATGAGCGTCACGATTATCCACGCCGGGACACAGCACAATGTCGTTCCGGACCGCTGCGAATTCACCGTCGATATCCGGACAAACGAATTCTATCCCAACGAAAAACTGTTCGAACTGATCAAATCGCAGGTCGGCTGCGAAATAAAGGCCCGCAGCTTCCGCCTCAACTCCACCCGTACAGATTTGCAACATCCGTTCGTACGCCGTGCCGTCATGATGGGAAAAGAGCCTTTCGGTTCGCCTACTTTGAGCGACCAGGCCCTCATGCACTTCCCTTCCGTGAAGATCGGACCGGGAAATTCCGCCCGTTCCCATGCCGCCGACGAATATATCGGCCTGATGGAGATACGGGAAGCAATCGATATGTATATCAAGCTGCTCGACCAATTGACGATTGACAATTGAAAAAGAGCAAGATCATTCTACCGCATCCTCTCTTTCTTCAAACTTTCAATTAATATGAGGGACCTCTTCACAACCATCGGCACACGTTACCTAATCGCCATCCTGAACTTGGCACTGATCTTTATCAATGCCAAGGTATTGGGTGTCGAAGGAGTCGGACTGGTCGGGCTGATTCTGGCGATAGTAGGAATCGCCACCATGTTCTGCGGAATATTGGCGGGAAATACGATCGTCTATTTTATGAACCGCTATTCCATGCAAGCCGTATTTTTACCCTCTTACTGCTGGACACCCGCCGGAGCTGGCATCGCTTGCGGCAGCATGGCCATCCTCGGAGTACTTCCCGAAGGGCACGCCCTTGATATTTATATTCTTTCCATTCTGACCTCCCTCGTTGCCGCAAACTCCCGTTTCCTGTTGGGAAAGAATCAGATTTTCGGGTTCAACCTGACCTTTGTCTTGCAAGGAGGATTACTATTTTTTGTCTTATTATTCCTTTATTACGGATTGAAGATACGGAACGTAACCGCTTACCTGTGGGGAATGTATTTCACAAACGGTATCGCGTTTCTCGTCAGCCTTTTCCTACTCCTGCCGTTTCTGAACAAAAAAGAGGCAGATCCCCGGAAGGGACGCTCCCAATACGCTCTTTTGAAAGAGATGTTTGCTTACGGGCTTTGGGGAAGTGCGGACAATATTGCCGAGATCCTGACTACCCGCCTCAACTATTTCCTGATCCAACGGTTTGCCGGGTTGGGAAGCGTCGGACTGCTGGATGCGGGGACCAAGATTTCCGAGAGCGTCTGGCATATCAATCGCAGCATCGGCTTTATCACGTACAGCCGCGTTGCCCGGACACATAAACCCGGCGAGCAAAAACAAATCACGCTCCGGTTCTTCAAACTAACTTTTTGTGCCATCACACTTGCGACCGGCTGCATTCTTCTGATACCGGAATGGATCTATACGGATTATCTGTTCAGCGCCGAGTTCGTAGGGATGCACAACGTCATAACAGGGTTGTCGGCCGGAATCATAGCACTGGCCTGCAACAGCATACTATGCCAATATTTTACCGGAAGCGGCAAAATACGTTACAGCACGGGCAGTTCTTTTGTCGGTTTGATAAGCCTGCTTGTTTCGGGCTACCTGCTGATCCCGCACTACGGAGTGTTCGGATCGGCCATCAGTTCCAGTATCGCATTCAGCACCATGCTGGCATTCTCCATGATTATTTTCTGCTGGAAAACAGGAACTCGCCCAAAGGACTTTCTGATCAATAAAGAGGATGTGAGGTTCGCACTCCGGAAACTCCGGTTGACACATGACGGAGATCAGCCCTGACACACCTGCTACATCTGTCGTGACGCGCCCCCGGTCAGCCTCAATGCGCCTTTTCGTCAATCCAGCCACGGAGCCGGATTCAGTTTCGTCTTTTCTTTCCAAAGCTGGAAATGAAGGATTGTGGCATTGCCGTCCTCTGTATCGGTAAAGATCTTTCCGATCGCCTGGCGGGTACTCACCTTATCGCCTGCCTTCACATAGACCTGGCTCAAGTTGCTATATACCGTCAAATAGTTACCGTGGCGGACAATGACCGAATTGTTATATCCCGGAACAACGAACACACGCGTCACCTCACCATTGAACACGGCGCGGGCATCCGTACCCGGAGCGGTCTGGATGTCTATACCGCTGTTATTCGTACGGACATACTTCAATTCCTGGTGCTGCTGTTCGCCGAAGGCAGCGACAATCGTATGGCGGCCGGACACAGGATAAGGCAAACGCCCCTTATTGCTTGCAAAATCATCGGATAAGCGTTTCTCGGCCTTTGTCATGGCATAACCGCCTTTGGTGTCGGCGACACGTTCTTCGCGGACCGGCTCCGTCTCCGGTTTTGTTTCAGGGACTTTCTTTCCTGAAGCAGCTGCCTTTTCACGTGCCAAACGGTTCCTTTCAGCACGGGCCGCCCGTTCGCGGGCAGCTTTGGCTTCGGCTTCGGCGCGGGCGATTTCTTCGGCTATCTGCTTTTCGATCTGGCGGTTCAAGGCATCAGCCTGCTTCTTCTTCTTTTTCAGGTCGGCCTGCAACTGTTTCTGTTTCCGGTTTAACTGCTGCACCTCTTCTTTCTGGCTCGATTCCTCGGTCTGGAGCTTACGGCTTTCATCCTCCCGCGCACCCAATAAAGCGTTTTTCTCGGCACGCGTCTTTTCCAGTTCTTTCTGCTTGCCGGCAATTTCCTTCTGCTTACCGATAATTTCGGATGCCTGCTTCTTCTGCCAGTCGGCATACTCGCGAAGGTAACGCATACGGCGAAAAGACTGGGCGAAATTGTCGGCGGAAAGGATGAACAGCAACTTATCCTGTGAACTGCGGCGCTTGTACATGCTTTGAACCGATTTACCGTAATTCTGCCGTTTATTTTCCAACTCTCTTTCCAGTTGGGAGATGTTCCGGCGGAAAGCGGCTATCTGCTTGTCTATTTCCCCGATCTCCTGGTTCAGGAGGCTGATGACCTGTTTGCGGGAAAGGATCTGTTTGGAGAGCAGGTTCAGCCGGTTCAGCGAGTTACGCGCCGTCTGTCGCGTCTCGTCCAACAGCTGGCTGGTCATCTCGATCTCGGCAAGTGCAGCTTTACGCTGCTTTTCGAGTTCGCGTACTCTTGCCGAGTTCTGTGCGGAAACAGAACCGACCGACAGCATGAATATGACGAACCAGAAGTATCTCATCTTACATTTTATTAATACTCAACGATTTGATGATCTGAGACAACGTGATACGTTTATATTTGGCAGGAATGGAAAAATCCATTTTCACCGGGACATCCGTCTGCATGCGGGAGAAATGCAACGTGACTCCTCCTTGCGAAGTACCATCTTTCATCACCTGCACATCCATTCTCATCGGGAAAGGCTGTCCGTCTGCCAAGCGAAAATCAGCATAATCCCATTGCAAGGCATAACGGTCCGAAGGTTCGGAAATACAGGTTGAGAGAATCTTCTCCTCCCCGTCCGCCATAAAGGTGTACAGCAACCCCATCACGTCTTTTACCTGTATTTCGGCTGCGGGCCCGTCCTGCTTCAGCTTAAAGCGGTTGTACAGCTTCGGGCTGATCCCCTGCTGTCCGGGAAGGAACAGACGGTTGGTGAAAAGTGCCTGCAGATTATAAAAATTGAACTCGATCGGTGTCTGCCCTTTCAGGTTGGCATAATTGTCAGCCACATAGCGCTTGTTCATACGGTCGATTACCTTTACGCTGTCCACACTGATCTCGGCGCGGAAAACCTCGATACCTAAAAAGGGTTGCACGGACAACTGGAAAGCACTGTCTTTTACCATCTTCAGATCCACACGCGAACTCATATTGTTGCCCGGCAAGTTCAAGTCCACGTTCAGGCGTGCAGTCAGGGTTTCATACTTGAACGCCTGCTCCTGCATAAGCGTAAAGAACTCGTTATGCGCTTTCGCCCCGCCCGCTTCGACCGTACCGACTTTCTTGGTCGATTTACAACCTGTGAACGACAGGGCGATAAAAAAGACCAGCGCAAAGGCAAGGCTTATCTTATTCATTCTTGACCTCCTCTTCTATATAGGTTCCCTCTGCGATCTTGCGATCCAGCACATCGCTTTCTTTTCCCATCTCCTTCGCTTTCTTCCATTGTTCAAGCGCCTTTTCCTTATCGCCGCTCATGAAGAGGATATCGCCGTAATGGTCTACCAGCTCGGAGCTTTTGGTCGTATCGTTGGCAAGCGCGCTCTCTATGTATATCTTGGCAAGCGTATAGTTTCCCTGTACAAAGAATATCCAGGCATACGTATCGAGATATGTCGAATTGTTCGGTTCCAGTTTGACTGCCAATGCACTCATCCGTTCCGCCTTTTTCAGATCTTTCTTTTCCAGCGAGAGGAAATAGGCGTAATTATTGAGGACGACCACGTTCTTGTCGTTGTACTTCAACGCTTCATCATACGCTTTATAGGCTTCCGGCATATTCTTGACCTGATAGTAGATATCGCCTATCTGTCCGTAAAAATCAGACTTCAACCCGACGTTCGTCTCCGGGATAATCTCCAGGCCGGCTTTGTATGTATCCAGTGCATCCTGATACTTTTCCTGCTGGAAATAAGCGATCCCAAGATAAAAGTAATACTCCGGTGCATCGGGGAAAAGCTCCTGGCAACGGGTACAGATACGGATCACTTCGGGAATGTCTTCCGACTTCAACGCCAGATTCAAGAGTTGTTGCCAGGCAGCAGCATTCGAAGGTTCCATCTCGGTAATCAGCTGAAACTGGAAACGGGCCTCATCAGTCTTCCCCTGCGCAACCAGCAGACTGCCGTACATCTGTTTCAGATCGGTATCTTCCGGATGCTGTTCCAGTAATGTCTGGAAAAGGGCATTCGCACTCTCGGTCCCCTTCTTCGTCTGCTGCAGTTTGAGAATATAACGGGACAGGATACCGACTTTCGTCTCGACATCCAATTTCTCGTTCACTAATGCATTGCGTATCTGCGTCTCGGCGGCGTCTTTATTACCGACGACTTCATAATAGTTCGCCATAGAGACAATGTAATAGGGACTTTCCGGATCGATTTCGTGTGCTTTCTGATAATATTTCAACGCTTTGACCGTATCATTCTTTTCCAAGTGGAGATCCCCCAAAATGATCTGATAGCGGGATTCCATCGGGAATTTGGCGGCAAGCTTTTCCACCTCTTTGAACGCGTTATCGTTCTGCTCCAACGCATTATACAATTTATATTTCTGCATGGAAAGCGCCTCGCTCATGCCTATGGACGATTCGAGGGCGTCATAAGCATCGATCGCCTTCCCGATTTCACCTTCCTGCGTAAGCGCATCCGCCAAGTAATAGTTCAACTCCGGTTTTCCGGGATAATCTTTTACAAGCTTCTCATACTCGTCCGACGCCTCGCCGAACATACCGAGGTTGCGGCTCATTGTCGCCAACGCCAGCCGGTAGGTAAAATTATCGGAACTGTAAGCCACCGCACGCCGCAACATCTCCAGCGACTTTTCCGGACGGTTCAGTTGGGCATAAAACGAAGAAAGTTCATATAAGACAGCCGAGGCGGTCGAATCGATCGCCAGACAATGGTTAAAGGCATCATAAGCGGCATCGAATTTCCCGGCTGCCTTCAGGTTCAGCCCTTCATAGAAGAAGTAATCGAACTTCCGCTGATCCCCGGCACTCACTTGATTCGGCTTCGACGATATTTCCACCTTCACCTCCTGATCCTGCGCCCTCAACGATTGCGAACTCCCGATCAGGAATAACAGAAAAGATATCGAGATCAGAGACTTTAGCATCCCTCCCATATTTTTTAATTCTTAATTCTTAATTTTTAATTATTTCCCCGTGTGGCCAAAGCCGCCGGCTCCCCGTTCGGTGTCGTCCAGCACTTCCACCGACTGCCAGACGACCTGGCTGTGAGCCGTGATCACCATCTGGCAAATACGCTCCCCGTCATTGATGGTAAACGGTTCGGAAGAGAGGTTTATCAGGATTATGCCGATCTCGCCGCGATAGTCCGCATCGATAGTACCCGGCGTGTTCAGCAATGTGATGCCATGCTTCAATGCCAGGCCGCTACGGGGGCGCATCTGTGCCTCATAGCCTTCCGGCAACGCGATATATAATCCGGTCGGTATCAGTTTCCGTTCAAGGGGTTTCAACACTACCGGTCCCGTCAGATTTGCACGAATGTCCATTCCTGCCGACAGCGGAGTCGCGTATCCCGGCAGCGGATGGTGTGACTTATTTATGATCTTTACTTCCATAAACTCTTTTATTTCCGGGCAAATTTACATAAATATCCCTGATTACCATCTCCTGGAAGTTCCATTATTCTTTAAATTATACTAAGTACACCTATATGCATCCACACCGGAGTGTTTTGGCTCCCTTATGATGCTTTTTCTTCAAAACAAGCAAGAAAAGTACCGAAAACAAGCAGAAATGATCACAGACACCCCCATCTTGCACCTTTCAACATCCGGGTGTATGGGGCGGTTACACCCGGATGTTTCTGCTCCAGACACCCGGATGTATGGAAACAAAACATACCAACTAATTGATTAATCTATGCTTATATTGCAAAACAAAGACTATGACTTTCAGAAAACCGGTGATACATAAGTGATAGACAAATATGACATCTATCACTCCTACGCACCATGATTATCAAAACCCGCATGGTAAAGTGTGATAGAGTGACAGAGGATTCCGCAAAAACAAGACATGTAACCAATCCTTGTTCCTCTTATTCACCTACCTTTATTTCCACGATTGCATCCGGCAGGCCTTCCGCCGTAGCTTTCAACCGGATGGTTCCTGCCTTGCCCGTGTTTTGTACGACCGCCATTGCTTTTCCGTAGAAAGCGTGGCGTTCCGGTTTCTTAAGGCTGACGGGATCATTCTGATCTCCGTTATCTGTCCCGGCGATAAAACCGTCCCCCTCAACCGTAAAGCGAAGCAGGTTGTCGGCATCCGGCACCAGGTTTCCGTCTTTGTCCTGTATTTCCACGGTCACGAATGAAAGATCCGTGCCATCGGCGTGCAAGGCGGAACGATCGGGAATCAGCATGATCCGGGCAGGTTCGCCGGCCGTACGGATTTCACGTGTAAGCACTTCCTTACCGTCCTTACGGGAAACGGCTTTCAACGTACCCGGCGTAAAAGGGACCCGCCAGCAGACATGGAAAGCATCGTCCGGCTTGCTTTTGACACCCAGGCTCTCACCGTTCAGGAAAAGCTCCACTTCGTCCGCCTGGTTATAGTAGGCCCAGACATCGACAGTCTCTCCCTTTTTCCAGTTCCAGTGCGGGAAAAGGTGAAGAACCGGCGTGTCGGTCCATTCGCTCTGATACATATAATAGACATCTTTCGGAATACCTGCCAAGTCGACAATACCGAAGAAACTGCTACGGCTCGGCCACCAGTAAGGTGTCGGTTCACCCAGATAGTCAAAGCCCGTCCAGATAAACATACCTGAAACATAAGGCAACCGTTTGACTTCCCGCCAAGTCACCTCGTGGGTCGAGCCCCAAGGCACATGGCAGTTGTCATAAGCCGAGCAAAGGTGTTCGGGACGATCGAACCGTTCCCGCCAGGTGTTCGGCCAGACATACATCGAATCGGACGGCATCTGGTAGTAGCCGCGTGTCATCAGGGCGGAAGTAGACTCGCTTACAATTAACGTCTTGCCCGGAAAATTCTGCGGAAACGGCTCGTAATTCTTTTCGTGATAGTTGAATCCCAATACATCCAATGCATTCGAACGGAAGATCAGGTTACCCGGTGTCGCCTCGTTGTTTGCTGCAGTGACAGGGCGCGTCTTATCCAGGCGCTTGACGATCGCTGCCAACGAATGGGCGATCAATCCCTGTACGCTCATGGCGGTATCGGACAAGATCTTGTCATCCACCGGATGGCCTGCATTGAGGATCAGGTTGGCGGCTTCGAGACTAAGCGTGTCGGCATCGGCATGTTGCCATTGCTCCAGTACTTCGTTTCCGATGCTCCACATAAAGACGGACGGATGGTTACGGTCGCGCAGGACCTGGTCTGTCAAGTCTTTTTCATGCCATTCGTCAAAATATCGGGCATAGTCGTACGGTGATTTCCGTTTCCGCCACATATCGAAAGCCTCGTCCTGCACCAGCAATCCGATCCGGTCACAGATATCGAGCAGTTCGGGTGCCGGCGGGTTATGGCTGGTGCGGACGGCATTGGCCCCCATGTCTTTCATCATTTGCAGTTGACGTTCGAGCGCCCTCGGATTGACCGCGCTTCCGAGGCATCCCAAGTCATGATGCAGGCAGACGCCCAATATTTTGGTCGGTTCTCCGTTCAAGGAGAATCCCGTATGCTCGTCCCAATCGAATTTGCGTATGCCGAATGTGGTTCGATAGCGGTCCGTCAGTTTATTGCCGACTCTCACCTCGGTTATGGCGGTGTACAGATAAGGATTCCGGACGCTCCATAGTTCAGGATAGAACATTTCTATCGTGTGTGTAACGATTTTCTTCCCTCCTGCGGCTATCTCGGCCGGGGAGGATATCCGGTAGAGGGTCTTTCCTTCCTTGTCTTGTATCAGGGTAGAAACTTCCACGGTCACATCGGATGCCTCGTTTTTCAAAGTCGTTTCAATCTCGACCGTACTCTTGTCCGCATTCATGACCGGAGTAGTGATGTTTGTCCCCCAATTGTCCACATGGACTTGTCCGGTTTTCACCAACCATACATTCCGGTAAATACCGGACCCTGAATACCAACGGGAATTAGGCTGGTCGCTGTTATCGGCCTGGACAACCAAGACATTCTCCTCCTTTCCATAATTCAGATACGGTGTCAGATCATAACGGAACGAAACATATCCGTTGGGACGAAAACCTAGCAAATGTCCGTTCAGCCAGACTCTACTGTTCCGGTAAACGCCGTCGAAATCAATATAGATCACTTTTCCCTTGTCGCTTTCAGGCAGTTTGAAGTGTTTCCGGTACCACCCCATTCCACCGGGCAGCGCACCGCCTCCGGGAGTTGCCGGGTTATCGAGAGAAAAATCCGCCTCGATGCTCCAGTCGTGAGGCAAGTTCAGGACTCGCCAATTGCTGTCATCCGTATCGGGAGCGGACGCATTGGCTTGTTTTTCAGTCAGGGCAAAGCGCCATTCTTGGTTGAAGGATATTCTTTCACGCCCTTTTTCCCGTGTGGCACATGCAGTAAGGAACAGACAGACCAAGGCAAATACGGATAGTCTCATACGTGTACAGTTAACTCGTTTATATTATACAAAGGTAATACAAAAGAGACTAAAAAATGAGGGATGAACACACAAAATAAAGGGGTATATCGTTATAATATCATACATTTGTAGGGATGAACCCGGTTTGTTCATCTTCAAAAAAGAAAGATAAAACTATGGCAGCAAAGAAAGACAGAGTGCTTTGGGCAGACGATGAGATAGATTTGTTAAAGCCCCACATCCTTTTCCTGCAGGACAAGGGATATGAAGTGATTCCGGTAATCAGCGGGCAGGACGCCATCGAATGCTGTAAGGAAGAATCGTTCGACATTATTTTTCTGGACGAGAATATGCCGGGGCTTACCGGATTGGAAACATTGGCGCAGATCAAGGCGATCAATCCCGATGTCCCTGTCGTCATGGTGACCAAGAGCGAGGAAGAAAGCATCATGAACCAGGCTATCGGTAACAAGATCGCCGATTACCTGATCAAACCGGTCAATCCGAACCAGTTGCTCTTGTCTATCAAGAAGAATGTCCACAAGAACGTAATCATATCCGAAACAACGACTGTCGGCTATCAGCAGGAGTTCGGGCGTATCGGCATGCAGATCAACGACTCACTGACAACCGATGACTGGATGGAGGTATACAAGAAGCTCGTCTATTGGGAAATCGAATTGGAAAACAGCCAAGTTCCGATGACCGACATGCTGCGCATGCAGAAACAGGAAGCAAACAACGCATTCGGTAAATTTGTCAAAAAGAATTACGTGGACTGGATTCAGCATCCTGAAATCCGTCCGCTGATGAGCCCGGATTTGTTTAAAAAGAAAGTATTCCCGATGCTCGACAACGGGGATAAGGTATTCTTCATCCTGATCGATAATTTCCGTCTCGACCAGTGGCGCGAAGTAAAAGATCTGCTTGCCGAATACTATACGTTCGACGAAAGCCTGTACTACAGCATCCTTCCGACCGCCACACAGTATGCCCGCAACTCGATCTTCTCCGGGCTGATGCCCTTGCAGATCGAAAAGATGTTTCCGGAACTTTGGGTGGACGAGGATAGCGAGGAAGGGAAAAACCTGAATGAAGCACCGCTTATCCAAACGCAGATCGAGCGGTTCCGTAAGAAATATACGTTCTCCTACCATAAGGTACATGATTCGCAGTATAACGACAAATTACTGAATATCGTCCCTTCCCTCCTTCATAACCAGCTGAATGTGGTGGTACTGAACTTTGTCGATATGCTGTCCCACGCCCGTACCGAAAACAAGATGATCCGCGAACTGGCCCAGAGCGAAGCGGCCTATCGCAGCCTGACACGCTCCTGGTTCCAGCATTCGGGCACGCTGGAACTTTTCAAGCGTATCGCCGGAAAAGGGTATAAAGTGATCGTTACGACCGACCACGGTACTATCCGCGTCGATAATCCGGAGAAAGTGATAGGTGATAAGAATACAAATACCAACCTGCGCTATAAGGTGGGCAAGAACTTGAATTATAATCCGAAGGACGTGTTTGACATCCGCTTTCCCGACAAAGCGGGGTTACCTTCCCCAAACCTGAGCAGCAAATATATCTTTGCGATGAACAACGATTTTTTCGCTTATCCGAACAACTATAACTATTACGTTTCTTATTATAAGAATACATTCCAGCACGGTGGTATTTCAATGGAGGAAATGTTGGTTCCTTTCATCACGATGACGGTAAAATGATTGACAACTGCAAAATAATTGGCAATTGGCAATTGTTAATTGCCAATTGTTTTAACTTTGCAACCATAAACACCAATTGCCGGTTGCCAATTCTCTTTCTCTCTGAATTGGCAATTGTCAATTGCCAATTATCAAAGCTATGCGTACAATTAAAATCGAAAGTTTAGATACGATCCGCCAAGCAGCCAAAGAGTTTATTGCCGGGATGGATGACCGTACCGTTTTCGCATTCCGAGGGAATATGGGAGCAGGGAAAACGACTTTCATCAAGGCTATCTGTGAAGAGTTAGGCGTGGAGGATGTCATCAACAGCCCGACGTTCGCCATTATCAACGAATATCGCAGTAGCGAAACCGGTGAGCTGATCTATCATTTTGACTTCTACCGCATCAACAAACCTAGCGAAGCGGAAGATATAGGCACGGAAGATTATTTCTATAGCGGTGCCCTCTGCTTTATCGAATGGCCGGAAAAGATCGAAGATTTATTACCGGGTGACGTTGTGGAAGTTGCCATCACAGAGAACCCTGACGGTTCCCGCACCGTAGAAGTGAAATAAGATGGAACCTACCGAATATTTTATCCTGATACTCTTTATCGCATTAGGGATATTCTCGGTTATCGCTGCGATCCTGAATCTCGACTGGTATTTCCAGACCAGCGGAGCCATGACATTCGTCAGGTGGCTAGGACGCAAAGGCGCCCGTATTTTCTATGCTCTTTTGGGATTAGGATTGATTGCTTGTGGAGTGGCAGGACTTATCTTCTGGAATTGATAACAGGCAATTGACCAGTGACAATTCGAAATGTAACGAACCGGCCAAAGGTCGAACAAAATTGTCAATGGTCAATTGTTCAGACCAGTGCAAAGTCCAGCTGTTTCCTTTCCAGGTTAGCTTGTGCTACTTTTACAGTGATGGCATCTCCTAACCGGTAAATGCGCTTTGTTCTACGACCGAGCAGACAATAGTTCTTGTCGTCAAACTCGTAATAGTCGTCATCGAGGTCACGAATCGGGACAAGCCCTTCACATTTGTTATCATTCAGCTCCACGTACAATCCCCATTCGGTGACACCGGATACGACACCGTCGAATACCTGTCCCAATTTATCTTTCATAAACTCGACCTGCTTGTACTTGATGGACGAACGTTCGGCATTTGAAGCCACCATTTCCATCTCGGAGCAATGTTTACAATACTCTTCATATTTGTTCTTTATCACACTACGGCCACCTGCCAGATAGCGTTCCAGCAAACGGTGCACCATCATATCCGGATAACGGCGGATAGGAGAAGTGAAGTGTGTATAATAATCCATTGCCAACCCGTAGTGACCGATATTATCCGTCGTATAGTGGGCTTTCTGCATGGAACGGATAGCCAAAGTCTCCACCAGATTTTCTTCCGGTTTACCCTGTACACTATCCAACAATTTATTGATCCCTTTGGATATATCCGTTTTCGTCCCTTCTGTACGCATTTTGTAACCGAAACGGCTAATGAATGCGGAAAAATCTCTTAGTTTCTCAGGGTCCGGCTGTTCATGGATACGATAGACAAACGTTTTCTTTGTCTTATTCTTACTCTTTCCAATAAACTCGGCTACCGTACGGTTTGCCAATAACATGAATTCTTCGATCAGTTTATTGGCTTCCTTCGATTCTTTAATGTAAGTTCCCAACGGCTTACCGTTCTCATCTATATCGAATTTGACTTCATAACGGTCGAAAGCGATTGCTCCGTCCTTGAAGCGGCGGTCGCGCAATTTTTGTGCCAGGCCGTTAAGTGCCAGGATTTCTTCTTTATATTCACCCTCCCCGGTTTCGATGACAGCCTGAGCCTCTTCGTAAGTGAAGCGACGGTCGCTCTTGATAATGGTACGGGTGATATGAGACTGTTGGATTTCGGCATTCTTATTCAGCTCGAAAATCACGGAAAAACAAAGTTTCTCTTCATTCGGGCGGAGCGAACAGATCTGGTTGCACAAGCGTTCCGGCAACATCGGGATGGTACGGTCCACGAGATAAACAGATGTCGCACGGCTGAAAGCTTCCCGGTCTATCAGGCTTTCCGGTTTAACGTAGTAGGTCACGTCGGCGATATGAACGCCAACTTCCCAATTGCCATTATCCAGCTTACGGGCGGAAAGGGCATCATCGAAATCCTTAGCGTCTTTCGGGTCGATCGTGAAAGTCGTGACGCCACGGAAATCCTCACGCTTGGCAATTTCCTCTTCCGGGATTGCATCCGATATCTTTTCTGCTGCCTTTTCAACGTTTGCCGGATATTTATACGGTAGGTCGAACTCAGCTAAGATAGCATTCATCTCCGCATTGTTGTCACCGGCAGTCCCCAGGATATCGACCACCTCACCCAACGGGTTCTTGGCCTCTTCCGGCCATTCGGTGATACGGACGATCGCTTTGTCGCCGGTCTTGCCGCCTTTCAGTTTGTCTTTCGGAATAAAGATGTCGTTTGCAAGCGTCTTGTCTTCCGTAATAAGGAAAGCAAAACCTCTGGTCACCTGTAATTTACCGGTGATCAAGCGTCGCTGGCTTTCCAGTATCTCGATAACCTCACCTTCCGGGTCAGCCCCTTTTCTCTTGGCATGAAGTTGTATTTTCACCTTATCACCGTTAAGCGCATGTGCGGAATTTCGCTCTGCCACAAAAATCGGTGTCCCGCCATCTTCGGGGATAAAAGAATTCTTGCCATTCTGACGGCGCATAAAGGTTCCGACAGCAGTCGTTCCCCAATCATTGTAACGGTAGCGTCCCCTGTCTATTTCAGAAATGAAATTGTCGGAAGAAAGATCATACAGGATATCCACTACCTGCAACTTCTGCACTTGGTTGGTAACTCCTATCATACTGCTGATTTGCCGATAGTTAAAAGGTTCTTTGGGAGAAGACTTGAAAACGTTGATGATGGCATTGATCATAGCCTCTTTCTTCATCCGTTTGTTTTCGCCTTTGGAGCTGCTTTTCTTCTTCCCCGGTTTATTACTTTTCTTTTCAGATTTATTCTTAGTCATATTTTCTTTTCCTATGTTTTACAAAGTAAACAATAAATTTTAAGAAGCTGTTTACATTTGTGATAAATAATATTCGGGAGATTTTATTCCCCGAAACAGTTGGCCCTTACTCCTTTAACCCCCGGTTTACAGCAAAACACACTGCCGCTTAAGGGGTATTCCCGGAGCTGCTCTTCGGACAAGCCAGCACGGGCCGTCGTGATGTAAAGCGTATCCATTTTTTTCCCACCGAAAGCGCAGGAAGCAACATTCGGTGCCGGGACCTCTACTTTTGCCAGCAACTCTCCCGTGTAGGGATTATAGCAGTAAACGCCATAACCACCCCATTGGGCCACCCAAAGATGGTCGTCGCTATCGATCGCCATACCATCGGGCGCTCCCGTCCCAGCGGGCAAGGTAACGGCTATACCGTCGAACAGGATATCCCTGTTGTCGGCATCGTAGCGATAGCGGGCTATTTTGCCGGTAGGTGTATCGTTGTAATACATGAATTTCTTGTTGGACGACCAGACGATCCCGTTTGAGATCGTGACCTTTTTCAATTTCGTAGTGACGGTTCCGGCAGGTGAAACAGTGTACAAAGTTCCGGCACCTTTAGGCGCACCGAACCCCATCGTTCCGACCCATAAATGTCCGGCCGGATCGCATTTACCGTCATTGCAGCGCACTTTACCGTTTTCGTCAGGTATCGGAGCAATGGAAGTGGTATGGCCGTCATGCAGGTTTACCCGTACAATTTCGTCTTGCAAGGCTATGATGACCGTACTGTCCGTTTCAGGAACCACGGTCGATACCATACGGTCGAATTTCCAGGAACTGCATTCTTTTGTATCGGGATGATATTCGTATAATGTTTGCCCTTCAATATCCACCCAGAATAAGGTATGACGTTCGGGGTGCCAGATAGAACCTTCTCCGGTAGTCGCTTCAGCCTGATAAGCTAACTCTGCTGGAATCATTTCGACCTTTGGTGAACAGGATGTCGTCATAATTGAAATTGATAATAAAATAAATGCATTAATAAGAAAATGTTTCATGGTATAAAAAGACTGTTCTTGCCAGTTATGGATAAGTTTTATGCAAACATACTAAATAAATCCGATATTTCTTTTAAATTAGGCCCCGAATTTATATAATCGGCTCTGATTGCCATTAATGAACAGATTTTAAATAAATAGTAAAATGAAAGAGTTGAATGAAAAAACTGCCGGTAAAATGCTGCATCCGGAACGGGTCATCCAGTTCGGAGAAGGCAATTTCCTCCGGGCATTCGTGGATTGGATTATCCAGAAAATGAACGAGAATGTAAATTTTAACAGCAGTGTCGTGGTGGTCCAGCCCATCGACCGGGGAATGGTCGACATGTTGAACGCACAAGATTGCTTGTACCATGTCAATCTTCAAGGGTTGGACAAAGGTGAAAAAGTCAACAGCCTTACCCGGATCGATGTGATAAGCCGCGCATTGAATCCTTATGCGGACTTTTCCGCTTTTATGAAACTGGCAGAACAGCCGGAGATACGTTTCGTCATTTCAAATACGACGGAAGCAGGAATAACATTCGATCCGGCTTGCAAGTTGGAGGACGCGCCTGCCTCTTCCTATCCGGGCAAGCTGACGCAATTGCTTTATCACCGCTACAAGACATTTAACGGAGAAAAAGACAAAGGTTTGATTATCTTTCCGTGCGAGTTGATCTTCCTGAACGGGCATAAACTGAAAGAAACCATTTACCAGTACATCGATTTATGGCAATTAGGAGAAGATTTCAAAACCTGGTTTACGGAATGCTGCGGTGTATATGCGACACTGGTCGACCGTATTGTCCCAGGATTTCCACGTAAAGAGATCGATTCAATTAAAGAGGAACTGCAATATAACGACAATCTAGTCGTACAGGCGGAAATATTCCATTTATGGGTAATCGAAGCTCCCGAATCGGTCGCCAAAGAGTTCCCGGCAGACAAAGCAGGCTTGAATGTGCTGTTTGTTCCGAGCGAGGAACCTTACCACCAGCGGAAGGTAACCCTTTTGAACGGCCCTCATACAGTTTTAGCACCTGTCTCTTGGCTTTCCGGAGTGAATATCGTGCGGGATGCCTGCCAGCACGAGGTGCTGGAGAAATATATCCACAAGGTAATGTTCGAGGAATTATTGGAAACGCTGAATCTGCCGAAAGAAGAACTGGTGAAGTTCGGCAATGACGTCATGGAACGTTTTAACAACCCGTTCGTCGACCATTCGGTCGTATCCATCATGTTGAACTCATTTCCTAAATATGAAACACGCGACCTGCCAGGCTTGAAAGTCTATCTGGAACGGAAAGGCGAGTTACCCAAAGGACTGGTGTTAGGTCTGGCTGCCATTATTACCTATTATAAGGGATACGTCCGTGCCGATGGAACAAAATCCGAACCGAATGATTCCGCCGAAATTCTTCAACTGTTGCAGAATCTTTGGGCTACCGGCTCGACCAGGCAGGTCGCCGAAGGCGTATTAGCGGCAACTTCCATTTGGGGAGAAGACCTGAACCGCATTCCGGGATTGACCAATATGGTAAAAGGTTTCCTGGATGCCATTGAAGAAAAAGGAATGCTTAATGTCGTTAAAGAAATTTGCTGATGCGGACTTATATACAAATAAATCCGGCAGACAACGTCGTGGTCGCCGTAAAGGATTTACAGACCGGCGCATCTTTGGATATCAACGGCAGAACAATCGTTGTCCTGCAGGATATCCCTGCAGGGCACAAAGTAGCCTTACAGGATTTTAAAGAAGGAGACCATATCATCAAATATGGTGCTCCCATCGGACATGCACGTGAAGTGATAACTACCGGAAGCTGGGTGAATGAAAAAAATATCAAGACCAACCTGGAAGGGTTACGGGAATATGAATTCAATCCGCAACCTATTCCGGAACAGCCATCCGGAAAGTCACTTTCTTTTAAAGGATATCGCCGCAAAAATGGAGAAGTGGGAATCCGGAACGAGATATGGGTGATTCCGACTGTCGGTTGCGTCAACGGCATCACGCACCGGTTGGCAGATCGGTTACGACAGGAGACACAAGGCACCGGAGTCGATGCGATCGTCGCATTCCCTCATAATTACGGCTGTTCCCAACTGGGAGACGACCATGAGAATACCCGGAAGATTTTACGGGACATGGTTCTGCATCCGAATGCCGGTGCAGTTCTCGTTGTCGGGTTAGGCTGCGAAAACAACCAAGTCGGTGCTTTCCGGGAAATGCTTGGCAATTACGATACCGAACGCATCCGCTTTATGGAAACGCAAAAAGTGGATGATGAACTGGAAACGGGAATGGAACTGTTGCGTAAACTCTATGCGATCGCTTCACAGGATAAACGGACGGATATTCCTTTAAGTGAGTTGCGCGTAGGATTGAAATGCGGAGGATCGGATGGATTCTCCGGTATTACGGCCAATCCGCTGTTGGGTGTCTTTTCCGACTTTCTGGTAGCACAGGGAGGAACAACTGTCCTGACGGAAGTCCCGGAGATGTTCGGCGCCGAGACGATCCTGATGAACCGGAGCGAATCGAAGGCTGTCTTTGAAAAGACCGTTCATCTGATAAATGACTTTAAATCCTATTTCATAGAGAACAAACAGCCGATTTACGAAAACCCTTCTCCCGGCAATAAGGCGGGAGGTATTTCCACCCTGGAAGAAAAATCGCTGGGCTGTACGCAAAAAGCCGGAACTTCAGCTGTCCGGGATGTTATGCTTTATGGTGAACGGCTAAAGACAAAGGGACTGAATTTATTGAGTGCCCCCGGAAACGATCTTGTGGCCAGTACAGCTCTTGCTTCCTCCGGCTGTCATCTGGTTTTGTTTACAACCGGAAGAGGGACTCCGTTCGGAACGTTTGTTCCAACAGTCAAAGTTTCGACCAACAGTAATCTAAATGCCCGCAAGCCAAACTGGATTGACTTCAATGCCGGTCAGCTGCTGACAGACGGCAAGACGCTGCCGGAGCTTTCACAGGCGCTGATGGAGGACGTGCTGGCGACGGCATCCGGGCGGCTGGTCTGCTCGGAGCGCAACGGCTTCCACGACCTCGCCATCTTCAAAACGGGCGTGACGCTGTAATACGCAAGCATCCCGACGAGCATTTTCACTCGCCGGGATGCTTTTTATTGTGTTCGATTACTCAATCCAGAACACGCGGTTATCCTTGCGTTTCGCCGCTTTCGGGGCTTCGCCGTCAATGTAGCCGACTGCGCAGTGCCCGATGCCTTCCCATTCGCCCTCGACACCCAGTTTTTTCAGCAGCTGCTGATATTCGGGCCGCTCGAATTCTTCCTTCGCCCGGTGAATCCAGATGCTGCCCAGCCCCAGCGAATGTGCCGCCAGCATCATGTTGCCCATGACGAGGCTGCCATCGTAGATGGCGGTGCGGCAGGATTTGTCCGCCAGCACAATCAGAATCGCCGGTGCGCCGTAGAAGGGGTCGAAATCCGGCTTGCCCATGATTTCCGCATTCGTTTTCGCCAGCTCGTCGCGCAGTTCCTTGTTCGTCACCGCCACGATGATGGCGGACTGCCTGCCCATGCCGCTGGCCGCGTACAGGCCCGCCTCGATGATCTGGTCGATGTCTTCCCTGCGGGGCATGTCCAGCTTGAACTTGCGGATGCTCCTGCGCTCTTCCATCGCTTTGATAATCTCATTCATCGTGCGTTTCTCCCTTCTGGTATACTATTTCCAAATGAGAATGCAAGAAATAGTATTATTCTTCTTCGTCCTCTTCCTGATTCAAGAAGGCTTCCCGGAAAATCGTGTCCGGGTCAAAGCGCGGGTCAAACGCCAGCGCTTTCAGGCTCTCCCGCCCGACGACGGTGTTCGTGCCGAGACAGTCGTTGCAGCGATAGCCGCAGTCCGGGCAGACGCAGCCCAGATGGTCGCTTTCTGCCTGAATCATGTAAGTGCCGCATTCCTTGCAGGAACAGCGCATTGAATTTCAGTTCCTTTCTTGCTTTTCGTCCGCCCAAATCACCATGCCGCCGAGGTCTTGCACCACGCGTGCCACTTTTCGCAGTGTTTTCGCCGTATCCTCCCCGCCCAGTGACAGCAGGCGCAGGTCGATGCGTTCGCCGCGTTCGTCCAGCACATCTCGAAGGGCGTCTGCATTGCCGCCGTAGTAGTCCGGCAGGCAGAGCAGCTTTTTCAACATCCGGTGGACGGCTTTCCCGTCCGAGAACTGTCGCCCGTCAATCGTCAGAACGTGCATCAATTGGCGCTCACCGTGCCCTTTTCACCGTCCACAGTCACGACTGCGCCGGATTTGAGGATATTCGTGGCGTTCTTCGCGCCGATGATGACCGGAATGTCCAGCGACATGCCCGCAATCGCGCCGTGTCCCTCCGGGTTGTCGTCCTCCAGCACAATCGCGGAGGATTTGCGCAGCATGGAGAACATCTCTCGCGTCGTCTGATGGCAGACAATCACGTCGCCGGTGTTGAAGTCTTTCGCGTCCTTTTCCAGATTGCGGATGACACACAGCGGTGCAACCACCTTGCCGCCATGCAGCCCCTGCCCGCGCGACAGCAAATGCCCGACGACATGCACCTTCATCAGGTTTGTCGTGCCGGAAATGCCCAGCGGAACGCCCGCCGTCAGCACAACCAGTTCGCCATCATGCACCAGCCCGTTCTGCACGGCAGCATCCACCGCGTGTTCAAACAGGTCGTCGGTGTTGCTTTCCTCGGCAATCATCAGCGGCACCGTGCCCCACGAAAGCGCAAGCTGGCGCCAGACGTGCTTTTCCGTCGTGCAGCCGACAATGACGCACGCGGGACGGTAGCGGCTGAGGATTCGCGCCGTCGAGCCGGACTTGGTGACGGTGATAATTGCACTGGCGTTGAGGTCGTGCGCGGAGGTGACCGTCGCGTGGCTGATAGCGTTCGTGACGTCAGTCGAGGCGGACGTGTCGCGGGAGAAGCGGCGGATGTAGTCCATATCGGCTTCCGCGCGCAGGGCGATGCGCACCATCGTCTCCACTGCCTCCACCGGATACGCACCGACCGCCGATTCGCCGGAGAGCATGATGGCGCTCGTGCCGTCGTAAATCGCGTTGGCAACATCAGTCGCTTCGGCGCGGGTTGGACGCGGGTTCTTAATCATCGAATCCAGCATCTGTGTCGCGGTGATAACAGGCTTGCCCGCCGCAATGCCGCGCTGAATCAGCTTCTTCTGCAGGCTCGGCACGTCCTCCAGCGGCACTTCTACGCCCAAATCGCCGCGCGCCACCATCACGCCGTCCACCACGCGGAGAATTTCGTCAATGTTCTCCACGCCCTCCATGTTCTCAATTTTGGCAATAATGTTGATGGTATGACAGTTATTCTCCTGCAGGATGTGACGAATCTGCATAATATCGTCCGCGCAGCGCGTGAACGAAGCCGCAATGAAATCATAACCATTCTTGATGGCAAAGAGAATATCCTGATGGTCTTTTTCGCTGATGAAGGGCATCGACAGGTGCGCATTCGGAATGTTGACGCCCTTGTTGTTGCTCACCACGCCGCCGTTGAGCACGCGGCAGACGATATCCGCCCCATCAATGCGTTCCACCTGCATCCCAATCAGACCGTCGTCAATCAGGATGCTGCTGCCGACGGCAATGTCCTGCGGCAATTCCTTGTAGGTGATGGACACGCGCTCTTCGTCGCCCTCCACCTCGTCAGTCGTGAGGGTGAACAGCTGGCCGTTTTGCAGCGTGACACGCCCATTTTTGAACGAACGCACGCGAATTTCCGGGCCCTTGGTGTCCAGCATTGTGGCGATCGGCAGCCCCAGTTCGTCGCGGATACGGCATACTTCATCGTAATAATGCTGATGCGTTTCATAAGTGCCGTGCGAGAAATTGAAGCGTGCGACATTCATGCCCGCTTTCATCAGCGGCGCAATCAGGTGCTTCTCAAACAGGTTCGGGCCCATCGTGCAGACGATTTTCGTCTTGCGAATCGGCGTATTCACGAAAACAATCCCCCATTTTCATAGAATCCTTTCCTATTATATCATACAGATACTCTGCTGTGAATCCCCCGCGATAAAAATTGTGAAAAATCGAACGCAAAAACGGACGAAAGCCGCTGCTTCCGCCCGCTGATGTTTATTTTTCTACTTCGCCAACGCCGTCGCATTCCAGCTTCGCGCCGTCCTGCCCGGTAATGGTCACATCTTTCAGCACGATTTTCGCCACGTTGATGGCCGTCAGCCCCTTGCGCGCAAGATACGGCACGCCCTGCGCCATTGCGCGCTTTGCGCGTGACGATATTTCCGCATCGTTCAGCATACAGCCGCCGCAATGAATGACAAGCGAATATTCCGAAACGTCTTCGGGAAAATCCCTGCCCGACGTGAAGTCGAAAACAAGGTTTTTGCCCGTATATTTGCTGACCCAATTCGGCAGTTTGACCGTGCCGATGTCGTTGCATTGCCTGTGGTGCGTGCAGCCCTCGCTGATAAGCACACGGTCGCCGTCGCGGAGCTTGTCGAGCGTGTCCGCACCGTCCGCCAACGCAAAAAGGTCGCCCTTATAGCGTGCAAACAGCATCGAAAACGATGTCAGCGGAATGTCTTTCGGCACGACCTTGTTCACAAAGCCGAACGCCTGCGAATCCGTCACGACCAGCCGCGGTTTTTTCGGCAGGGAAGAAAGCAGCGTTTCAAGCTGCGTTTCCTTTGTGACAAGGCACACCGCGTCGCTGTCCAGCACGTCGCGTATCGTCTGCTGCTGCGGCAATATCATTCTGCCTTTCGGCGCGGATTCGTCGATAGGCGTGACAAGCACGACAATATCGTCCTTTTGAAGCAGGTCGCCTATCAGCCGCTTTTCCTTTTTGCCGTCGGCGGCAATTCTGCCGAGCATTTCTTTCAATTCGAAAATGTTCGTTCCGCTTGCCGCGCTGACATAAAGCGTGTTCTCGCCCGCCGTCGGAACGGCGGGGAGCAAGTCAGCCTTGTTATATACCGTTATGAGCGGGATCTTCCGCTCCGTTATCAGTTTTTTCAGTTCTTCATCCGCCTGCGTTTCGCCCTTTTCGGCATCTATCACAAGCACGGCGATGTCGGTCTCGTCAAGCGTTTTCATCGCCCGTTTGACCCTTTGTTCTCCGAGCGCGCCCTCGTCGTCCGTCCCCGGGGTGTCGATGATGACCACAGGTCCTATCGGCAGCAGTTCCATCGCCTTGCGAACGGGGTCGGTCGTCGTTCCCTTTACGTCGGAAACAAGCGAAAGTTCCTGCGCCGTAACGGCATTGACAACGCTCGATTTGCCCGCGTTCCGAAGCCCGAAAAAGCCGATGTGGACTCTTTCGGCGGACGGGGTTGAATTGAAACTCATTGTTTTTCCCCCTATCAGAAGCGGAAATCGCGGCGGTTAGAGTTCTTTATCTGCTCTATGTTCTCTTTCGCGATATTGCGCACTTTTTCTTTCGGAATCTTTTCAAGTTCGCGTTCGATGACTTCAAAACCGACTTTTTTCGTCTCCTCGGACGCATAATCCACAAGATATTCGGCAAGCGTCATCAGCGCATTCGGGTGGCAGCAGTTCAGTATCTGCCCGTTCTTGCAAAGGCTCATAAAGCGGTCGCCCGTTCTGCCCTCGCGATAGCACGCGGTGCAGAAAGACGGAATGTGGTCGCTCTGCATAAGCCAACGCACCACCTCGTCAAGCGTTCTCTGGTCGGAAACGTCAAACTGCTCCGAATCGTGCGGACGCTCGTCCTCGCAATATCCTCCCACGGACGTGCGCGACGCGCCGCTTATCTGCGAAATGCCGTAATCAAGCACTTTGCCGCGAACCGCTTCGCTCTCGCGCGTGGAAATTATCATGCCGGTGTACGGCACGGCAATGCGTATGCAGGCGATGAGTTTTGCGAACAGGTCGTCGGGCACGGAGTTGTCAAACGCCGTCGGGTCGATGTCGTCCGCGTGCTTTATTCTCGGAACGCTTATCGTGTGCGGTCCCACGCCGTGAACGGCTTCGAGATGTTCCGCGTGCATAAGCAGCCCCGCAAATTCGTAATCGTAACCCTCAAGCCCGTAAAGCACGCCCAGACCTACGTCGTCAATGCCGCCCTGCATGGCTCTGTCCATCGCTTCGGTGTGATAGTCGTAGTTGTGCTTCGGACCCGTCGGGTGCAATTGCTCGTAACTCTTTTTGTTGTAGGTCTCCTGGAACAGGATATACGTTCCGATGCCCGCTTCTTTGAGTTTTCTGTAATTTTCAACGGTCGTCGCCGCGATATTGACGTTTACGCGGCGAATGTCTCCGTTCCTGTGATGAACGGAATATATGGTTTTGATGCTTTCGAGAATATATTCGATAGGGTTGTTCACGGGGTCTTCGCCCGCCTCTATCGCAAGGCGTTTATGCCCCATATCCTGAAGCGCGATGACCTCTTTTTTTATCTGCTCCTGCGTCAGTTTGACGCGAGGGATAGTCTTGTTTTTTGCGTGGTACGGGCAGTAAACGCACCCGTTGACGCAGTAATTTGAAAGATAGAGCGGCGCGAACATAACGATACGGTTGCCGTAAAACGCAAGCTTTATCTCGTTTGCCAGCGCGTACATCTTTTCGATTTTGTCGGGCAGGTCGCACGCAAGCAGAACGGACGCCTCTCTGTGCGTCAGCCCCGAACATACAACGCCGTTTTCGGTCTTCTTCGGTCTTGCCTTTTCGAGCAGCGCGTCTACAAGTTCCGCGTCGTTCTTGTGAGCCTGCGCGTACGCAAGCGTTTGTCTTATCTCCTCGTCGTTGATAAACTCTTCGGCTTTCATTGATTTCGGATCGTAAATTGCCATGGTGATACTTCCTTTCTTGCGGTCAGGGTCAAAGCCCTTTCCGTCAGACAGATATGTTGATATATTTATTTGTAATTTAGAGTTTTATTGTTTTCAGATTAAATTTGCAAAGTGCGGAAAGTGTCAGCTGAAGCAAACAGGTTACTTCCCGAAACGTGCGGAGCCTTTTTCTTTCCGCTGCGCGGAGTTTGCGTCGTTTTTCGCGGGGCGAAAAGCCGAGCAAACCTTTTTTTCTGATTTTAATACGCCGTGCGATAGTTCGCGCATTCGCGCAAACCGCACATGGCTAATCGCAAAAACTGCTCGCTTCGCTCGGCTTTTTGCGATGGGATAGCCTCAATTTTTCTCGTTACGGTTTAGGTTATGTGATACTTCCTTTCTTGCGGTCAGGGTCAAAGCCCTTTCCGTCAGACAGATATAATATATGTATATTTAATTTTTTACAATAATTTGTTTTGTATATCCCTGCCGTAATACATGCTGTGCAAAGATATCATATCGCGGAGCGATATTTCATGTGAAATCAGAGGTTTACGATTTTATGTCCCCTCTTGCCGTAACGACTTCAAAGCCTATCGACCTCATGCGTCCCGCAAGGCACGCACGGCATTGCGCCGACTCGTCGCCCGTGCATATCTTGTCGTCGTAAAGTGCGTACTTTTTGCGCACCGAAACGGGGGAAAGGTTGGGCATGACCACATTTGCGCCCGCCTGTATTCCTTTTTCGCGCCCTTTCGGGTCAACCGTGCCGAGCGCCGTGGTGGACGGCAGCAAAATGTTCGGTTTTATCAGACGTATCAGCGACAGAAGATATACCGTTTGCGCCGCCGTTCCTGCGGTAAACGTGCCGAAAGGCGTGTCCTTTTGCGGAATGAACGGTCCTATGCCGCACATATCGGGACTGAACGTCTCAACGAATTTCAGGTCTTTTGCAAGCGTTTTCGCCGTCTGATAAGGCGAACCGACCATAAACCCGCACCCGACCTGAAAACCGAGCGTTTTCAAGTCTTTCAGACACCGCATACGGTTGTCGAACGACATATTCGCGGGGTGCAGTTTTTCGTAATGTTCCTTGTCCGCAGTCTCGTGCCGCAAAAGATACCTGTCCGCGCCCGCCGCTTTCATCGCCGCATAAGCCTCGGTCGGATATTCGCCGAGAGAAAGCGTTATCGCGCAGTCGGGAAATCCCGCTCTTATCTCGCGAACGGTTTGCAGTATCTCTTCAAGTCCGAAAACGCCCTCGCCGCCCTGCAAAACAAATGTGCGGAATCCGAGTTCGTAACCCGTCTTGCAGCAGTCCAAAATCTCTTCTTTTGTCAGTCGGTAGCGGTCGCACGCCTTGTTCGAGCGGCGTATACCGCAATAAAAGCAGTCGTTTTTGCACAGATTGCCTATCTCGATAAGCCCTCTGACAAAGACCTCGTTTTTATATATTTCGCGTCGCCGTTTATCCGCAAGCGATGCCGCATATTCGGCAAGTTCGTCAGTCTGCGCCGTTATAAGGTATTCGTATTCATCGACGGTGAGCGTATGTTCGCGGTCAAGTCTGTCGATGAGTTGTTTTGCGTCAGTCATTGCCCGTTACGTTGGAATAAGCCGTTTTGACGCTTAATCCTTTGACGTTGCCGAGTTTGCCCGCAAGCGCGGATATTGCGTCCTGCGGCGCGTCGAGCGCTATCGAAACGATGTTGATGTCTTTTGCCTTGTAGGGAAGACCCATTCTTCCGATTATATATTTACCGTATTCGTGGAGTTCCGCATTGAGTTTTTCTACCGCGGAGGTATCTTCCACTATAATCGCCATAACGGCTACTCTTGTTTCCATAATTGTTATATTCCTTTTTGTATGGGCGGCTTTTGTTTTAAGATGAAAGGCTTGCGGCTCGTTCTTTTGACTTATATAATTGTGTGAATATAAAATATATATATTGCCAAATGCAGAAAGTGTTTGCCTCGCAAACAGGGTACTTCCCGAAACGTGCGGAGCCTTTTTCTTTCCGCTTCGCGGAGTTTGCGTCGTTTTTCGCAGGGCGAAAAGCCGAGCAAACGTTTTGTACCGACTTTTATACGCCGTGCGATAGTTCGTTCATTCGAACGAACCGCACATGGCTAATCGCAAAAACTGCTCGCTGCGCTCGGTCTTTTTGCGATGACTATAATCGCCATAACGGCTACTCTTGTTTCCATAATTGTTATATTCCTTTTTGTATGGGCGGCTTTTGTTTTAAGATGAAAGGCTTGCGGCTCTCTGTCTTTTGGCAACCGATGTTACTTCGATGATTTCAGAACCGCTTTCAGTTTTAATTCTTCCCCGTTTCGCTCGACCGTCAGTTCGACAGTGTCGCCGACGCGCTTTGTTTTAAGATATGCGGAAAGGTCGTCCGTATCGTTCACTTCAACGTCGTCGATGGCTCTGATAATGTCGTTTTCAAGCACGCCCGCCTGTTCAGCCGCGCCGCCCTTGACCACCGCGCCGACCCAAAGCCCGCCGTCGGCATTTGCTTTAACGGTCACGCCGAGCATCGGTTTTTCTATTTTGCCGTTTTCTATTATCTGTTTTGCGTAATTCAGCACGCCGTTTATGCGGAGCGCAAAGCCGAGATTTTTGAACTCGCCCGCGATTTGCAGGCTGTTCAGCCCTATGACCTGACCGCTCAAATTTATAAGCGGTCCGCCGCTGTTGCCCGAATTTATCGTGGCGTCGTGCTGGATAACGTCCGCCGTTATGCCGAGATTTTTGAACTCGACCGAATTGCGTATCGCGCTGACCATGCCCTTTGTGGCAGTCTGGAAAAGCGCGGAATCGTAAGGCGTGCCTATCGCGATGACAGTATCTCCGACCTCGACCGTTTCCGAGTTGGCGAACTCGGCGGGGGTGAACGTGCCCTCTATCTTGATAACTCCGACGTCGCTTTCCGAGTCGTAACCGACCACGGTCGCGTGGTAGTAGTTATCCTCGTTGTCTCTCACCTCGACCGCCCGTGCGCTGTCTATAACGTGCGCGTTTGTCAGAATATATCCGTCGGAAGTCATTATAACTCCGCTTCCGCCGCCGCTGCCGCTTGTTTTCTTCGTCATTATCTCAACAACGCTCGGCAGTATCTTCTGTATCGCCGCTTTTGACGAGCCGTCGCTTTCGGTCGGTTCTTCGTGCTTCGGCTCATCGCTGGACTGTTTTATCTCAACGCTCGCCTTCGGCTGGTTCTCCGCTTTTCGGAGCGCTACCATCGCCACGCAGGTGCTGAAAATCGCTATCGCCGCGCTTATCGCCGTCAACGTTATCAGAACTGCGGAAACACCGTTTCTGTGTCTGTTTTCATTCTTCGGCGATGTGAACTTCTGCGGTCTTTGCGGTGCGGGGACTTCGCTGTCGGTCCCGTCGCTTCTTTTTTCGCCGCTTTCCGCGTCCGCATCTCTCACCGTTGGTTCCGCATTTTCGCTTTCGCCGTCGGAAACGGGTATTTCCGTCTCTGACGCCGCATTTTCGGCTTGTTCGGGCGTTTTTTCGACGTCTGCGGGAACAGTCTGCGCCTTTGCCGTATTCAGTTCGTTCTGAATTTTCCGAAGCCGCTGCTCCGGCGTTTCAAAATTATCCATGAGTTATCCTCTTATTTATAACGCTTTGCAAAATATCGGCAAAGAGCCTGTTTCCGGCTGTGTCCCTGCGTTCGGGCTGCGCAGACCGCGCTTACCAATCTTCTTTCAGCATTGCGAATATCTTTATGTCCGCATAGCGGTTTTTGAGCCATATCTCCTCGCGGTGGCAGCCCTCGTACACCATGCCGAGTTTTTTCATCAGCGCCGCCGACGGTTCGTTGTCCGCCGCACATTTGCCCACGATGCGGTTCAGGCCGACTTTGTTGAATCCGAAATCCATAACGGCAAACGCCGCTTCAAAAGCGTAACCTCTGCGCCTGCAATCGCTTGCTATCCAATAGCCCATTTCGGCGCGGCGGCTCAGCGACGCGATGTCGTGCAGGTTTATCATGCCTATTGCCCGCCCGTCGCTTTTGCGCTCGATTATCCATGAAGTGCAAGAGCCTTTTTCGTATTTCAGAATAAGCCCGTTCAAAAACTCTGCGGTTTCCGCGTTCGAACGGTGCGTTTCCCACGTTTCGAAACGGGATATACTCGGGTCGGACATACAAAAGAATATATCGTCCGTGTCGTAAAGATACGGACGGCGGAGTACGAGCCGCTCCGTTTTCAGTTTGGGGAGCGGACGGAATGCGCGCATTATATCATGTAACATAACAAAAACTCTCCGACGTCTTTGCGGTGAAACCGTTTTTTTTGACTGTCGGCTCGCAACACAGGTCAGACAGGCAAGCTCCGTTCGATACAAAAACTTTTTACTCGCCGAGATACCCCGAAAGCGCCTTTTCGAGCGGATTGAGCTGCTCCGTCAAATAGTCGGCAACGGTATATATTTTTCCGTTTGCAAAACGCAAAGTCGTTGTCCTGTAAGACGCAACGCCGCGTTCTCTTGTATGCAATTTTACCGAGGCGTAAAAAACGCCGTCCTTTTTATAAACTTTCAGGTCGGAAAAATCCTCTATATAATTTGCGTATTCGCCGTTTTTCTGCGCCGCGACACGCTTTTTCCAAACGTTTTGAGCATCTTCCTCCGAAAGTTCGGTGCCGTTTTCCAAGTTTTCCTCGTTGTCGAAAAACCAAATGTTTTCGACTGCGGAATCGAGGTCTTCCGCTATTATGTCTTTGAGAAATCCGCGAACCTCGAAATATGTCTTTGTCTGCTCAAAGCCGAACCCGCCGTTTTTCTTCGGCACAAAATATACGACCGCCGTCACGGCAACGGCAAGCAGAACCACCGCGCCCAGAACTCGCAGAATGATTTTTCTCTGCTTCTTTTTCGCCTGCGCGGCGGCGACGTCCTCTTTGTTTATTTTTTTGAATTTGCTCACAGGTCTTTATCCTCAAACGGCACAAAAAATGCCATGGATCTGTTTGTGTAACTCTTGTCTTCCGTAACTTCGCGTATGACCTCTATAAAATCTGGCAGGGTATAATATTCGTCTTCGGTCTCCGTTTCGACCTCGCATATCGCCTGCTTTTTCCAAAACGGATAAATGTCTATCTCCGCAAAAAGTCCGTTTTTCATCGGAATTTTCCAGCGCCGCTTTTTTATCGGCGTCAGATTTTTGTCGGCTTGCTTCAGCATGGAGAGGTATTTCTTTTCGTCCAACGCCTCTTCCTGTTCGTGCCTCATGCTGCGTGAATGTCCGAATTTGAGCGTATATGTGTATACCGTCCTGCCGTTTTTTTCGGCTTTTCTGACCCTTTCCGTAAAAGTCGGGATAACCGGCACAAGATATGTCTGCGTTATATCCGTGACCGTTGCGCCCTCTATCGTTGCAAGAAACTCTTCGTCGGGCATTTTTATCAGATACTTCCGTTCGATTTCAATTCCCGGTGGCATATCACATTTTCTCCTCGTCGTAAACCGCTCTGCAACCGCCGATGAACTTCGGGCGCGTGCGGGCGTAAACAACGTTTGCTTCGCCTATCTTTTTGACGTCGAGACGCACGGGCACCGCAACGCGCTTCAAGTGCATACCTATCAGCGTGTCCCCGATGTCCATACCCGCGTCGGCTTTGACCTCTTCGACCACGACGGGGTGTTCAAACGATTTGTAACCTGCGGTCGCCCATGAGCCGCCCGCTTTCGGCTGCGGCACGACGTTGACCTCTTCAAGACCGTGGCTCTGCGCGTACTCGCCCTCTACCACCACGGCTCTGTTCAGGTGTTCGCAGCATTGGCAGCCCAGATATATGCCGTTCTTTTTCAGCACGCCGTATATCTCTTCAAAGACTGCCTGTCCCACTTCAAAGACCGAACCTTTGCCTATGCGCTGACCCACTATCTCGCTGGACGAACAGCCCACAACGCAAAGGTCGCCTTTTTTGAGTTTTGCGGCTGCGACGAGCAGTTCAGCCGCCCGCCGCGCCTCGTTTCTGATTTCTTCGTACATTTCCGTCACTCTTTTCGGGCTTATATCAGTCCTGCAAAGCCCATTTGTATTTGAGATAATCTTGGTATTTTGCGTCCCAAGCAGCGCTGTCTTCGGGCTCGTAGATTTTCAGGTCGTCAGAGCAGAACTCATGTCTTGCCTGCGCAACGTCCTTTATCGTGCCCTGCGCGATAAGCTGAACCGCGATGTTGCCTATCGCCGTGGCTTCAACGGGACCCGCCGTTATCTTTTTGCCCGTAACGTTTGCGGTGAAGCGGCAAAGGTTGACGTCCTTTACGCCGCCGCCGATGAGGTGAACGACCTCGGTCTTTTCGCCGAGCAGTTTTTCAAGCGATTCGATATAGTATCTGTAAGTCATCGCAAGGCTTTCCAGAATGCAGAGCGCATACTGACCTTTGGACTGCGGCAGCGCCTGACCTGTCTTTTTGAGGAACTCGTTTATCTTTGCGGGCATATTTCCCGGTTTGCCGAACGGCGCGTAATCGGGGTCTATGTAAACGTTCGCGCTCTTTTCGGTGAGCAGCATTTTGTCGATGTCCTTGAACGAAATGTTGTCGCCCTCTCTTATCCATTGACGGCGCGTTTCCTGCAATATCCAAAGTCCCGAAATGTTTTTGAGGAAGCGGATTGTATTCTCAACGCCGCCCTCGTTTGTGAAGTTCTCTTCAAACGTTTTTTCGTTTATCAGCGGCTCTTTTGTCTCCGCACCGAGCAACGACCATGTGCCGCACGAAACGTAGCAGCCCTTTTCGCCCTTTTCTATGGGAGCGGAAACAACGGCGGACGCCGTGTCGTGCGAGCCTACCGCGATAACGTCTACCTGCGCTATGCCGAGTTCGTCGGCAATGTCTTTCGAAAGTTTGCCGATAACGTTGCCCGGAGGAGTTATCTTTCCGAACAGACTGCGTTTGAGACCGAGACGGTCGATCATGTCAAAGTCCCAGTTTCTCTCTTTCGCATTCAGCAACTGGCTGGTGGAAGCAATGGTATATTCAACGTTCTTTTCTCCTGTCAGCAGATATGCGAAAAGGTCGGGCATGAACAGAAGCGTCTCCGCTCTTTCGAGCACGTCGGGACGGTTCAGTTTGAGCGAATAGAGATGATAAAGCGTGTTGATGTCCAGGAACTGTATGCCCGTTTTGTCGTAAAGCTCGTTCTGCGGAATGACTTCGAAAACTTTCTGCATAATGCCCTTTGTTCTCTCGTCTCTGTAATGAACGGGGTTTTCAAGCAGTTTGCCGTCCTTGTCAAGCAGTCCGAAATCGACGCCCCATGTGTCTATGCCTATCGAGGTTATGTCCCCGTTGCCCGAATTTACGCATTTGAGAATACCCTGTTTTATCTCATGGAACAGTCTTAATACGTCCCAATAAAACGTGCCGTGAACCATAACGGGGTCGTTTGAAAATCTGTGCATTTCTTCAAGCGTCAGTTTGCCGTCCTCGTATGTCGCAAGAATCGCTCTGCCGCTCGAAGCGCCGAAATCGAATGCAAGAACCTTGTTTTTCATCGTGATGTTCCTCTCTTATGTCTTCGCGCCCGCGCACGGTGCGCAGACGCGCGTGTATTTGACAATAATTTATTATTATATATTATATCATACGCGTGCGGAAATGTAAAGATATATTTCGAGCGTTTTTGTGAAAATTGGAAACCGAAAAAGCGCCACGCCGCGAAAAACCGAAAAATTAAAACGCGTTTTTGACGGCTCAAAACCGCATGAACCTGCTTTTTCGTGCAAAATCACGGTGTATGAGGTTGCATTTTCGTGCAAAATCCCGGTGTGCGAGGTTGCATTTTCGTGCAAAAATCCGATGTGCGAGGTTGCTTTTTCGTGCGGAAACAAGTGTGACAGTCTGTTTTTGCGTATTAAAAGTTTTGTAAAATCTGCCGCGCGTGTATTGACAATGCGGCGGCGCGGGTGTATTATGAAAAGCGAAAAGAAAACATCTGTTTTTGATTGGTTTTTCGGCGTGAGTGCGCGCATTCCGCGACACGGCGGCGAACGTGGGACAGAGTATGTCCGAAAAGAGAAAAAACACAATAAAATTTGCGAAAAAAGTTTTCGCAAGGAGGAAAATATGCTTTCAATCAGCAACTTCACCAAGAGTTACGACGGCAAGAAAAATGCCGTGACAAATCTTTCGTTCGAGGTTCGCGGCGGCGATATTTTCGGCTTTATCGGTCATAACGGCGCAGGAAAGACAACGACAATAAAAGCGTGCGCGGGCATTCTCGAATTTGATGAGGGTACTATCAAAATAGACGGCACGGACATCAAGAAAGACCCGTTGACGTGCAAGAAAAAGGTTGCGTATCTGCCCGATAATCCGGATATTTACGAGTTTATGTCCGGTATAAAATATCTGAACTTCATCGGCGACATTTTCGAAGTGCCGAAATCCGTCCGTTCGGAGCGTATCACACGCTATGCGGAGGAATTTGAGATAGCGGGCGACCTGAACTCTTCCGTTGCGGCGTATTCGCACGGCATGAAGCAGAAACTTGCGATAATCGGCAGCCTGCTGCACGAACCCAAACTGCTTATCTGCGACGAGCCGTTTGTCGGTCTTGACCCCAAAGCCGCGCTTGTTTTCAAAAATTATATGAGAGAAATGTGCGCAAAGGGCGGCGCGGTTCTCTTTTCGACTCATGTCCTCGAAGTCGCCGAAAAACTCTGCAACAGAATTGCCGTTATCAAGGGCGGCGAACTTGTTGCCGTCGGCGATATCGACGAGGTTAAAGGCACATCGTCCCTCGAAGACGTATTTATGGAGTTGACCGAAAAATGAAAAGATTTCTGATACTTATGCGCCTGTCCGTTCAGCAGACGTTCCTTGCGGCTTCTGCGGGACGCAAGAAAAAAGCCAAAGTCGCCTCCGCCGCGACCACGCTTGTTATGTACGGGCTGATAGGCGTTCTTATAATTCTTTCCATGGGCGCGGTCTATGCGGGCATGGTCGTTGCCGCGGTTGACGGCGAAAGCGATGTCTCCGTTTACGGGGCTGTAACCGTTGCAAATATCCTCGGCTCGGCGATGACGCTGTTCCTCGGCACGATGGGGCTGGCGACGCACGTTTTCAAGTGCCGCGATTTTGATTTTCTGATGTCCCTGCCTGTCACACCCTCGCAGGTGCTTTGGTCAAAACTTGTCGGACAGTATGTGTCCCTGCTTTATTATTCGACGGTTTTCGTGCTTCCGTCCTACATTGTCGTTTTCGCGTTGGGCAACGTGGACATAACGTTCTGCACCGTGCTTTCGATGATACTTAATCTGCTCCTGCTTCCCATGATACCGCTTGCGGTGTCCGTCATTCTCGCGTTTTTCGTATCGCTTATCCCCGAGAACAACGTGCTGGGCAAAGTTGTTTCAACGCTCCTTTCGCTCGGGCTTGTCGGGCTTTATATGTGGTTCTTCTACGGCGGTGACGGTATGACGCAACTGATGATAAACCCCGCCGTTACCAATGCGATGAAAAAAATATATTTCCCGCTTGCATTGCTTGACAATGCCGTCGGCGGCAACTTTGTTTCGCTGCTGCTCTATGTCGCTGCAAGCGTCGGGATATGCGCCGTTGTAGTCGGGCTTCTCGCCTTTGCGTATTTCCCGATTATACGCAGACGCAGACAGGGCGGCGGTAAGCGCAGAAAACTTGAAAAAACAGATATTAAGGCATCCCGCGTCGGCGCGGCGCTTTACGCAAAAGAACTCAAAAAATATTTCGGAACAACGACCTATGTCGTCAACACGATAATCGGACCTCTGCTTTTTGTATTCGGCTCGGTGTATTTCACTTTCAGCGACAGTTCATATCTTGCTATGTTGACGGGAGAAAATTCGGGCTTTGCCGTGCCCGCGCTCGTGCTGTTTCAGGTATTTACGCTTGCCATGGGCTGCACCACCGCCGCGTCGGTCTCTCTCGAAGGCAAGAGCCTGTGGATATTGCGTTCCTCTCCCATCGCGGCAAAAAGCGTGTTCGGCGCAAAAATAGGCGTTTGCCTTACCATACTTTTGCCAAGTTCTCTCATCGGTACGCTCGTTCTTGTTTTCGGACTCGGACTTGATGCCGTGTCGGGGATTGCGCTCATTGTCAGCGCCGTTATTCTGCCGCTTGTCGTTGCCGTGCTCGGGCTTCTTGCAAACCTGCGTTTTCCGCGTCTCGATTTCGTAAACGAAGCGCAGGCAATAAAACAAGGCGCCGCCGCCGTTATCGGAATGTTCCTGCCCACGCTTATCATGCTTCCGTTTTTGGCTGTCGCATTCTTGTTTGCCGTTTACGGCGTCGGTTCGTCGGCTGTCGTAACTCCCGTTATCGTTATCGCCGCCGAGGTCGCGTTCCTTGCCGTGGTTACGGCGCTGATTGCAACGAAAGGAAAGAAACTGTACGAAAAGTTGTGATGGGCACATCACAAGGGTATAATGATTGTATGTTATATTTCAGTAAAGCCGTATAGGAACCGAAAAAACCGTAAGTTTTTTTACATCCTCTACCGGTGCGGCAAGCCGAACGGATTGTTGCTATTGTATTCATGCACGAAAGGACTTCTCTATGTCTTTCAGATCCCCGCAAAACGGTTACATTTATAAAATAGAAACTCATTGCCACACGGCGGAACTCAGCCCGTGCGGGAATATTCCCGTCCGAGAACTCATCGACCGCTATGCCGCCGCAGGATATTCCGCGATAACGCTCTGCGACCATCTGCGCGTCGGTTACACGCTGCCGCGAGAGGGAGACAGACACGGCGTTGCCGACCGTATGGCGGACGTGTACGAAAACGCCGTCGAATACGGCAAAACACGCGGAATGAGAGTGTACAAGGGCAGCGAACTCTGCTTTGATGCGACTTGTCCCGACGAGTTTATAATGCTCGGCTGGGACAGAAGTTTTCTGCGTCGGACGGTAGATCTTCTTGACCGCGAAACCGTCGGCGAATATCATCGGCGCACGCTTGCCCGCGGCGGACTGCTCATTCAGGCGCACCCGTTCCGCGGCGAATGTCTGCCCGTTGAGGGTGAAGCGGTTGACGGCTACGAGATACTGAACGCACACCCGCGCCACGATTCGAAAAACGACCTCGCGGAAAAAGTCGGTCGCGCACACGGCGGAATTATGACCGCCGGCTCGGATTGTCACGACCCCGACGTTGTCGGACTTTCGGGAATATGGGTTCGCTCCGTTCCCGAAAACACGGATGAATACATCTCGCTTCTCAAAAGCGGAGATTACGGACTTATCGGAAAGGATGAACTGAAATGACCTCTGTTTTGACCGTTGATTTTTACTCGGACACGCTTTCCGAATACATGGACGTCCGCGTTATAATGCCGACACTCGAAAACGGCAAAAACGCGCGTGTGCTTTATCTTCTGCACGGACTTTCGGACGCTCCGTCCGTCTGGCTGCACCGAACCAACCTCGAACGGTACGCCGAAGCGGTCGGAAACCTTTGCGTTGTGCTTGTTTCCGGTCACCGCTCGTGGTATGCAAACACTGCGGCGGGACTTGATTATGCGACGTTTGTCTTTGAAGAAATACCGCGAAAGATTGAAAATATGTTTCGCGTTTCGACCCGCAGAGAGGATACTTTTGTTGCGGGCAACTCCATGGGCGGCTACGGTGCGGCAAAATTCGCGCTGCTGTATCCCGAAAAATTCCGTGCGGCGTTCCCTCTTTCGGGTGCGTTTCATGCGGAAAAATATATTGCGAATGAAGCCGAAAGACGCGCGGTTTTCGGCGATGAACCGAAACGGGAAAACGATGTTTTCAGCCTTGTTTCGGAAGCGGAAAATTCCGCCGATTATCCCAAATTCGAACTTATTTGCGGCAAGGACGATTTCTGCCTTGCGGATAACCGCGAACTTTTCGCTCTGATGAAAGAAAAAGGCTTTGACGCAACGCTTTCCGAACCCGGCGGCGCGCATTGCTGGCCGTCGTGGGACGAATACATAAAAACCGTATGTGAGCGGATAGGGGAAATGCAATGAAACGCTTTTTTGCTGCTATTACCGTGATTTTTGCGTGTCTGACTCTTTTTTGCGCCTGCCGCGATAACACAGACCCCACGACGTCCGTAACCGAGAACTCTTCCCCTGACGAGCCGAAAGCCGCTTGGACGGCGCGCTTTCTCAACGTCGGAAAAGCCGACTCGATTTTGCTTGAAGCCGACGGACTTTTTTATCTGATAGACACGGGGACAAAGGATTCTTATTCCGTTTTGCGGACCGCTTTTGACAAGTTCGGCGTGACCTCGCTTGAAGCCGTGTTCATCACGCACACGGACAAAGACCATATCGGCGGGTTGAACGACCTGCTCGAAAACGGCGACGTTTCCGTCGGCAAAGTCTGTGCCCCCGCCGTCGGAGACTTTGACGAAGACGGCAAGGATAAGGTTGACAAACGCGCCGAAAAGCACGGATTTGCCGTGACCCGCCTTTCCGTCGGAGAACATTTTTCGGTCGGCAAAAACGGGCTGTTTTTTGACGTGCTCGCACCTGTTCGCCTTGCCGACGGCGAAAACAACAATTCGCTTGTGCTGAAACTCTGCGGCGGCAAAGCGACCGCACTTTTTACGGGCGACGCGCAGTTTGAAGAGGAAAACGACCTGCTCCCGCTCGACATCTCCGCCGACATTCTCAAAGTTGCGCACCACGGCTCGGACAAAGCGTCTTCCTACGCATTTTTGAAGCGTGTCGGCGCAAAAATCGCAATAATAAGCACTTCGACCGCCGAACGCTCCGAAACGCCCGCGCCGTCCGTCCTCGCTTCGCTCGACGCCCTCGGCGCAAAGACTTACGTCACACAGGACGCTTCTCTTTGCATCTCCGTCTTTGCCGACGCGGCGGGGAACATACGGGTCGAAACGAATTGATGTGACTGTATTGATTCCGCTAAACCGATTTTTTTATGACAAAACTTGACTTTTGCCGAGCGATGTTATATAATATCGTCAGTATTGCTTGATAAGGAGCAGCGTTATGTTGGAAAAACTCGCAAGAAAAAGACAGTTTCTCGCCTACGGAACAGGCGGTCTGATACTCATTCAATGGCTTTTGATGTTCCTGCCGTACTATTCTTACGGCGACGGTCAGACTTCCTCCATCTCCGGTTATATATGGCTCAACTTCGATGAAATGAAAGATTATTGGCGTTCCGTCATTCCCGGTTACGCGATAAACAACGAATTCCTCGTTCCGTTCGCGCTGTTCTTTATATGCCTTGTGGCGGCGATATTTTGTTTTACCATGCCGAAAGAGTGGTTCACGCACGTTATCGCTTTCGTATGGGCGGTTATCGGTCTTGCGGGATTCCCGATAACAAAGACCCTGCACTACGGCAACGCATTCTGGGCGCACTACGCGATTTTCATCGTCGGCGCGCTCTGCATCGCCCTGAGTTGGTTCCTCGACGTTTACGCGGAAAAACACCTCCCGCCCGAAGAGATAAAACTGTTCTGATAAGGCGGCAAAACTCAATAAGAAAATCAGGTCTCCGAAAAACGGAGACCTTTTCTTTTTATATATGCTGTAAAATAAGTATTCAAATCACGATTTGTCTAATCGTGATTTGAAGTTTTTCTTCTGATGTTTTCGACTTTTTGTGCGCGGTGCGCAATGATTTCGGACAATCGTTGCTCTTTCGAAAACATTTTTTCGGAAGGGCTTGCACAAATCGAAAATTTATGTTACAATAAAACGTGCGAAGTGATTTGGCTATGAAAATATATAATATGAAATACGCAAAGTTTTTTACGAAAGGATTTTCGGTATGAACGAAGTTAAAAAGCCGAACAAGCCGTTATTTTTCTATTACGGCATTGCGCTGCTCGTTATCGTTCTTTTTAACCTGCTTCTGATGCCGCGCATAGCGGAAAAGCAGGTCAAAGAGGTCGATTACGGCACGTTTATCAAAATGACGGAGCAGAAAGAACTTGACGAGGTCGATATCGCGTCCAACAAGATAGTTTTTTCCGACAAGCAGGGCAACCTTTATAAAACCGGTTATATCGGCACGGACGATGAACTTGTTTCCCGTCTCGAAGCGTCGGGCGCAAAGTTTTCGACGCAGATAATCGAAGAGACTTCGCCCATCGTAAGCTTCATCGTTTCATGGGTGCTTCCCATCGTCATTTTTGTTGTTCTCGGGCAGCTTATGTCCCGCTGGATGATGAAGAAAATGGGCGGCGGCGCAGGCTCGATGATGTTCGATCTGGGCAAGAGCAACGCAAGGGTATATGTCAAGTCTTCAAGCGGCATACGTTTTGACGACGTTGCGGGCGAGGACGAAGCGAAAGAAAACCTGGCCGAGATAGTGGAATATCTTCACGACCCGAAAAAATATACGGAAATAGGCGCGTCGATGCCGAAAGGCATATTGCTCGTGGGCCCTCCGGGCACGGGTAAAACGATGCTTGCAAAAGCCGTTGCGGGCGAAGCGAACGTTCCGTTCTTCTCAATGAGCGGTTCGGAGTTCGTTGAAATGTTCGTCGGTATGGGCGCTTCAAAAGTCCGCGACCTGTTCAACCAGGCAAAAGAAAAGGCTCCGTGCATAGTATTTATCGATGAGATAGACGCGATAGGCGGCAAGCGCGATTCGCGCATAGGCGGCAACGACGAGCGTGAACAGACCCTGAACCAGCTGCTGACGGAAATGGACGGTTTTGAGGGCAACACGGGCGTTATCATTCTTGCGGCGACGAACAGACCCGAATCTCTCGACCCCGCGCTGACGCGTCCCGGACGTTTTGACCGCCGCGTTCCCGTTGAACTGCCCGACCTGAAAGGAAGAGAGGCTATTCTGCGCGTTCACGCCAAAAAAGTTAAGACCGAACCCAATATAGATTACTCCGCTGTTGCGCGTATGGCTTCCGGCGCATCGGGCGCGGAACTTGCGAACATCGTCAACGAAGCGGCTCTCCGTGCGGTTCGCGACGGCAGAAATACCGTTACTCAGTCCGACCTCGAAGAGAGCATAGAAGTCGTTATCGCGGGCTATCAGAAGAAGAACGCGATACTCACGGACCACGAAAAACGCATAGTGTCGTATCACGAAATAGGTCATGCGCTTGTGGCGGCAAAGCAGACGCAGTCCGCACCCGTTCAAAAGATAACCATCGTTCCGAGAACGTCGGGCGCGCTCGGTTATACCATGCAGGTGGAGGAAGGCAACCATTACCTTTGGACGAAAGAGGAAATGGAGAACAAGATAGCCACGCTCACGGGCGGCAGAGTTGCGGAAGAGGTCGTTTTCGGCTCGATAACCACTGGCGCATCAAACGACATCGAACAGGCAACGAACCTTGCACGCTCCATGATAACCCGCTACGGCATGAGCGACGAGTTCGGCATGGTTGCGCTTGAAACCGAAACGAATCAGTATCTCGGCGGCGACACGCAGCTTTCCTGCTCGGCGGAAACGCAGCGCGAAGTGGACAAAAAGGTAGTTGACCTTGTTAAGAAGCAGTATGCGAAAGCGACGCGGATAATCACCGAAAACCGCGAAAAACTCGACGAGCTTGCCAAGTTCCTTTATGAAAAGGAAACTATCACGGGCGAAGAGTTTATGCAGATTCTTGATAAGTAATTCAGCGGCTGTCGGTGAATAAAACGGGACAAAAAAGTTTTCGGCACTTCGGGTATGAGAGTATTGCGGTTCAATCCGCTTATCCCGTAAGAAAGGGCGGACGGTATCGGCGTATGAAGACCGTCTGCCCGTTCCGGATATGCTCTGTTCCGCGGCTCTGAAAAACCATAAATGAATATGAAAACGTCCGCCGGGGTCCGAAAGGAGTTCGGCGGGCGGCAAGAGAGGAATATGAATATGGCAACCACTTATGTATTTTTTAACCCGCTTGCAGGCAACGGCAAGTGCGGCGACAGCGCAAAGGGGCTGACAAAAGTTGTAGGCGAGGGCGCGGTCTTTTGCAACATGACCGACGAAAGCGTTTACGAGAGCACTCTTTTTTCCCTTGCGCCCGATGACAAACTCATCGTCTGCGGCGGCGACGGAACGCTGAACAGATTTATCAACTTTGTCGGCAACCGCGACCTCGGACACGATGTTTTCTACTGTCCGCTCGGCTCGGGCAACGACTTTGCGCACGACCTCGGCAAAACTGCGGACGACGAACCGTTCGACATCACCGAATATCTTAAAAATCTGCCTACGGTCTGCGTAAAAGGCAATACATACCGCTTTATCAACGGCATCGGCTACGGTATCGACGGTTATTGTTGCGAAGTAGGCGACAAAATGCGCGGCGAGGGAAAGAAAGACATCAATTATGCGGGAATAGCAATTAAGGGGCTGCTGTTCCACTACAAACCGACAAACGCTGTCATCACCGTTGACGGCGTCCGTCACGAGTTCAAAAAAGTATGGCTTGCGCCTACGATGAACGGCAGATTTTACGGCGGCGGCATGATGCCGACCCCCGAGCAGGTCAGAAACGGCGGCAAACTTTCGACTATGCTTTTCCACGGTTCGGGCAAGATAAAGACATTGGCTATCTTCCCGTCCATTTTCAAGGGCGAACACGTCAAACACACGGACTGCGTGACCGTGCTTGAAGGCAAGACCATAACCGTTGAGTTTGACAGCCCGCGCGCGCTTCAAATAGACGGCGAGACTGTTCTCGGCGTTACTTCCTATACCGCGACCGCGTTCGGCGCGAACGAACCCGCAAAAGAAGCGGCAACAACTGCCGCAGAATAAACAAAAAGTTTATTTGAATATAAAATCGTACCCGATAGGGTATAAAACGCATTGGATTTGTGCGAATTATACCTTATCGGGTATAGTTTTGAAAAAAACGTCGGAGAAGCAGAGAAAAACGCTGCGCCGCTCGACCCGCTCCCGTTCATGGGGCTTTTCGCTGTGACCAAAGCGGCGCTTGACAAGTACGCATACTCTCTTTGTATGGAATTGCGGCTGCTCGGCTCGCGGCGCGTTGATGCTGCTCGAATTTCGGAAAATGTGGTATATCTTGAACTTTTGCGCAACGGCTATGATGTTTATGTGGGCAAGATCGACGAGTTTGAGACAGATTTTGTTTCTCAAAAAGGGAAAGAGACGCTGTATTATCAGGTCGCGCTGACCGTTCGTGACGAAAATACTCTAAAACGCGAATTGCGTCCGCTGACCGCCGCCAAAGACCATTATCCGAAATTTGTTTTGACGCTTAACGATGCCTCCGAAATGCAATATGACGGAATAAGGATAATGAACGCGCGCGATCGGCTGCCGGAAAAAACAGATTGATATAAGGTCGGAACATATTTTAAGCGTATATGATGACGGAGAATTCTTGCTCGGTGATTCTCCGTCTTTCACAATATGATTCCGAATAAGTTGAGTATCGATAATGTTTAATAATAATATTTCATCGTTCATCCGCATATAAATCTACAAAAATATGCGGAGTGTGCGGCATGGTCGAAATTCTTGAAAAAATCAGTCGTGCGCTGTGGGGCGTGCCGCTCACGGCGCTTATTCTTTTTGCGGGTGTTTTTCTGACTGTCGCGACGGGTTTTATTCAATTCAGGGGCTTCAAAAAGGCGTTTGCGGGAGTGTTTCGCAAAGGGACGGGCGTCGGTGTTTCTCCTTTCGCCGCGCTCTGCACATCGCTTTCCGCCACGATAGGCACAGGCAACATCGTCGGGGTAACCGCCGCCGTCGTTTACGGAGGTGCGGGCGCGCTTTTTTGGATGATTCTTTGCGCCACGCTCGGCATGGCTGTTAAATTTTCCGAGGGCTTTTTTGCCGTGAAATACAGAAAGACCGACGCGTTCGGCGTTCCGTTCGGCGGTCCTTTTTTATATATGGAGCGCGGACTTTCAAGTCGTTTTCCGTGCGCAAAAAAACTGCCGCGCGCGTTCGCCGTGTTCTTTGCGCTTGTCTGCGTCGTCGGCGCGGTCACGGGGCTGGGAACGCTTGTTCAGTCAAACGGAATGGCTCTCTGCGTTCGCGGCATAGCGGGCGCATTCGGCAAAGAAAAAAGTTTTTCCGTTTTCGGCGCATCCGTGCCGCTTTCCGTTGCCGTGTTTGCCGTTGTTTCCGCATTTTTGGCGGCGGTCATAATCTTCGGCGGGCTGAAAGGCGTCAGCACGTTTTCCACGGTTGCCGTGCCTGTTATGGCGGGCGTGTACATCGTGCTTGCGCTGTGTGTCATCTGCTGCAATATCTCGGCGCTCCCCGCCGCCGTCGGGCGTATCTTTGTCGGCGCGTTTGACCCGTCCGCCGCGGTCGGCGGTACGGTCGGTTACGGTATCTCCCAAACCGTGCGTCTCGGCGTTTCACGCGGCATATTTTCAAACGAATCGGGCGTCGGCACAGCGCCGATAGCCATTGCCTGCTCGGACGGAAAAGACCCTCGCGAACAAGGGCTTGTGGCTATGCTCGGCACGTTTTTCGACACTCATGTTATCTGCCTGCTGACCGGTCTTGCCGTGCTTGTCACGGGTGCGGATATGCCGCTTTCGAACGGCTCAAAAACTCTTGAAGCCGCCGACCTCGTAACCTCGGCTTTCACCAAAGGGCTTGCGCCCGTGTTCGGCGAAAATTCCCCGTTCGGGCGCGTTATGCTCGGCGTATGCCTGATACTTTTTGCGTTTACAACGGCTGTCGGTTGGTGCTTTTACGGCGAACAAAGCCTGCGCTATCTCTGCGGAAAACGCCGCCGCTTCGGGCTTTTTCTGACGCTGTATCGCCTTGCTTACATCTCCTTTGTATTTCTCGGCGCATTCGTTCCCGTCCGTGTCGCATGGGACGCCGCAGATATGTGCAACGCGCTTATGGCGTTTCCGAATGTTATAACGCTGCTGTTGCTCGCGAAACAGGGGTTTGATTCGAGATAAAAACTGTCGGCTTTGACTTACAACTCTATAAAACTTTGTGATATATACTTTTGCTTGCAAAATATGGGGTTCAATTTAATAAAGAACTGCTTTTGCGGCTGATTCGGATATATAAATTCCGTGATATGGATTTTCCGTATGATAAAAATTTAAATATGTTGACAAAAACATTAAACGGTAGTATAATACCTGTGAAAATTAAAAGTTTTCGTCTGCGGGCGAAAACAAAAGAGGTATAAAAAATGAAAAAAACACTTTCCGTGCTGCTGACGTTTGCGCTGGTACTTTCTCTTGTTCCCGCATTCGCCGCGCAATTCTCGGCAAAATCCGTCGGCGCTTGGCAATATGACGTGAAAAACGGCACAGCCGTTATTACGGATTATTACGGCGACGTTGAGGGCAGCGTTGTTGTTCCGTCCACGCTCGGCGGATACACCGTGACCGTGATAGGCGATTCCGCATTTTTCAACCGCTCGGCTATGACCGGGATAACTCTTCCCGACAGCGTGACGGAGATCTCGTGGGGCGCGTTTAAGGCTTGCTCTTCTCTTTCTTCGATAACTCTGCCCGACGGCTTGACCTCTATCGCTCCCGAATCCTTTCAGGGTTGCGGCAGTCTGACAAGCATAAATATACCCGCAAATGTGACGAATATAGGAGCGGGTGCATTTTCCGATTGTCCCTCTCTCGAAAGCATTACGGTTGACGAAAAAAATACATTTTTCAGTGACGCGGGCAACTGCCTTACGGAAATATCTTCCGGCAACCTTATCGCGGGCTGTGCTTCAAGCGTTATTCCGTCCGACGGCAGCGTGACCTCGATAGGCTCCTCCGCTTTTTGGGGCCGCAACAGATTGACGCAGCTGACTGTTCCCTCTTCCGTGACATGGATAGCCTCCTCCGCATTTGCGTACTGCCCGGGGCTGACCTCGATAACCGTTGACAAAAACAACACGGAGTTTTTCAGCGTTGACAACTGCCTTATTGAAAAATCCTCAAAAAAACTTGTCGTCGGCTGTAAGACAAGCATTATCCCGTCCGACGGCAGCGTGACCGAGATAGGAGCAAGAGCCTTTGCGGGCTGCACGGATTTGACAAAAATAAGTATTCCGGACAGCGTAACAAAACTCGGTGTTAACGCTTTCAGCGGCTCGGGACTTGCGGAAGTATCCCTGACGAATATTACGGAAATCACCGACGGCGCTTTTTCGGCCTGCCCGAAGCTTACCCGTGTCAGGTTGCCGGACGGTTTGAAAAATATCGGTGATAACGCGTTCAATGCTTGCCCCGAACTGACCCAAATTTCGTTTCCGGCAGGACTGCGCCAAATAGGCAGATACGCATTTTACGGCTGCTCAAAACTGACTTTCGTAAAAATCCCCGACAGCGCAACGCAGATAGGAGCCTGCGCGTTTTTGAACTGCGCCGAACTTAAATTTGTACTCATCCCCGCAAGCGTTGTAAACATAGGCAATTCCGCATTTGACGGCTGCGACAACCTGACTATATACGGCGTTAAAGGCTCTTATGCCGAAACCTATGCGGACAAAAACGGCATACCGTTTGTCGAATATCGCGAACTTACGGACATGTCAAGCGGCGTGACCGTCGGCGGCGGTGTTCCCGAAAATGCGGAACTTTCCGTTGTTGTAAAAGAGCAGACCTCCGAAAAGGCGGTGTTTGATATAAGCCTTGTCAAGGACGGCGAAACCGTTCAGCCGAACGGCGCTGTCCTCGTGGCTCTTCCCGTTCCGCAAGGCATGAACGGCGCCGATATGCGCGTTTACCATATCGCCGACAACGGCGCAAAGACCGACATGAACGCTGTCTATTCAAACGGCTTTATGATTTTTGATACCGATCATTTCAGCGTTTATTCTATCGAACCGACCCTCGATATCGTCTACGGCGACGCGGACGGCAGCGGTGAGGTTGACATCACCGACGCCATGCTCGTGTTCTACCATGTTGCGAAAAAGGAACTGCTGCCAGCGGAAGCGCTGGTGCGCTGCAACACAAACGACGACAACGATGTGGACATAGCGGACGCCATGGCTGTATTCTACTTTGTGGCGAAGAAGACCGATTCGGTAAGGCAGTAGTTTTGTCAGACCTGACTTAAATTTGAAAGTGCCTGCGGAAATTTTTCGCAGGCACTCTTATACTTTTTGAAAAACATATTCAGCCTAAGCCGGAAAAAGGCAAGTTTTTTATTTTAACTCGCGAGCAGTTTGCTTATCTGTTCGCGGAGTTTTTTTGCGCTTATTTTGCCGCCGAGCGCTTCAAAAACGCTTTCGGGGCTTGCGCCGCCGTCTGCCAAAACACCGCCTGCGGTAAATTGCCGCCGTAAGAATAATGAATATAAAAGAATATCAAAATAAAGAATACTGTCACAGAAAGAAAGTAAGCGCTCCGAAACGTTCGACGATATCATCGCCGCCGTTGCGGACGAATCCCTGAAAAGTGCGCTCGAAGAATATGTTCAAATGCGTTTTTACATCAAAAAACCGCCCACGAACGCCGCGTTAAAGCACTATATCGCCCGTGTTTTCGCCATTTATCCCGATGACGCGGACCTGCGCCTGCAATGCGTCCGTCAATCCGTTCTGAACTCCCGTCCCAACGCTTTCCCGCTGCCCTCGGAAAACTCAAAACCGACCGCATCGCCCTCTTCGGCTCGTTCTTCCGCCGAGCGCCGCGCCCGTCACGCCGAATCCATGCGCGACTCCTGGCAGATAATCCTCTCCGACATCGAGGAAGAAAGAGAGGACGGGTGAACGCCCGTTCCCGGACAAAAAATACCCCTCAGACCGCGAATACTCACGCTCCGACGCGCAAACTTTTTCAGCCTGAGGGATATGAAATTATTTTGCAAAGACTTTCCGTTGCTGCTTTTTTCGTTAAACCCGAAAAAACTCACGTTTTTCTGCCCGCCGCGCCTTTGGGGCAAAACTCTTGCGCGCCGCTCCGCCGTGGACAGAAGCCTTCTTTCGGTCAGCCCGTACCGGGTTCTTTTTCCGCGTCAGAGCCTGAATTTTTTTCGCACTCCGCGCAAATTCCCTCAAAAAACAAACGGTGCCGTATTATCCGGTACCCCGAATTTTCCTCCGTTTCCGCGTCAAGAAAAGGTTTGTACGAATACGGCGCGTCCGTAACCTTTTTGCACTTTACGCAGTATATATGATAATGCAGATCTGTGCGCAGATCATATCTGTCTGCTCCGGGAACGCGCACATGGCAGATGATTCCGTCCTCCGACAGACAGTTCAGATTGCGGTACACGGTTCCGTGGCATATCTTCGGGTCGGTTGCGTGGACGTCCTCATATATCTGCTCCGCCGTCGGGTGGTCGTGTCTTGACCGCACCGCCTGCAACACAAGACGGCGCTGTTTTGTTTCTCTTCGGGTCATCATAGATTTCATCTCCGTATTTTTATAAAAACGCAGGGGCGGATTCCGGGTTTTGCCGTCGGCTGACAGAGTCTCAAAAATACCCGCCCCGCATAGGACAGGCAGGACGGATATTTTTTTTTGAGGCAGTCTGATTCTCAGCCGCCGATTTCTTTTTTACCGCGTCGCCGTCACGCCTTGCGGTACGGTTTTTTTACGTTCCTTTTTCAGTTACCTGTCGTCGCTCTGCCACAGTCCGTGCAGATTGCAGTAGGCATATACCTCCCGCACCTCATCGCCGCCGCTCAAGGCAAACCCGACCGCCGGTTCTCCCGTCGGACACAGTTCCTTGCGCTGATTGCCGAACTTGGATCGCAAGGATATCCATTCGATATGGTGTTCCTCGCTCATCGGATGCGGCAGAGCGCCGACACTCACTTCGACAATGCCGTTCTTAACCGTATATACCGGCGCGTGCTTTTCGCTCGAAACGTCAACCGTGCGCGGAACGAGTTCTTTCATAAACTCTTCACAGCAGACAACGTCAACGCCGCTCTCTTTAACAAAAGCGACAATGTTTCCGCAACGGTCGCAGATAAAAAAACGCTGTTTCATCTCGGTATCCTCCTTTACGCGATTTCAAAACGGTGTTCGTCCGCGGAAAGAACAGACGCGGTTTCCGACGCGGAATTTCCCGCGTATATTATCGCGGACCCGCGGAACCGGACCTTTTTCATCCTCTGTCGCCGACGGCGCGCGGTAAAGTATCAGTGGTTTTCCGAGTAAAGTTCAAAGTAACTCTGCGGATGGTCGCACGTGGGACATACACAGGGCGCCTCTTTTCCTATAATGACATGCCCGCAATTGCGGCATTCCCACACCGTGACTTCGTTCTTCGCAAACACTTCTCCTCTGTGAATATTGCGGAGAAGCGAACGGAAACGCTCCTCGTGAAGCTGTTCGACCGCGGCAACCGAGCGGAAACGTTCCGCAAGTTCGTAAAAGCCTTCCTCCTCGGCTGTCGCGGCAAAATTTTCGTACATAGCCGTCCATTCGTGGTTTTCGCCCTCCGCGGCGGATTTCAGGTTTTTTTCCGTATCGGAAAATTCGCGCAATTCTTTAAACCAGAGTTTTGCGTGCTCCTTTTCATTATCCGCCGTTTTCAGAAACAGGGCGGCGATCTGTTCATATCCCTGCTTCTTTGCGACGGATGCAAAATAGGTGTACTTGTTTCTCGCCTGCGATTCTCCGGCAAACGCTTCCCAAAGGTTTTTCTCGGTCTGTGTTCCCGCATACATGTTTTTTGCGTTCATGTTCGTTACCCTCTTTCTGAAAAATATTATTAGGATTAGTTCCTATTAACATTATATCATCAAACCTCTTTTCTGTCAAGCCCCGCGCCCGCCACGCCGAATCCATGCGTGACTCATGGCAGATAATCCTCTCCGACATCGGGAAGGAAAGAGAGGACGACAATTGAATTTCTCGTTTTCAGTCCGATAGCCGATTCCCTTTCTCTGTTTTATCTTTACGCGATTTTTGCTTTTGCGCGAAATCCTGTTTTTCGAAAGATTTCAAGCGTTTTTTCCATTTTAATATTTGCCGCATTTCGTCCCTTGACAGCCCGCCGCAAAGGTGATAAAATATATTATATATAATATAAAATATCAAAAAAAATCATATCAATCAAATCCAAATATAAAGAGAGTTATTATGCAAAAAAGAGTTGTTGCAATTCATGACATATCCTGCGTCGGCAAATGTTCGCTGACGGTTGCGCTGCCCGTGCTGTCGGCGGCGGGCGTTGAAGTTTCGGTGCTTCCCACCGCGCTTTTGTCCACGCACACGGGCGGCTTTGACGGCTATACATACCTTGACCTGACCGACGAAATTCCGAAGATAGTCAACCATTGGAAAAGTCTCGGTCTGAAAGTTGACGCATTCTATACGGGCTTCCTCGGCTCGGAAGCGCAAGCGGACATGGTATGCGGCATTATCGACGCGCTTGCGGACCGCGACACGCTTATCTTCACCGACCCGGTTATGGGTGACAACGGGCGGCTTTACTCGTCGTTTCTCCCCACATTCCCCGAAAAAATGAAAACGCTTTGCCGCCGCTCGCAGATACTCACTCCCAATCTGACCGAAGCGTGCCTGCTTACAAACACCGAATACCGCCCCGACGGCTACGACCGCGAATATATCGAAGAAATTCTGCGCAAACTTGCGTCTTTCGGTTCGGAAACCGTTATTGTAACGGGTGTTTCGCTTGAAAAAGGGACGCTCGGCGCGGCATATTCGGACACAAAAACAGGGGAGAGCGGGTTCTCTTTTTCCGAAAACGTACACGGTATGTTTCACGGGGCGGGGGACGTGTTTTCGTCGGCACTTCTCGGGGCGTTGCTGAACAAAAAAGACATCAAAACCGCCGTTGACATCGCCCTTGACCTGACCGTAGGCAGCATAAAGCGCACCTATGCGGCGCAGACCGACACCCGCTTCGGACTTGATTTTGAGCACGGTTTGGGAGACTATGCGCACAAAGTTGCGGAAAAATAAAAGGGCAAATCAACCGAAGAAAACATAGAAAAAGTAATTAATATTGTTTTTATGTTATATCCGCAAAGTACAGAAATTGTTAGCTGAAGCACACAGGGCGCTTGCCTGAAATGGGCAAAGCCTTTTCTTTCCGCTTCGCGGAGTTTGCGCCGTTTTTCGCAAGCGAAAAGCCGAGCAAACCGTTTTTTTCAGATTTTGGGCGAAGAAAAGCCCGTTTTCACAAGCCTGACAGTGTTGCTTTTTCCCTGTTTTATTGTCTCGTCGCTTAAAATACGAAAGTATTCTCGCTCTCCTCGACTTCAAAACAGAACAAAATCAAGGCTGTCAGGTCGAAGAGTTTCACGGAGATAATGTTTTTCTCCGTGAAGCGGTCACTTTGAAGCAATACTTTGTGTATTGCAAGAAGTGAGCGCAATGCGGAGGGAAAGATTAGCCCGTGAAACCTTATGAGAACGGACTTTTTTTCGCCCTTACGCCACGCGATTGTTTACGCGTCCGCGTAAACCGCGTATGGCTAATCGCAAAAACTGCTCGCTGCGCTCGGTCTTTTTGCGATGGGATAGCCCCAATTTTTATCGTTACGGTTCGAGAACAACCGCCGCCCACATCGCCCTTGACCTGACCGTAGGCAGCATAAAGCGCACCTATGCGGCGCAGACCGACACCCGCTTCGGGCTTGATTTTGAGCATGGTTTGGGAGACTACGCACAGAAAGTTGCGGAGAGGTAAAAGGGAATTTACACAGGAGAAAGCAATATGCAAATCAGTCAGTTTTTTATGAACGGAGATATAAAGGGCGCAATTGCTTATATGCGCGAACATGAAGAGTTCAAAGACGTTCTGCCCGCGTATGTCGCGATTTTTGAAAACCGTGAATACCGCACGTTTGAAGTTCCCGACGCACTCAACGATATTCTGCGGCGGTATCAGATTTATTTCCGAGACACCTTTTACTGCGGCTTATCCGAGGCAGACGCTGCGGAAAAACTGCGGACGCAGCTGAAAACGCTTTTGGATATGCCGAACGCCGACGAAACGCTTCTGACGGAGCGCCTTCAATCTGTGTTTGAAGCGAACGGTTACCATTCTCTGTTCGGAAAAACGCAGGGATATTACGGTCCCTATATCTGGCGTGATACCGTTCCGACCGTCTACCTCGTCGAATTGCCCGACGGAAAGGCCGAATATACGGTCAACATTCTCAAAGGCTTCGTCTTTCGCGGTTGGATGGATTATCTCACTTTCGGCAGATTCGGCACGGGAGGCTGGGCTTCTCCCGACGGCACGATAAACTGCATTGAGCAGGCGTATGATTTTGAAAGCGAACGCTTTCTTGTTTCTCTTTTAAAGCACGAGGCACAGCACGCATCGGATATGAAGCGCTTTCCCGCAATCACTCCCACGGAGTTGGAATACCGCGCAAAACTTGTGGAACTACGCTACTCCTCCGGTTTGGGATTGCTGCAAAAGTTCCTGTCCGAAGCGGACGAATCCAAAACAAACGACAGTCATGCCGTGGCTTCCGCAAAGATAAAGCGCGGGTTCGCCGATACCGATAAAACTGATATATCCCTCATTCAGGCACGGGCACAGGAACTGTTTGACGCAAGCACCAAAGAATCGGAAGAAAAATACGGTAAACAAAAAACGGCATCTGACGGTTGAGTTCGGCATTCCGATTTATCGAGGTCGGAACCGTCGGTGATTTTGATATGCCTCGGGCGGTTTCGCGGAGTATTAAAAAGATACCGCTGTTCAGAAAAAGGAGAAGATTCAAACCGGATTATAATGTATTCAGGCAACAACGTTGAAAAAATTAAGCGCATAACAGAATAAAAGGGGCTGCAAAAAAAGCCCAGACCGCAAAAAAGGCTGAAAAATACAAAAAAAGCAATGGTCTAAAAGATAAACAAAACGACTCAAAACAGAGATTTTTGTGTTTTTCATAAAATAAGATTTTAATACGCCTTTTTTGCTACGGGCGAATCTCACCTCTCGA